>ERZ857785.2384-NODE-2384-length-16472-cov-3.606871_pt1 | contig 16472 bp, 21 predicted proteins | sample MGYA00519763_ERZ857785 | MGnify/ENA primary metagenome ERZ857785 (study PRJEB31778, sample SAMEA3449365) | human gut metagenome | biome: human gut; feature: human-associated habitat; material: faeces | place: United Kingdom | collected 2010/2012 ... | reverse complement strand
CGCGCGAAAAGAAAGAGCCCTTGTTAGGACTCCTTTCTTACTAATGAGTAAAAATAATTGACATGAGACGTTTAACACCGTCTATTCCATCTCCTGTTTTGAATATGGTTGCTAAATAATACTTAACGATTTTCGATTTTCTTCCCTCTATAAAAAGCCTAGTGTTCATGCCATCAATATGCGAACGACATATAAGACCGCATTCCAAAGCTTTTTTACGACAGAAGTCAAAATGTTTCATCCGTTTTTCCGCATCCTTGTAATCAAAAATATCTGATGTTCTAATGTAGATTTTTCTCATATAAATCACTCCTTTCGTAATAGCAATTGTAATTCGCACGAAAAGAAAGAGCCCTGGTTAGGACTCCTTTCTCATTTCTTCAATCTTAGCGACAAATAATAACGCTTCTTGAATTGTTAAAGCATTAGGAATCTGAATCGCATGTCCGTCCCAATTTTTCACTCGTGATATCGTTTGTGCGAAAATTTTGCAATATGTTTCTTCGTCATCATCCCATTCGATAATAACCTCTTCGTCATCTTTTTTATTCTCGTAAACAATATAGTTACACATTAAATCACACACACGAACCTCGTATCCCAATGCTTTAATTTTTCTATCGGTTTCTGTCATAAATATCACTCCTTTCATAATACGTCATGTTATACACGCGAAAAAAGAAGAGCCCTTGTTAGGACTCTTCTTCGTCGTAGTTGATACGCGACTCTTCTTTAGGGATTATCGCATCTTCCGCGATTAATATATTTACTCTGTCTTGTGGATAACTGCACAATTCATCAAATATATCATCGTCGATTTCTGCGACTATTCTAATTTTTGTCATATGTATCACTCCTTTCTCATTATAGGAAATGTTTTTTGTGCGAAAAAAAAAAGAGCCCTAGATTTCTCTAAAGCTCCCTCTTTGACTAGGTGGTTATAATTTTCTTCCGCACATTGGGCAATATTTTATTTCAGTTGATGTTTTCAAGATACTCTCCCCTACACATGGAATAAATAAATTCCCGATTAAATATGGTTTTCCATCATAATCTTCATTAACATAGATTTCCATACTCAAGGCATCAGGAATTTCACCTATTCTAATTTGTTTATTGATAATATCTTCATCAGCTACATTGCCCTCGCTATAGTTGCAAAATTTACACATAATAGAACCTCCTTTATTTTTAGTCATAATAGCAATTGTAATTTACGCTAAATATCTCTTCGATCGAAACACGTTTCCCAGCGTTCTCGTTTCAAAGGTTTCATCTTCAAAGCCCACATGATCTGTCGGATGCTAGTTGTAGGATATAATCCATCCGCACACTCTCCGGAACGTTCATCGAAGAACTTCTTAAAGCCGGAATGCAGATATAAAGTATCAACCAGCCACGGATCGATTTCGGTCCAATATGTTGATTTAGTTTCTGGAATATAACGCTGCTGAATAACAGCCAGACCTTTTTCTCCGATTTTATATAAAGTACAGTGACTGTATACCGGATGATCACAAATATAAGTCTGTCCATACATGGAGGTGTAATGGTCTGGCTTGTCGTAATGGTATCTCATAATCTCCTCGTAAAAAGAAAGAGTCCTTGTTAGGACTCAATCTCTACCTTCTTTCGATTCAAATACTCTATAAATTGGTTTTTGTTCATTTTACTGGTTATCGCTTTACCAAAATTATAATACTGTTTCATAGTTTTTCCTTTAATATGTGGCGTTGGTCCAAGATTGAACTGTTCCCACGTATAATCACTCCATAAAACTATTACATAATTATTTTGATAACTGTTGTTTGCTCCCCAGTGTATATGTTTTACAATTTTCTCATCGTTCATAGATTTTCTCCTTTCAGATTTTTTTTTCATTACAGGAGCTGTGATTTTCGCTAAAATTGGACATAAAAAAAGAGCCTATATCGTTTAATATAAGCTCTTTGCGACATTATTTCTCTGTCACGCTCTTTATAATGTTAGCTAAGTATAAACAAAATAACGGTATCAATAGTGCTAAAAACCAATAGCTAAAATCGAAACAAGCATCATTTTTTATTATTTTACCGACTATCATGAATAATATCGAAATCAAAATAACAATGCAAATTGCCGCGTTCAAATATTTATACCTCAGTTTTTGATTCTTTTCTTTCGTCTGCTTATCGTATAATTCCAATTCGAGTTCTTTTAAACGAATTTCTCTTTCAACTTCGGCCTCTTTAATCCTGGCTTCGTCTACTTTACGATATGTATGGGTGGTGGTGCCATCATCAATTAGGATCTTAGCTCCACAATATTGGCAAAAACACTGTTTGTGACCTTCTTCAATACTAATGTCAGCACCGCATTCCGGACATTTTAAAGAGATGATTTTTACCATTTTTCATCAACTCCCGGATACAGTCAGTAATCGCTGGCTTACTCTATTTTGAACATCCAGATAATATTTAAGTTCTTCAGTATTTAAATCAGAATTCCCCATGTCGTCCATTTTCTGTGTGAAATCAGCATATTTTTTCATATATTCGGTATAGTCATTTAACATGGATGCGACATCATCTGAATTCTCATATTTCTCCATAAAATCACAATACTCATTCATGAAGCTTTCATAGCTGTCCAAAAAGTCCTTTACCTCTGGACGAATTCCTGTCGAATCAGCAGTTGTCGTATCGTCTGCTGGAGCTTCTGTTTCTGCGGGTGCTTCTGTTTCAGTAGGCTGTGGTTCAGGAGTCGCGGTCGGATCTGCTACTGGAGTTTCTTCCTTAACAGTATTTGTTGAGCTTTCACCACATCCGGATATAGCTCCTACGCCAACCATAGCGCATAACACAGTCAATATTATTTTCTTTTTCATCATAAATAGCCTCCATTCTCTTCAAGTCTATATGAATATTATACTACTCCTACATAATTGTGTAAACAAAATAAAACAAAGACGCCAAGTTTCCTCAGCGTCCCTGCTTATCCGTATTTTACTTCTTCGGAAGAAGTTTGTTAATGAAACCACGTCCCATTATAGTAGTGATTGTTCCGGTTTCCTCGAACTTAAATGATTTCAGAGTCCCCCAGATAATTACTGCAGTGGATACAACAGTTTCGCCAATGCTTATAGCATACTTGATTTTCCGATCTGTAGCTTCTGCTTTCATCTGCTGAACTTTAAGATCTGTATCGATTTCTCGTGCATCTCTTTTAAGTTCGTATTCAGTGTTAAGCTTGCTGATCTCAATCTGTCTGTCCATAAGCTTAGTGATTCCTTCGACGGCTACTTTGTAATCGTCTGAACCAAGCTCTGCTTCACCCAAAGCCTCAAGTTCTTCCTCCAATTCGCTTCTTAACAGTTTTTCGATAGTTTCCATTTTGAATTCCTCCTTTAAAAATAAGTTAATACGTTTCCGTAATAGGGACTGTTATTTGTGCGAATTATGCAGAATAACCATGGTTTTGTTCACAAGGTTTACGTCTTTTGGTAAAGAGACTTTTACTGAGTAGAAACCTTGAGATAAAAGGAACTCTACAAGCCAATTCAGCTGAGATAGATAACCTTAAATCTACGAAAATTGATGCTGAAGTTGTTGAAGCGAATTATGCTACAATAAAGAATCTCAGTGCCGCTACAGCAGATATTAAAGATTTAAAGGCTAAGAATGCGGAAGTCACTGGCAGGTTGGAAGCCAATGAGGTAGATATTAAAATCCTTAAATCAGACACTGCTGAAATTTCACAGTTGGTCGCTGGTAAAGTTGATGTCATCGATTTCAATGCCGAGAAAGGCCGGATCGATTCTCTTGAAGTCAAGCAGACCCAAACGGATGAGCTGGTCGCAAAGAAAGCGGATATCGACCTTGCAAATGTAAACAATGCATGGATTCAAAATGGAATTATTAAAGATGGTTCCATAGGATCAGCGACCATCCATGATGGTGCAATCACCAATGTGAAAATTGCTGATGCCAGTATCGAGGCCGCGAAGATAAAGTCTATCAATGCGGATACTATTACCGCCGGTACGATTAAAACAGATCGGCTTATCATCACGGGTCCTGATGGAGAAGACTCTATTGTAAAAGCTATTAATCTCGCAAATGGTGTATCAGAAGCCGATGTTAACAGTCAAAAGATTCAGGCGGCATCCATAGATGTCATAGATCTTTCGGCATTCAAAGCAAAAATTGCCGGCTTTGATATGAATGGTAATGCTATTTATAGCGGAAAAGAATCTATAAAAGACCCTACGAGTGGTATTTACATATCGACAACAGGTATCGGAATGGGCGATGGAGCTCTTACCGGAAAGAACGAATCTCCTCTGCAAGCATATGCAGATGGAAGCTTCAAACTTATCGGTAAGAACTCCTTTTTTGATTTTAACACAGTTACTGGAGAACTGAATATCGAAGCAAGCAGTTTTAAAGTAGCCTCTAAGTCAGTTGCTACGAAAGACGATATTAATGAGGTACGAGATGAAATCACTACATTTTTAAGTATCGAGTCATCTAAAGGAACGGCATTTAAAAATAACAGTGTATCGACTATACTGTCAGTCGTTATATATCACGGAAAAGATAGAGTAGAAGATCCAGACCGTATGAGAGAAGTGTTTGGCTCTTCAGCATATCTTCAGTGGTATTGGCAGCGACTTGATGATGAAACATACGGAGTGATATCATCGACTGATTCGAGATTCAGAAATGAAGGCTTTCAGTTTGTGTTGTCGCCAGATGATGTCGATGTGAAAACTGATTTCAGATGTGAATTGATTACATAGGAGGAGATATGGATAAAACACAGCAACTCATGGTATTCGCCATTGATGATAAGCTCAGATTCCCAAATCCAAGAGACACCGATGCCGAGGATGAAGACAGTATCTAATTAAAACAACACTGAATAGATATATTTAATGGACTCAATTCTTATTACAAGGGTTGGGTCTATTTTTTATGCGTAAATTTCAAAAGGAGGTTCACTTTGATGTCAAAAAAAAAGCGTGGTGGTTAAGCTATGTTAGTCAACATTTTTGATGGAGTTTGGAACAATGGGTATTTAATGCTGGGTGGTAGGAATCTGGCATTGGAAACAAATCAAGGATTTAAAACTGGAATTGGTTAATGCAAACCGGTAACTTCACTCGCGCTGAAAATGTCGAAAATGGAATACGAACTGTAAAACTTATTCGAGGAAATACAGAACAAAGTGGATGGTCTGTTATAATCTATGAAAATCTTCTTGTGTCGGAATTCAAACCAAACACGGATTATATAATATCCGTAGACATCAAACCTAATATCGATACTAAACTTTTATTTCAAATTGCGAAAACGGATAGCTCTAATGCAATAGCACGAGGGGATTGGGATAATTTAGTAAGTGTTAAATCAAACGAATGGAATAGTGTTCATTTTCATTTAAAATCAGTATCCGAATTACCAGAATTATCCGAACAAACTCTTTTTGTTCACAATATGGACAGTTCATGTGGTGTATCTTATCAATTCAAAAATCTCAAAGTAGAAACAGGCACCATTGCCACCGACTGGACTCCGGCTCCGGAAGATACATTCTCCGAAGGAACCGCTCATCCCAACTCCATATTCACGAACTATGCTGATAAACTCAAAGTCGGATGGAATTACCTATATGCATCATTCACTATTCCAAGCGATTCAACTCAAGCCGATTTTAATTTTACATTGTACGCTAGAGCTGGAAAAACAAGCACGGCATGGTTTAGTTCACCTAAAGCAGAAATTGGAAACGTAGCAACAGACTGGACGCCAGCACCAGAAGATGCTATTGCTGACACTTATCAGGAATATTACCTGTCTACATCCCAAACAGCTTTATCTGGCGGTTCCTGGACCACAACAGCGCCTACCTGGGCGAATGGTAAGTACATGTGGAGCCGTACTGTGAAAGTGGATGGGGCTGGCAATAAAACCTATGCTCCAAGTCAAAATGGAGTTTGTATCGCTGGAGCCAAGGGGGACACCGGAGCTTCTGGTAAAGGTATTAAATCTACGGCGATCGCATATCAGCTTAGCGCGTCTCAGACGAAAGCCCCAACCGGTACTTGGTTGAGTTCTCCGCCAAAAACTGACATAGCTACTCCTTATTTATGGACGAGAACTGTGATTACCTATACAGATAACACGACTTCTACGTCCTATGGCGTAAGTAGTACGCTCGATAGTCTGATGGTTGGTGGTAGAAATCTGTTTAAACATTCTTCACTCGTAGGGGAGAAGCTTGTTTGTGACAGTATTAATGGTTGTAATTCCATTGATACAATGAAATATGAGGATTCTGGGTACCACATAGTGACTCCGAATGCCGGTAATCGCGACAACGGTATTCAGTTTAAATTTAACGATATTTCCACTTTAGGATTGAAAAAAGGCGATACAATCACATTTAGCATTGACGTAAAAGGAACCTCTGACGAGCATAATCCCTTTTTGAAAATATGGTTGCCGAAAGAAAAAATAGATGTCTGGTGGGAAGGCACGTCATCTAATATGGCAGAATTTGTGCCAACTAAAGAATTCAAAAGGGCTTCTGTTACGTTTACCATTCCCAGTTCTTATGAACTTCCGTATATTTTGTTTGGTGTACATGGAAACATACAGTCAGACTTATATATTCGAAACGTCAAGCTCGAAAAAGGCACTGTCGCCACCGACTGGACACCGGCTCCGGAAGACTTTAAAAAAAGAATATCCGATGTTGAAACGGCCATCTCGAATAACGCAAAAGAAATCAAGCTTAAAGCTTCTCGGGATGAAGTAACTGATATATCAGACAACTTGAAAGTTCTCACAAAAACTTCTACCGAATTTAAACAGACGGTAGAGGGCTGGCAGTTGAATTGGGATAAGTTGATAAGCACTGATAACGCCGAGGTAGCAAGTCATCAGGATTATATTACTTTTGATAAAGGTGATATTATTCTTGGAGAGTCATCGAATGATCTGAAATTGAAGATTACTAATGATTCAATTCAGTTTAAAGGCACCAGTAATACGGAAGTGACGCCAGATTCTGATGCTACAGCATGGATTACCGGTAAAACATTCCACATTTCAGATGGCGAGATTCAAAATAGTTTGAAGTTTGGAAAATTATATTTAAAACCCAATAACGAAAATAACAGCGTAGATCTTTATTATAGCGATTCTGAATCCGATGTTATTTCAGGAAGTTATGTGCGACTTGGACAAACGATCTCAATGGGAAATGGTATGGGAAGTGGTTTTTTAAAACTCAATACCGGATGTATACAAATGTATCCAACAACATTAGCGGACACGATTGGCAATGGCAATACAGGAAAATTTGAATTACATGCTGGAGGTAGTTATCCGTATATAATTTTTGGAGACTACAATACAAATGATGAAGCGAAAAAAGAAAAAGGCCGATATTCGGTTCGTATTGGCGGTAGTAATACTGTATCTGGAAATTGTTCGGTAGCTATTGGATATTCGTCTGATGTCTCAGGAAAAAATTCTACAGCTATTGGACATTATTTAAAAAACATTTCCGATAACCAGCTGTTGATTGGTAAATACAACATCTCAAGTGACTATCCTTTTATCATAGGTAACGGATCATCTGACACGGAACGTTCGAACGCTCTTACGGTTGATTGGGACGGAAATATCACAGGAAAAAGTCTTACATCCGCAAATGACCTTAAACTTGGGTTCGGGAGCTCGAATATTTTCAAGCCATATTTCACAAAAGGAGATTCAATCACTCTGACAATCTATGCGGTGGGATATGTTACTACCGGAGGTAAAGAGGTGGCGATGTATGTACCGTTATCCAGACCAATTATAGCAGGAGGGTCTGTCAGTGTCGCAAGTGTCAATGGGTTAACTATCCGTCAAAATGGAAAGTATCTTTATAGTAGTTCGGCAAGTAATTCTGTAAATCCGTCTTCGCTTAGAGCTGCTATAGTCGGAAGCGGATGCGGAGTCAATATCGTAGCTACATTTGGAAACACAGTCAATGCTACGGTTAATGACGTGTGTTCCATTACCGCAAGTATAAAAATCACATTCTCATAGGAGGACGTTTATGGCGTTAAAAAAGAAAATAACACAGGACGATGGCGTTATTACGGAATACCATCGAATTTTATACGTATTCAACGTTGTGAATAGCCATAGTTCCATATCAGTGGCATCTCTTGTGTCTGACTTAATCAGGGACAGAGAAAAGAGTGGTGACATCAGTGAACCGTACCAGAAAGTCGTTACATATGAAACTACTGATAAATGGGATATGACGGTAGAAGCAGCGTATGAATATCTCAAGACTCTCCCCGAATTCAAGGGAGCAGAAGACATTTAAGGAGGATTTCAACAATGGATTTTACAACATTAACTGAACATTTCGTACTGGTAGTCATGGTCGCTTGTCTGGTGGTAGGATATATCATCAAACACGCGACTTTTTTAAACAAGATTCCAAACACTGATATTCCGTGTATTCTGGCGGTGATCGGTGCCATTCTGAATGGGTTCGTAAGCGGATTCTCTATTGAATCAATCGTCTACGGAGCTGTTATGGGACTGGCTTCCACTGGACTGCATCAGGCATTTACACAGTTTATTGAAGGAAAGAATAATTCCGAGGAGGATAATGTAGATGGGGTTCACAATCACGAGTGATCAGATTATTTGGTTTTGCACGATTGTAGGCGGTATTTGGGGTATCTGGAAGATTATTAAAGAACTCCGAAAGCCGAACGAAGATCTTAGGCTTACTGTCAAGAAACATTCAGAGCTTCTTGATAATGACAATCGGCGTTTAAAAAATTCTGAGGAAACCAACCGGAAGATTCTCCAGTGTTTGCTGGTCATCATCAATCATGAAATTACCGGAAACGGCATCGATAAGATGAAAGAAACCAGGGATGCGCTACAGGAATATTTGATCAATAAGTAAGAGGTGTTAGTAGGAGTAACATTTAGGCTGTGTTAAGTCATTCATATGTTACTCCTACATTTGCCATTAGAAACCCTTGATTTTACTGGATTCATCACACCCGCAGTCATTACAACCGCAATTTGTAGCCGCTAAGTCACTCATCGATAAGTCCTCCAGAATTTTGTTTACACTTCATCATATGGGTAGGAGATGTCCCTGGTTACAAAAAAGTTGACAGTATTTATTCGTTACGATATAATAAACACAATGTAACACTTTTGTAATTTTTGAAACAGAACTGATATTTTGTTATCGGGCATAAAGAAATGGGGAAAATTATGAAAAATCTCAGAGCAAGACAGTGGATGAAGGGACTGATGCTGGTATGTTTACTTCTGGCCGGCTGCGCTTTTTTTTCACATTCTGCAACTGAAGTACAGGCAGCAACTGCCGGTTTTAAGACAGTTGGAGGAAAGACATACTACATAAAAAGCGACGGCAGCAAACAAAAAGGCTGGCTGACACTTGGAAAATATAAATACTATTTTAATAAAACTACAGGTGTTCAGGTTAAGGGCTGGCTAAACGTAAATGGCCAAAAGACTTATTATTTTACCAGTCAGAAGGGAGCTATGGTAACTGGCTGGCTGACAGATTCCAGGAAGCGGAAACGATATTTTGATCCAAAAACAGGTAAACTGACCAGAGGCTGGATGAAAAACAGTAAAGGTGAGAAATACTATTTTACAAGTGGCGAAGGTATCATGGCTACTGGCTGGTTAAAAAACAGCAAAGGCCAGAAACGGTATTTTCACAGAACTTCCGGTGTAATGGCTACCGGCTGGCTGAAAAATACATCCAAAAATATCAGCTATTATTTTGATCCTGAAACCGGATATATGACTACCGGATGGAGGCGCATCAGCGGAAAGAAATACTATTTTTCTACCAGTAACGGTTCTATGGCTACCGGACTTAAAACTATTGATGGAAAGAAATATTATTTTAAAACAGATGGTTCTATGGCTTTCAGTACAACAGTAACCGTCAGTGGAGTTACTTATACAATTTCTTCGACAGGTGTAGCTACTGTTAAGACAAGCCATTCAAATCAGAATCTGAGTAATGGAAACGTAAAAGTTTATGACACTCAGAATTCCAGATATTACACAATGGTGAAAGAATACAAGACTCATCCGGGAATTGCTAACGGTAAGACAACAGACGAAGCACTTCTGGCTGCATTATGTGAATCCGAAGCAGGAGACCAGGGAAAGATTGGAATGGAAGCAGTAGCACTTTGTGTTCTTAACCGTACAATTAAAAAAGATAAAGAGTTTCCTTCCACAGTTCGCGGTGTAATTTACGAAAGCATGGTAAATGGTACTTATCCGCAATATTCTGTAGTTCGTGACGGAGCTCTTCTGAAACGTCTTAACGGCAATTTTGAGAACCGCACTCTTGCATATCAGGCAGCAAAAAAAGCAATGACGATTTTCAATAATTATGTCAAGAACGGGAAATCAAGAACTCTGACCGGATTTAAACAGAAAGATTTTAATTATATGTATTTTATGATGAACAGTTCTTTCAAAAAACAACCGTTAACTTTCAGCAAGGTTAAATACGAAGTTTATAAAGATCATACATTTTTTGTAGACTGGGTATAATGATACATTATCCCTGTCAGCAGCAGTACAGCTGCTGACAGGGGCTTTTTTTATCATAGACACAGGGAGGGAAAAATATGCATCCATATTTACAGGTGATCCTGTGGGCAGCAGGAATCGTTGTACTGTTTATTATCCTGATGGCATGGAACAACCATAAGTGGAAAAAAGCACAAAAGAACAGAATAAAGAGAATTTTTGGAAAAATCCCGGAAAGAGAATACTCTCCGGATGATCTGGAGCGTATCTCCCACTATTTTCGCAGAAAAGAAAACGGGAAATTTTATATTGATGATATTACCTGGAACGACCTGGATATGGATCGGATTTTTATACAGATCAATCAGACGGTTTCATCACCTGGAGAAGACGTGCTCTATAATATGCTCCGAAGACCTGTTTTCAACAAAGAAAAACTGGAAGAACGTGAGAAACTGATACATTTTTTTGATACCCACGAAAAAGAACGGACAGATCTTCAGCTGATCCTGGCTTCCATCGGGAAGACAAGGCTTGGTTCTCTGGCGGATACAGTTCTTGCCCTCAATGATGCACCGGTGATCAATATGAAAATCCATATTCTGATGCTGGCAGCACTTCTTTTGAGTATTTTTGTGCTGCTTCCATTGTATCCGATGATGGGCTTTCTGGTGTTTATGTGTCTGATGATCGCCAATATCTCAATTTATTATGCCAGTGCAGGGCAGAAAGTTATTGAAACCTATATGGACTGCTTTAACCATCTTCTGAAAATGCTGGAAGCGGCAGACCAGATGCAGATCGTGAAATATCCGGAAGCCAGAAAACAGATGGAAGTGATTGCGGAAGGAAAAAAGGAATTCCGACGTTTCCGAAAAAAAGCCATTCTGATTACCGGAAAAAATGCAGATTCCGGGGACCCTTTCCAATTACTGATGAGTTATGTGCGGATGGTATTTCATGTGGATATTCTGGCATACAATTCCGTATTAAAGGAAATAAAAGATAAGGCCGATACGATCATGCTGCTGATTGATAATATCGGAGAACTGGATGCTTTGATTTCCGTAGCTTCTTTTCGCCGGACACTGACACTCTGGTGTATACCGGAATTTGTCCCGTGGACAGAAGAATCGGATACGGCGGTGCAGCTTAAAACAGAAGATCTCTACCATCCGCTGATCAGAAATCCGGTGGCAAACAGTATCATTGCAACGGGAGGCACCCTGGTTACCGGTTCCAACGCTTCCGGCAAATCCACATTTCTGAAAAATGTGGCGATCAACAGCATTCTTGCGCAGACTATCCACACCTGCACAGCAACTTCCTGTCGGGCACCATTTCTGAAGGTAATGACTTCCATGGCTCTGAGGGACGATATCAGCAGCGGTGAAAGTTATTTCATCGTAGAGATTCGTTCCCTGAAACGGATCCTGGATGAAAGCCGGAAAAAAGAACCGCTGCTCTGTGTGATCGATGAAGTTCTCCGGGGAACCAACACCATTGAGAGGATTGCGGCTTCCTCACAGATCTTAAATGCACTTCGGGGAAACTGGCTGCTTTCTTTTGCGGCAACCCATGATATTGAGCTTTCCTATATTCTGGATGAAATTTATACAAATTATCATTTCGAAGAGGAAGTCAGGGAACAGGAAGTGGTGTTTAATTATCTCCTCCAACCGGGAAGGGCAACAACACGAAATGCCATCCGTCTTCTGGATATGCTGGGATATGATCCAAAGCTTGAGATTAACTGCATAGATGGTCATATGAAGCTTGGAAAGCTTTCGGTGGAGACGGAAAATCCTTCAGAGTACATCAGACAGATTCTTTCAGAGTACAAGAGTCCGAAATTTGATTATCTGCCTTCGTTTACAGGTGGCCTTGTAGGTTATTTTTCATATGATTATCTGGGCTACAAGGAGAAAAGCATCAGAGGAAAAGCAAAGGATACAGAGGATTTCAAGGATGTTGATCTGATGCTGTTTGATAAGGTAATAGCATTTGACAATCTGTGCCAGAAGATAATACTAATCGCAAATATGTCACTTGATGCTCCGGAAACAGGCTACAACAAAGCGATTGTTGAGCTAAAGCAGCTTAGAGAGCTTCTGATGCACGGAGAGAAAAAACAGAATATGGGTGGCAAGCTGCTGGGCGAGGTCACACCTCTTTTTGACAAGGAGCAGTATTGTGAGATGGTCGAGAAGGCAAAGCACCATATCAAAGAGGGGGATATTTTCCAGATAGTTTTATCCAACAGATTGAGCGCACCGTTTGAGGGAAGCCTTTTTGATACCTACCGCGTGCTTCGAACGATAAATCCTTCGCCGTACATGTTTTATTTTTCGGGAACCGATGTGGAGGTTGCGGGAGCATCTCCGGAGACACTTGTGAAGCTTGAAAATGGAGTGCTTCACACATTCCCGCTGGCAGGCACGAGGCCGAGAGGTGCCACAGCAGAGGAGGACAAAAAGCTTGAGGAAGGGCTGCTTAAGGACGAAAAAGAGCTCGCAGAGCACAATATGCTCGTGGACCTTGGAAGAAATGACCTCGGAAAGGTAAGTAAATTCGGAACTGTAAAAGTTGAAAAGCTTCATTCCATAGAGAGATATTCACATGTTATGCATATAGGCTCGACAGTGCGTGGAGAGATAAGAGAAGAGTACGACGCACTCGATGCAATAGAGGCCGTGCTTCCGGCAGGAACACTTTCAGGAGCGCCAAAAATCAGAGCGTGTCAGCTCATCGGAGAGCTTGAGGACAACAAGCGAGGCATTTACGGTGGCGCGATTGGATATATAGATTTTACCGGAAACATGGACACATGTATTGCAATCCGTATTGCCTACAAGAAAAACGGCAAGGTTTTCGTGAGAAGCGGAGCGGGAATCGTTGCGGATTCAGATCCTGAGAAGGAATTTCAGGAGTGCATAAACAAGGCAAAGGCTTCTCTTAAGGCACTGGAAGTCTCACAGGAGGTGGAAGAATGATTTTACTGATTGATAACTACGACAGCTTTTCTTACAATCTGTATCAGCTAATCGGCGAGATAGAGCCTGATATCAGAGTAATCAGAAATGATGAGATGACAGTTGAAGAGATTAGGGCTTTAAAGCCTGATCGCATCATATTATCACCGGGACCGGGAAGGCCTGAGGATGCGGGCGTGATAATAGCTGTGGCAAAGGAGCTTGGAAAGGAAATCCCAATCCTTGGTGTGTGCCTCGGACATCAGGCGATATGCGCAGCATATGGTGCGACAGTCACATATGCAAAGGAGCTCATGCACGGAAAGCAATCGGATGTATCGTTTGACACAGAAAGCCTTTTATTCAAGGGTTGCCCGAAAAAAGCAAAGGTAGCACGTTACCATTCACTTGCTGCAGATGCGGACACGATGCCTGATTGCCTAAAGATTACAGCCACTACAGATGATGGTGAGATCATGGCTGTTGAGCACAAGGAATACCCGATATACGGAGTGCAGTTTCACCCGGAGTCAATCATGACACCGGACGGAAAGCAGATGCTTAGTAATTTTATCAAAGCTTAATTGAAAATTGCAGCGTTTAATGAATTTATATATTAGTTGTTGAATTGAAAACAAATAGCAGAACAAAATCATAAACAAAATTATAAACGAAATATTACCGGAATACAGGAGGACATAATCATGATCAAAGAAGCCATAGTAAAAATCGTAAACAAAGAAGACCTCACATATGATGAGGCATATGCAGTGATGAATGAGATCATGGGCGGTGAGACAACACCAACCCAGAATGCAGCTTTTCTTGCAGCTCTTTCCACAAAGAGCGCAAAGGCTGAGACAACAGACGAAATCGCAGGCTGTGCAGCAGCCATGAGAGAGCATGCGGTACAGGTGAAAACAGGTATGGATGTGTTTGAAATCGTAGGAACAGGCGGAGACAATGCACAGAGCTTCAACATTTCAACAACCTCTGCACTTGTTGCGGCAGCAGGCGGCATGAAGGTGGCAAAGCACGGAAACAGGGCAGCCTCTTCATTATGCGGCACAGCAGACTGCCTTGAGGCACTCGGCGTCAACATAGACCAGAGCCCTGAGAAATGTGTGGAGCTTTTAAATAAAGTCGGCATGTGCTTCTTCTTTGCACAGAAATATCACACATCAATGAAATATGTCGGACCTATCAGAAAAGAGCTTGGTTTTAGAACTGTATTCAATATTTTAGGACCGCTTGCAAATCCGGCTGAAACCGATTATATTTTGCTGGGCGTTTATAGCGATGACTTGATTCCGGTGATGGCAAAGGTGCTCTGCGGTCTGGGCATTCGTCATGCAATGGTCGTACACGGAGAAGATGGATTCGATGAAATTTCAATTTCCGCTCCGACAAAGGTTGCAGAAATCAAGGACGGCGGTATTTTTGAATACACCATCACACCAGAACAGTTCGGTTTGCCGCTGGCAGAAAAGGAAGAAGTTGTTGGCGGTTCTCCGGAAGAAAATGCACTGATTACACAAGGCATTCTGGCTGGAACGATTCGGGATGCAAAGCGGAACATCGTTCTGCTGAATGCTGGCTGTGCTCTCTATGTGGTTGGTCAGGCTGGCAGTATCGGCGATGGGGTTGCACTGGCAGCAGAGATGATTGACAGCGGTGCAGCACTGGCAAAGTTAGAGGAACTCAAGCAGTTTACCAATGCTCTGGCATAAGAAAGGAGCAGGCTTATGATTTTAGATGAAATTGTTGCAAAGCGAAAAGAACAGCTTGCACGGGAGTTACAGAGAACCGACCGGGAAACCATGCGGAAACTGGCATTGCAGACGGAACGGGAAGTATATTCATTTCCGGATGCTCTGAAAACCGGACGGCTTTCCATTATTGCAGAAGTCAAGAAAGCGTCGCCCTCCAAGTCGGTCATCTGTGCAGACTTTCATCCGGTCGAGCAGGCAGCTGCTTATGAACGTGCCGGAGCAGATGCGATTTCCTGCCTGACCGAGGAACATTATTTTCAGGGCAGCAGCGATTATTTTCGGGCGATTCGAGAGGCAGTTTCCATTCCGATGCTGCGGAAAGATTTTATCATTGATACCTATCAAATTGATGAAGCACGGGTCATGGGAGCAGATGCTATTCTGTTGATTGCAGCCATTTTGGACGCTCCAACCATGCGGCATTTTTACGAATATGCAACGGAATTGGGACTGCATTGTCTGTTTGAAGCACACAATGAAGCGGAAATGGAGCAGGTGCTTGCTTGTGGTGCAAAAATCTGCGGCATCAATAACCGCAACTTGAAAAATTTTGTGGTTGATTTAAAGACCACGGAACGACTGGCAGCAATGGTTCCGAACGATTGCATTTTGGTTTCGGAAAGCGGTATGCAGACGCATGAAGATTTGGCAGCTGTCCGCAAATATGGAGCAGATGCGGTATTGATTGGAGAAACTTTAATGCGGAGCGGAGATGTTGCCGTTGCCATGCAACAGCTGCGGGAGAACTTATGAAGATTAAGTTTTGTGGAATCCGGCGGCTGGAGGATGTTGCAGCCGTGAATCTCTGCCAGCCGGATTATATGGGTATGATTTTAAGCGGTGGTTTTCGCCGGAGCATTTCTCAGGAGCAGGCACAATGCTTGGTACAGGAAAAATCGGATGCAATTGCAGCGGTTGGGGTGTTCGTAAATGAATCATCAGAAACCATTTGCCGTATGGCAGAGCAGTTGCACTTGCAGGTGATTCAGTTGCATGGCAATGAATCGGCAGAGCAGATTCAAACCTTGCAGCAGAAAACCGGCTTGCCAGTTTGGAAAGCCCTTCGCATTGGCACGCTGGAAGAACTTGAAGCCGCCGGAACAAATCCGGCAGATTGCCTGATTCTAGAG
>ERZ857785.2383-NODE-2383-length-16475-cov-3.374970_pt1 | contig 16475 bp, 10 predicted proteins | sample MGYA00519763_ERZ857785 | MGnify/ENA primary metagenome ERZ857785 (study PRJEB31778, sample SAMEA3449365) | human gut metagenome | biome: human gut; feature: human-associated habitat; material: faeces | place: United Kingdom | collected 2010/2012 ... | reverse complement strand
CCGGATACGATCAATGAGGAGGTCTTAAAAGCCATCCGCAAATTCCCGGTCACCCGTATTTCGATCAATCCACAGACCATGAACCAGGAAACGCTGGATCTGATCGGACGCCACCATACCGTGGAGGAGATCGAGGAGAAGTTCCGTATGGCGCGTTCCCTTGGATTTGACAACATCAACATGGATCTGATCGTCGGTCTGCCGGGCGAGGACAAGGAAAAAGTGGCGCATACGTTGGAAAAAGTGGAAGCGCTGAATCCGGATTCCCTGACCGTCCATTCCCTTGCGTTAAAGCGTGCAACGAGACTCAACCTGTTCAAAGACAAATATCAGGAAATCTCGTTTGAAAACTCTGCCGAGATCATGAAAATGACGATGGACAGCGCACACCGCATGGAGATGGGACCGTATTACATGTACCGCCAGAAAAATATGGCGGGTAACTTTGAGAATGTCGGCTACTCCCGCGAAGGAAAAGCAGGTATCTACAACATCCTCATTATGGAGGAAAAACAGTCCATTCTGGCCGCGGGAGCCGGAGCGTCCACGAAATTCGTGTTTGAACACGGAGAGCGCATTGAGCGGGTGGAGAACGTGAAGGATCTGAAAAACTACGTGGAGCGTATCGATGAAATGATCGAGAGAAAACGTATCGGAATGGAGAAGTATCTGCCAAAATGAAAGAAAATTCCAGTCAGCAGCTTCACATGCTGCGCTATACCCTGACCGAGCAGCTCATCCATGGCATGGAAGTGAGCAATTTAGCTTACGATCTTGCGCGGGAACTTGGGTATGAGAAAGAAATCTGCTATGAGCTTGCAAAAGCGGGCGTTCTCCACGATATCGGAAAGATTGTACTGGAGAATTACGTAGAAGAACAGGATACACTCGTCGTCGAGGAGATGCGCTTTGTGCGGACCCATTCCACACTGGGCTATGAACTCCTGCAGGGACGCGGCTACTCCGATTTTGTGCTGGAGAGTATTCTGTATCACCATGAAAATTATGACGGAACCGGGTATCCGGCCAATCTGGCGGGAGAAAAGATTCCGTTTGGGGCGCGTATCTTACGCATCTGTGATGTGTACTGCGCGCTGACCTCCGACCGCCCGTACCGGAGTGCGTTTACGCGGAAACAGGCGATGGAGCTTATGACAGAAGAAGTCAAAAATTTCGATCTGAAAATGTTCCTGGCATTTCAGAGAGTGATCCACAGCGGCAGCCGGAAAGCGATCGAGCTTTCTGATGTCGATGAATTGATCCGGGAAATCATAAAGGAGAAAACAGAAAATGGCATTAAAAAAGAAACCGGTTACCGGAATGAAAGATATTTTACCGAAAGAAATGGCAATCCGTGACTATGTGATCCGTCTGATCAAGGAAACTTACGGAACCTTCGGCTTTACCTCCATGGAGACCCCATGCGTGGAGCACATCGAAAACCTGAACAGCAAACAGGGCGGCGAGAATGAGAAACTGATTTTCAAGATCTTAAAAAGAGGAGAGAAGCTGAAACTCGAGACCGCTGAGAAAGAAAACGATCTCGTAGACAGCGGCCTGCGTTATGACCTGACCGTTCCGCTCTGCCGTTACTATTCCAACAACGCAAACGAGCTTCCGTCCCCGTTCAAAGCACTTCAGATGGGAAATGTATGGCGTGCAGACCGTCCGCAGAGAGGAAGATACCGCCAGTTCATGCAGTGCGATATCGATATCCTCGGCGAGCCGACCAACCTCGCAGAGATTGAGCTGATCCTTGCTACCACCACACTGCTTGGAAAACTGGACTTCAAGAACTTTACGATCCGTATCAATGACCGCCGCATCTTAAAAGCAATGGCAGCCTACAGCGGATTCCCGGAGGAGTCCTATGACACCGTATTTATTATCCTCGATAAGATGGATAAAATCGGTTTTGAGGGCGTTGCCAAAGAGCTCGAGGAAGCCGGCTTTGCAAAAGAGTCCGTAGAGAAATACCTGAAAATGTTCGAGGAGATCACCCCGGATACCGCAGGCGTAGAGTACTGCCGTGAGAAACTCGAGGGATTCCTTGACAAAGAGTACGCAGACGGCCTGAAGACCATCATCGACAGTGTTAATGCCGTGAAGACCGCAGAATTCAAGATCGCTTTCGATCCGACTCTGGTGCGCGGAATGTCCTACTATACCGGACCGATCTTCGAGATCGCTATGGATGAGTACGGCGGATCTGTCGGAGGCGGCGGACGCTACGATGAAATGATCGGAAAATTCACCGGAAACCAGACCTGCGCATGCGGATTCTCCATCGGATTTGAGCGTATCGTTATGCTTCTGCTTGAGAGAGATTACCAGATCCCGGGCGCGCAGAAGAAAAAAGCGTACTTGATCGAGAAAAACATGCCGGCAGAGGGAATGCAGAAGATCATTCAGCAGGCGACAAAAGAGAGAAGTGAAGGCACGGCCATCAACATCGCCGTGATGAAAAAGAACAAGAAATTCCAGAAAGAGCAGCTTGCCAGCGAGGGCTACACTGAGATCGAAGAATTTTTTGTTGACAAAATGTAAGGAATATCCAATAATAGTAATCGCATGAAAAAACGATGTGCTGCGGATGCAGATTCTTTGTGTCCGCAGTTCCAAATAGGAGGAACAAGAAAATGGCTGAATCCATGAAAGGCCTGAAGAGAACCTGCCGCTGTGCGGAAGTCACAAAAGCAGATATCGGAAAAAAAGTAACCCTGATGGGCTGGGTACAGAAGAGCCGTAATAAAGGCGGAATTATTTTCGTCGATCTGCGTGACAGAAGCGGTATTATGCAGATTATCTTTGAGAACGGCCCGATCAGTGAGGAAGGTTTTGAGAAAGCAGCAAAACTGCGCAGCGAGTTCGTCATTGCCGTAGAAGGTGAAGTTATGGCCCGCTCCGGTGCTATCAATGAAAATCTGGCAACAGGAGAGCTCGAAGTAAAGGCTGAGTCCTTACGCATTCTTTCCGAGGCAGAAACCCCGCCGTTCCCGATCGAGGAGGATTCCAAGACGAGAGAAGAGCTCCGTCTGAAATACCGTTACCTGGATCTGCGCCGACCGGATATCCAGAGAAACCTGATTATGAGAAGCAAGGTGGCAATGCTCACCCGTGAGTTCATGTCAAAAGAAGGTTTTCTTGAGATCGAAACCCCGATGCTGACCAAATCCACACCGGAAGGCGCCAGAGACTATCTGGTACCGAGCCGTGTTCATCCGGGCAGCTTCTATGCACTGCCACAGTCTCCGCAGCTGTTCAAACAGCTTCTGATGTGCTCCGGCTATGACCGCTATATCCAGATTGTAAAATGTTTCCGTGACGAGGACCTGCGTGCTGACCGTCAGCCGGAGTTCACCCAGATCGATATGGAGCTTGCTTTCGTTGATGTAGATGATGTTATCGATGTCAATGAGAGACTGCTGGCACACCTGTTCAAAGAGGTGCTCGGCGTTGAGGTACAGCTCCCGATCCAGAGAATGACCTGGAAAGAGGCTATGAACCGTTTCGGTTCCGACAAACCGGACCTGCGTTTCGGTATGGAGCTGGTTGATGTTTCCGAGACCGTAAAAGATACCGAGTTCGTTGTATTTAAGGGCGCACTTGAAAACGGCGGTTCTGTCCGCGGTATTAACGCAAAGGGACAGGGCGCAATGCCGAGAAAGAAAATCGACAAGCTCGTTGAGTTTGCGAAAGGTTACGGTGCAAAAGGTCTTGCATACATTGCAATCCATGAGGATGGAAGCTGGAAATCTTCCTTCTCCAAATTTATGACAGAGGAGCAGATGGAAGCCCTCATCAAAGCCATGGACGGACAGGCTGGAGACCTTCTTCTCTTCGCAGCAGACCGCAACAAGATTGTTTGGAACGTTCTTGGCGCACTTCGTCTGGAACTGGCAGAGCAGATGGGACTTCTCGACAAGAACGAATACCGTTTCGTATGGATTACCGAGTTCCCGCTTCTGGAGTGGTCCGATGAGGAGAACCGTTTCACCGCAATGCATCACCCGTTCACCATGCCGATGGACGAGGATCTGCCGCTTCTGGATACCGATCCGGGCGCAGTTCGTGCAAAAGCTTACGATATCGTCCTGAACGGCACTGAGATCGGAGGAGGAAGCGTTCGTATTCACCAGAACGATGTGCAGGAGAAGATGTTTGAGATGCTTGGTTTCACAAAGGAACAGGCACATGAGCGATTTGGTTTCCTTCTGGATGCTTTCAAATACGGAGTTCCGCCTCACGCCGGACTGGCTTACGGACTGGACCGTCTCGTTATGCTGATGGCAAAAGAGGACAGCATCCGCGACGTCATCGCATTCCCGAAGGTAAAAGATGCTTCCTGTCTGATGACCGAGGCTCCGTCACCGGTTGACGCAGCACAGCTGGAAGAGCTTGGTCTTGAGGTTGAGCCGCAGGCTGAGGAAGAGACAACAGAAGAGTAAAGAAAATTTTGTAATTTACAGGACAGACAATTTTGCAGAAGTGCAGCGTTGTCTGTCCTTTTTTAGGTTTCACTCGATCGGTGTAAAGAAAAACTTAAGAAATTCTTCCACGTCTTCCCCGTTGTTTTGCTGGAAAAAAGTGCTACAATATGGTTTGTAAGAAAGATACGGAAACATCCACAGCAAGTGGAACACATAGAGAAAAAGACAAGGAGGGATCACGATGTTAGTTACATTAGTCATGCTGGCAACCTGTTTTGGTCTGCTCTGCGGAATTGGAATTTTATTTGGGATCGTCGGACTGCTGCTGAAATTTGGAGGAAAAGTCCTCGGCGCATGCGCCACTATTCTTCTCCCGATCGGCGTGATCTGGCTTGGATTTAAAATCGTGTTCGCCGTCGTTCCGCTTCTGTTCAAACTGGTCTGTGCAGCGCTGATCTGTTATCTCGTATACCGCATTCTGCGGGAGATGAAACTTGTAGCATAAAAAATAAAATCTAACAGATTCGAAAGAAAACCTGCTTTCCGTCATAAACACGGAGGCAGGTTTTTAATGACAAAAACAAAAATCTATTTTCAGAAAAAGCCAGTATTTGCTAAAAAAAGAGTAAGGAAAAAGTAAGAAAACAAAAAACAAAATGTGATACGATAGAACTAACTTGGGAAAGCAGAAAATTAATTTGTAAAATAGAAAAGTGGGAGGAAGCGTATGAAGAAAAAAGTAATCGCGATTGTGTGTGCAGTCGCAGTGCTGGCGGCAGCCGGAGGGGGAGTGACATGGCATTTCCTTGGAAACAGTACAAAAGAGGACGATAACGTCGTCTATGTCAATACTGTAAAAGCCCTGACCAATCTGGGAACCGGAAATGGAATGGAAAACCGCTATGCCGGTGTTGTGGAGTCGGAAAATACCTGGAAGGTAGAGAAAAACAGCGAGAAAAAGGTAAAGGAAGTTTATGTGGAAGTCGGTCAGGAGGTTCAGGTCGGAACACCGCTGTTCTCCTACGATACCGAGAAATTCCAGAGTGACCTCGAGCAGGCGCAGCTGGATCTGGAACGTATAAACAATGAACTTTCAAGTATGAATACCAATATCGACCAGCTTTACAAAGACAAAAAGCAGGCATCAAAAGACCAGCAGGCAAGCATCACACTGGAAATTCAGGAAGCGGAGCTGGATTTAAAGAAAAAAGAATATGAAGGAAAATCAAAACAGGCGGAGATTGATAAATTAAACGATAACATCACCAATGCGACCGTGATCAGCGAAATCGCCGGTGTTGTAAAATCAATCAACAACGATGACAGCAGCGCCGGCGCTTACTCCGGTGACAACTCCGACAATTCCTTCCTGACCGTTCTTGCAACGGGAGATTTCCGTGTAAAAGGCCAGATCAATGAACAGAATATGAGCGACGGTTCGATTACCGAAGGAAGCCAGGTGATCGTGCATTCTCGTGTAGATGAGAATCAGACCTGGACCGGAACCGTGACAAAGATTGATCGGGAAAATGCACGGACAGGAAGCAATAACGTTTACAGCAGTTCGGGAGACGGTATGACGCAGTCAAGCAACTATCCGTTTTATGTACAGCTCGATGGAACAAATGGCCTGATGCTCGGTCAGCACGTTTACGTAGAGCCGGATGTCGGCCAGCAGGAAGTCAAAACAGGAATCTGGCTGTCTGACTCCTTTATCAACGATGTCGACAGCAATCCTTACGTCTGGGCCGATAATGGAAAAGGCAAACTGGAAAAACGAAGCGTAACCCTTGGAACACACGATGAAAATATGATGGAATATCAGATCACCGACGGCCTTGCAGAAGATGATGCAATCACCTTCCCGGAGGACGGTCTGGAAGAAGGGATGAAGACCGTAGTCAGCACCGACGGATCACTGGGACAGAGCAATCCGGCCGGCGGCGAGGATGACGGAATGGTGGATGACGGTATGCTTGACAACGACGATGGAATGGTCGACGACGGTATGACGCAGGATGAAAACGGCATGGTTGACAATACCATGGACGGCGCAGAGTACAGCGGTGAGGAAGATACAACGAACGTGATCGGCGGCGCCGACAATGGTAAGGCAGAACCGGCAGACACACAGGAAGCCGGATCAGCAGATGACGGGGAGGTGCAGCCGTGATTCTGGAATTAGAGAATATCTGTAAAGAATATATGCAGGGCAAAATCCCGGTTCCGGTTCTGAAAAACATCAACTTCTCCATGGAAGAAGGCGAGTACGTTGCGATCATGGGTCCTTCCGGTTCCGGAAAAACAACACTGATGAATATTGTCGGCTGCCTCGACCAGGCGACGAGCGGACGGCTGATCCTCGACGGACAGGACATCAGCAAATGCAGTGACAATCAGATGTCGGACATCCGCCTGCAGAAAATCGGCTTTGTCTTCCAGAACTTCCAACTCCTTGCAAGACAGAGCGCAATGGAAAATGTATGCCTGCCGTTGACGTACGCGGGCGTGCCGAAAAAAGAGAGAAGAGAGCGGGCAGCGATTGCCCTCGAGCGGGTGGGGCTCGGCGACCGTATGAGTTTCAAACCGACCCAGCTCTCCGGCGGACAGAAACAGCGTGTGGCGATTGCAAGAGCGATCGTCAACCATCCGAAAATTCTGCTGGCTGATGAGCCGACCGGAGCGCTCGACTCCCATTCCGGCGAGCAGGTCATGGAGCTGTTCCAGAGCCTGAACGATGAGGGCGTCAGCATCTTGATGATTACGCATGACGCGGAGATCGCATCGATGGCACAGCGCACCGTGGAGATCCGCGACGGAATGATGAAATCGAAGGAGGTGGCCGAAGCATGAAAAAAGGAAAAGCCGCAAAGAAAGCAGCGATTGCAGTCGTGACAGCGGTTGCCGTGGGTGGCGTAAGTGTCGGCGGCTATTATGGGATTCGCCAGGCGCAGAAGACAACCGTAAAAGTGTATCCGGTCAGTGACTTTACGAGTGGATACTGGGGAGACAGCATGAACATGGAAGGCCAGATCACCTCGACGGCTTCCCAGAACATCTATCTTTCCGACAGCCAGACCATTTCCCAGGTTCTCGTCAAAGAGGGCGATGTGGTAAATGCCGGAGACACGCTGATGACATACGATACCAGCATGATCGAGCTGGATCTGGAAACGCAGCAGTTACAGCTTGCACAGACAAAGCTGAAAATCCAGCAGAGTGAAAAAGAACTGGAAAAGCTGAAAAAGACAAAACCGGTATCGGATACGCCGCTGAATCCGGTGGAGCCGGATTTCCCGGATTTTCCAGATGAACCCATCGATCCGGATTTCCCGGACGAACCGATTCCGACCCCAGAACCGGAGCCGACGTACGAGGATGCTGTTCTGTACAGCAGTACGAATAAGCTTGTATTTGGTTCCAAACCATACAAAGGAGAAGGAACGCAGGAAGACCCATACACCTATCTCTGCGCACCGGGAACAGTCCTAACAGGCGGATTCCTGAATCAGATGGCAGGATACGCGGATGAAAAGGGAACGAAAAAAGAAGAGGACAGCGAAGGATACTGGTTTCGCCTGGAGATTCATGAGGAAAACAAAGCCGCAGAGGCGCTGGAAACCGTGTGGGAGCAGGATGGAACGAAGATTGCGAAAGTATACGAGACTTCGTATGAAGCAGTCCTGAGTCTGAAAGAATCCGAATCGGCGGATGCACCGGAAATAAAAATCACCACGCCGCTTGCCAACACAGAGGTGGCAGAGGGCGGCGAGCTGAAGCTGAAAATCGGAATCAATGAGAAGAAAGATACCGAAGAGAAGCCGGATGAGAAAGCAGACGATAAAACGGATGATAGAACCGAGAGTCCGTCCGAGGACGATGTGACACAGCCGGGTGAAGCCGGAAATGGAAGCGGTGAGGCAGACGATTCCACAGAAAACACCGAAACGGATGGCACTTACACATACGTCTGGAAACACAACGGAAAGACAATCGACGGAGATTTTAAGGATACTTACACAAAAGAAAACATCACAAAAGAGGATGCCGGAATCTATACAGTAGAAGTGACAGCGAAAAATGACAAGGGTACTTCCATGGCAGTCAGCACTGCAAATGTGGCGGTAAAAGAAGGAACGATTACCCCGACACCAAGTGTAACTCCGACCCCGAGCGTTACGCCGGGACCGAGTGTAACTCCAGAGCCGACCGTCAGCCCGGAACCAAGTACAACACCGATTCCGACCACAGAGCCGGTTCCAACAGAAACTCCGGTGCCGAGCGAGACCCCAGTTCCGACGGAAACGCCGACGCCGACTGAAGCCCCGGCAGAACCGGAAGCGGAACCGCAGAGCGAAGATGCGCCGGAAGCAGTGCAGACGACAGCAAAAACCGTATTCTACGGTGAAAAAGCATCGGTACAGTCCCTCTTTACATCATCCACAGGAAGCAGCGCAAATAACAATACTTCTTCCGGTGATGATACCCAGATGACCTACACAAAAGATGAGTTGAAAAAAGCCATCAGCGAAAAAGAAAGCCAGATCCGTAATCTGAAGCTTGATCAGAAGGAAGAGGAACTCAAAGTCAAAAATACGCAGAAATCCCTGGATTCCCAGACCGTAAAAGCGACGATCAGCGGTGTGGTAAAGAAGGTTGGAAATGCAGAAAACCCGTCCAACGACGGAAGCGCCTTTATCCAGGTCAGTGGAAACGAAGGTCTGTACGTGCGCGGCTACTTAAGCGAGACGTATCTCGATCAGGTAAAAGTCGGCGATGAACTTAACGTGACTTCCTGGTCTTCGGGTGCTTTTGCAGCGGCAACCGTAACCGAGATTTCTCCGTACCCGACAACAAGCTACATGTCGTACAGCGAGACACCAGCCTCCTTCTATCCGTTCACAGCCGTTATCCCGGAAGGCGGAGAAGGTTTTGAAAACGGTGACTGGATCGAGATTGCAATCACTGTCGGAAACGATGTAGAAAACGGCAACGGCCTGTACGTCAGCAAAGAATTCATCCGCGAGGAAAACGGACAGAAATTCGTTTATATCCGGGATGAAAATGATAAATTAAAGAAACAGAATGTGGTAACCGGAAAACTTCTGTGGGGCAGTTATTACGAAGTGAAGAGCGGTCTTTCCGAAGAGGATTACATTGCATTTCCGTACGGCAAAACCGTGGTGGAAGGCGCAGACACGAAGGAATCCAGTTCATCGGATTATTACAACAGTTAAGGAGGCGCATTATGTTAGAAAATGTAAGACTTTCCTTTCAGGGAATCTGGTCACACAAAATGCGTTCCTTCCTGACGATGCTGGGTATTATCATCGGAATTGCGTCGATCATCTCAATTGTCTCCACGATCAAGGGAACGAATGAGCAGATCAAACAGAACCTGATCGGAGCTGGAAACAACAACGTGACCGTCAGCTTAAAGCAGGGCGACGGCGATTACTGGATGGACAACGGACTGCCAAGCGGCGTGTCGAAACTGTCCGATGATCAGAAAAAGCGGATCCGCGAGCAGGATCAGGTGGAAAATGCATCGTTTTACACCGAAAGAACGTATGTGAGCGGCATCGCAAAAGGAAACACAACACTGGACAGTGCGAAGGCGCTTGGCGTGGATGAAAATTATCTGTCGACGTGCGGATATCAGATTTATCAGGGACGCGGCTTTGTGGAGAGCGATTTCTCGAAGACCCACAAAGTTGTCCTCCTCGACGATACCGCAGTGCTGACACTCTTCCCGGATGAGTCGCCGGTCGGCAAAACGATCGAGATCATGGGAGAGCCGTTCACGGTGATCGGCGTGATCAAAAAAGCCGATTCGTTCCAGCCGGTCATCAATTCCAGAGATGACTACTATACGTACAATCAGGAATCTTATCCGCTGGTGCTGATGCCGGATGTCTGCTGGCCGATCGTATTCCAGTATGATGAACCGGAAAATGCCGTTGTGATGGCAAAAACGACCGAGGATATGAGCACGGTGGGAAAGACAACAGCGGATATCATGAACGAATCCGTGACCAATACAACTGATTCTCTTTCCTATCAGGCAGAGGATCTGCTGGAGAAAGCAAAGAGTCTGCAGGAGTTAGGCCAGAGCACGAACCAGCAGCTGATCTGGATCGCGAGCATTTCGCTTCTGGTCGGCGGTATCGGTGTTATGAATATTATGCTGGTATCTGTAACGGAACGTACAAGCGAGATCGGCCTGAAAAAGGCGATCGGAGCAAGAAAACGCAGAATTCTGTTCCAGTTCCTGACCGAGGCGGCGGTGCTCACCAGCATCGGCGGACTGCTCGGCGTGCTGGGCGGCATTATCATGGCACAGGTGATTTCGAGGGTATCGCAGACGCCTGTGGCGATCAGTATTCCGGCAATCATTTTCTCCGTGGTCTTCTCCATGGTGATCGGTATCGTATTCGGACTGCTGCCGTCGGTAAAAGCAGCGAACCTGAATCCGATCGATGCGCTGCGAAGAGAATAGAACAAAAAAGAGTTGAAAAATCCGTGCGGGTACAGCGTAGGTGCTGGATCCGTGCGGATTTTTTGTGCGGCGTGTGCGGATGAAACTTAAGATCTTTACTTTTTGCGGAAAGTCGGTTATACTGGAAAATAAGCGCAATTTGCGGCGCAGCAAAGAGGCATTCGAGTTTCGGATTCGGTATGTTTATGAAAATATAAGAAAGATTCAAAGACATTTCACATTCGTTTATGGTATAATCAAACAAGAGTATGACCAACGAAAAGGAGTATACGCGAATGAATATTTTGTTTTTTATCACACCGAAAAGTGAAACGGCTTATCTGTATGACGACTGCTCACTTCGGCAGGCCATCGAGAAGATCGAATATCATAAATACACGGCGGTTCCGGTACTGAACAAAAAGGGCTGCTATGTGGGAACACTGACGGAAGGAGATCTGCTCCGCATCATAAAAGAACGGTATCTGCTGAATTACCATGAAGCAGAGGATATCCCGCTCTGGCAGGTTCCGAAACGGTGGAATTATGAGTCCGTCAACATCAACAGCAACATCGAGGACCTGATCGAGATGTCCATGCGGCAGAATTTCGTTCCAGTTGTGGATGACGAGGGAATCTTCATCGGCATCATCCGAAGAAGAGATATCATCCAGTACTGTTATCAGAAAAGCGGCATCAAAGAAGAGGAAGAAGCCCGGCGCAGCGCGCGGAAACAAAACGCAGAACAGATGATTCTGCAGTAAAGAAGAAAATGAGGGAAACATTATGAAAAAACTGATCGATCTTATCCAGGAAGAGCTGGTAAAAGCCTTTACCGCTGCGGAGATGGACCCGTCCTATGCAAGGGTTTCCGTTTCCAACCGCCCGGATCTGTGCGAATACCAGTGCAACGGCGCAATGGCAGCTGCAAAAGCATACCACAAAGCACCGATCCAGCTGGCTGAAGCAGTTGTAGAAAAAGTGACCGATCACAGCGTGATCGGTGAAATTGAAGCCGTAAAACCGGGATTCATCAACCTGAAAATCAACCCGGAATTTCTGGCAGATTATCTTTCCAAAATGCAGAACGATGAAGAGCTTTCTGTAGAGAAAGCAAAAAATCCGAAAACCATCATCGTAGATTACGGCGGAGCAAACGTGGCAAAACCGCTTCACGTCGGCCATCTCCGTTCCGCGATCATCGGCGAGAGCATCAAGCGTATGGGACGCTTCATGGGCCACAACATGATCGGTGACGTTCATCTTGGAGACTGGGGTCTGCAGATGGGACTGATCATCACCGAGCTGCAGGAGCGCCATCCGGAGCTTGTTTATTTTGATGAGTCTTTTACGGGAGAGTACCCGGAGGAAGCACCGTTTACGATCAGCGAGCTCGAGGAGATTTATCCTTGCGCAAGCGGCAAATCGAAAGAGGACGAGGACTATAAGAAACGTGCACTCGAGGCAACGAGAGAGCTGCAGCAGGGCAGAAGAGGATATCGTGCGATCTGGAAACACATTATGAACGTTTCTGTTGCCGATCTGAAAAAGAACTATGGAAACCTCGACGTTCATTTCGATCTGTGGATGGGTGAGTCCGATGCACAGGAGTACATTCCGGACATGGTAGATTACCTGAAAGACAATGGTTATGCACATTATGACCAGGGCGCACTCGTTGTTGATGTCAAAGAAGAGACAGACACAAAAGAGATCCCGCCGTGCATGATCTTAAAATCCGATGGAGCAGCTCTGTATGATACGACAGACCTGGCAACCATCATCCAGCGTATGAAACTGTACAAGCCGGACGAGATCTGCTATCTGGCAGACAAACGTCAGGAGCTTCACTTCGTACAGTGTTTCCGCTGTGCAAGAAAAGCAAAACTGGTGAATGATGATACCGTTCTTTCCTTTATCGGCTTTGGTACCATGAACGGAAAAGACGGAAAACCGTTCAAGACCCGTGAGGGCGGCGTTATGCGTCTGGAGCGTCTGATCGGCGAGATCAACGATGAGATGTATCAGAAGATCGTGGAGAACCGCAGCGTAAAAGATACGGATGCAAGAGGAACGGCACAGATTGTCGGACTGTCTGCTATTAAATACGGTGACCTGTCCAACCAGGCATCGAAAGATTATGTATTCGATGTTGAGAGATTTACTTCCTTCGAGGGAAACACCGGTCCGTACATCCTGTACACGATCGTTCGTACAAAATCCATCCTCGGAAAATATAAAGAAGAGGGAAATGAACTGAAGAAAGGCGCACTTCTGGCACCGAAGAGCGACAGCGAGAAAGCTCTGATGCTTTCCGTATCCCGTTTCAACGGCGTTGTGGAGAACGCATTCGAGGAGAAAGCACCGCATAAGATCTGTGCTTATATCTACGAGCTTGCAAACGAGTTCAACCATTTCTACCACGAGACCAAGATCTTAAGTGAGCAGGATGAGGCAAGAAAAGCATCTTACCTGGCACTGCTGGATCTTGTCCGCGAGGTACTTGAGACCTGCATCGACCTGCTGGGATTCTCGGCACCGGAACGGATGTAAGATTCGTCAAGAGGGAAAAAATAGATAAAAAACAGGCGATTTTTTTGGCAGCCGTCGGCTTCTGTAGTTCTTGCGGAAACGGCGGCTGTTGTGTTATACTTACATCACGATTTTTCATCCGCTTGGACATTCGTCCTGAAAAATCGATTCTATATTACTCTATCGAAGAGCCATTCGGCTCAATTTATATCCATGTACAAAAACAGAATATCGGACTGACAAACACTTTGACGTAAAAAGAGGAGGCGGGATCATTGGAAAAGTAGAACTTCCGGGAGGGAAGTATCGCCTGCTGTCAGTGCTCGGAAGAGGGGCAACGTCTGTCGTTTATCTTGCAGAGAAAACTGGATCCGGAAAGCGGTATGCAGTCAAGGTAAGTATATGTGACAGGGAAAAACTGCGCCGGGAAGCGTTTCTTTTACAGAAGTTTTCATATCCCGGGATTCCCTGTGCGGTGGAACTTCTGGAAAGTGGGACAAAAAGCTTTCTGGTGATGGAAGCTGTAAACGGAAAATCTATCGGACAGCGTATGCGTAAGGGAGAACGGTTTTCCAGCCGGGAAATTCTGAAAACGGGAATTGCCCTGAGCGGGATTCTCTGTTATCTCCATGCACAGAACCCGCCGGTTTTCTACCGGGATCTGAAGCCGGACAACGTGATGATAACAGAGCGTGGTGAAATATACCTTGTGGATTTCGGTGCAGCCGGAACAGAAGAAACGGGTGTGGAAGTCCGTTATGGAACCCGCGGTTATGCAGCGCCGGAGCAGTATGACGGGAAGTGTGACGCCCGTTCCGATCTTTATGCACTCGGCGCACTGCTTGCGGCAATGGCGAAGCATGCGAAAAAGCGGCAGAAAAGAGGACTCTGGCGGGTGATGGAAAAGTGTATGCAGAAAAAGCCGGAGGAGCGGTATGCGTCTGCCGGAGAAGTCAAAAAGGCACTGCGGCGGCTGGAAAGAAAGCAAAAAGGCAGGAAGACTCTGCGGATCTTTGCAGTTTTTGCTTTTCTGACAGGAGGAGCGGCTGCGGTTGCCAGCAGGATGCCATGGGGGCAGTTTCCGGCGGCAGACGAATGGGAGGAGCAGGGAGATCTCTGGTTCTGCGGAAATCCGGTGGAAGAAGGCAGTCTGCCGAACTACCAGAAAGCGCGGGAAGCGTTCTTAAAGGCAGACCATCTCAGTCAGGCGGGGCGTGTGGAGCAGGAACTTGTGGAATACTGTCTGGCGGATGATGCGGCAAGGGAAAAAATGCAGATGGAGCCATTGCTGGCTGAATTTTATGATGACACGCAGCAGGAGCCGGAAAAGGAAAAACGCTGCCGCAGATATCTTGCTGTTGCAGGAATGTATTTCAGTTTTTCCGAAGAACTGGCGCGTGAAAATGACACAGACGCCATGCGGAAAGGAATCGAAGTGCTGGAAAAGGCCGCAGGCGAGAATATGGAGGGGCAGTGGGAGGCGGTTATCTGGCAGAGACTGGCGGATGCGTGCTATCTTGGCGGAAAATCCGGGGATGGGGAAAGAGAACAGGACTGGTGCCAGGAGAGTTTTCTCTATTACGAACGGCTTCTGTGCAGCAGACAGGATGGAAACCGGCGGAAAAATCTGCTCAGGGCCGCAGAGCTGGCACTTCAGTTCGACATGCAGGAAAAAGCAGAACAGTACCTCAACGAGGCCGCAGAAATTCCGGGAATGGAGGAGGATATTTTTTATCAGCAGATCAGAAAAAGATGGGAGGAAGCAGGATGAGAAAAAAGACCATATGCGCAATGATGACAGGATTCCTGGCAGTCCAGGGAATCGAAGTCCACGCGGAGACACAGCAGACGACAGGCGAGGCCGCAAGTGCGGTGGAAAGCGTGGAATTAGAAGCTGAAATCATCGAGAACAGTGATGTGACAGATGCAGACGGGAAAGCCGGACCGGAGGAACTGCTGCCGGACGAAAAGTCAGAAGAAGAACCGCCTATAGAAGAGAAACCAGAGCAGGAACCAGAGCCGCCGGAAGAGAAAACAGATCCGGCAGAGACCGGAAAGAAAGAGAAAGAAGGAGAAGAAAAAATGCTTCCCCCGACGGTAATTCCGGATCCGGAGAAAGAACCAGCGGAAAGGTGGGAAGAAGAGGAGAAAGAAATTTCGGAAGATTCAGAATCGGGGAAGCCAGGAGAATTGCCGGAGGCAGGAGATATGGGTTCCGGGGAATCGGAATCAGAGGAAGGATGTGAAGAAACAGATACAAAAGAATCAGAGACAGAAGAGTCAGATTCGGAGAGAACGGATTTTGGAGAAATGGACACAGAAAAACCAGATTATGAAGATACAGGTTCAGAAAAATCCGGAACGGAAAATTTGATGCCAGAAGATCCGGAACCGGAAAAGCCTGATATGGAAGAAACGAAGCAGGAATCTCCGTCAACCGAAAAAGAGTCAGAAAATCAAACCTCGGAAACAAAAGCACCAGAAAAAGAGGAGCCTACCGTAATGCCAGATGCCGGAAAGTCAAACACAGAAAAGCAGGAACAAACGGGGCCCGGGCAATCGTCTCCGGAGAAAGAAGAACTCAAAACAGACGAACAGCTGCCCGTTGCTGCAGCCACGCCCGAGGAGGTGACCCAAGATCCAGATGATATTCCGCTACAAACAGAAGAAAGCAGTCCTCCGCCTGCCGAAACTCCATCTAAGAGTGCCGGGGAGGAGCCATCTCAAATACGGCCGCAGATCATCGCCGATTTCGTATTATCACAGATAGCAGACGAAGATTTCGAAGCGCCGAACCCCCTGATTATCCGCCCGGCCGACACCAGCGTCGAAATAGATCCCGGTTATACCCCGGAAATTCTGCTCGAGGGAGCCGCCGACACGGCTGAAATTCTTTCCTGCATGGTAAATGGCTCCGAAGCCGAATACGAATGGAAAGAAAACAAAATCTGTCTGAAAGCCGAGAGCCTTTCCGAAGGCTACAACCGCATCACTGTAAAAGTGCGTGGCGCAGACGGCATTGTACGAACCATGAA
>ERZ857785.2376-NODE-2376-length-16523-cov-11.373755_pt1 | contig 16523 bp, 9 predicted proteins | sample MGYA00519763_ERZ857785 | MGnify/ENA primary metagenome ERZ857785 (study PRJEB31778, sample SAMEA3449365) | human gut metagenome | biome: human gut; feature: human-associated habitat; material: faeces | place: United Kingdom | collected 2010/2012 ... | reverse complement strand
CACGGTCGAAGATTACCACCTTGTCATTGATAGAGTAACCGATAGCTGTCAGGATGGCACCGATAAAGGTCTGGTCGATTTCCAGAGAGAACGGCATCCAGCCCCAACAGATGGAGTAGGCACCCAGGATGATGGTGGTGTCACACGCCAGTGCGGCTACTGAACCGATACTGTATGCAATATTGCGGAAACGGATCAGGATATAGATACCGATGGCAATCAATGCAAGTACAACAGACCAGATGGCTGAAACCTTGATGTCGTCTGCGATACTCGGACCTACCTTCTGGGAACTGATGATACTTCCGCCCGTATGGTTTTCGCGGTCGATGAAGGTTTCCAAAGTGATGTTCTGAGTCAATACCGGCTTCAGAGTCTCATACAGATATGCTTCGATTTCAGAGTCGATGTTGTTACCTTCTTCTTCAATGCGGTAGTTCGTGCTGATACGTACAGTCTTGCCGTCTGTACCGATAGCGATAACGCTGACATTGGCATCGCCGAACTTGCTGGAGATAAGTTCACGAATCTGTTCCGGTTCCACTTTGTTCTCAAACTGTACCTTGAAGTTACGTCCACCGGTGAAGTCGATGCTCTGGCTCAGTCCACGGGTAGCGAGGAAAGCGATACATACAACTACGGCAGCTCCGGTGATGGTCAACCACAGCTTGTTTCTGCCCATGAAGTCGAAGTGTACGTTCGCCATCAGGTTCTTGGAAATCTTGGAAGAGAATGTCAGGTTCAGCAATTTGTCTTTGCCCATGAAATAATCATAGAACAGACGTGTCATGAACACGGCAGTAAAGAACGAAATCAAGATACCGATAATCAGTGTAGTGGCAAAACCGCGGATAGGACCTGTACCGAAGTTGAACAGGATGATACCGGTGATGATAGACGTCAAGTTGGAGTCGAAGATAGCAGAGAAGGCGTTGGAGTAACCGTCAGCCAATGCTTTCTTCACACCCTTGCCTGCACGGAGTTCTTCTTTGGTACGCTCGTAAATCAATACGTTGGCATCCACAGCCATACCCAGCGCCAACACCATACCGGCAATACCGGACATCGTCAATGCTGCCTGGAAAGAAGAAAGGATACCCAACGTGAAGAACAAGTTCAGCACCAGAGCGCCGTTGGCCACCATACCCGGAATGAATCCGTACATGGAGCACATGTAAACCATCAGCAGAATCAATGCTACGATGAATGACATGATACCGGCATTGATGGAAGCTTGTCCCAGTGAAGGACCAACGATGTCTTCTTGTACGATATGTGCGGGAGCTGGCATCTTACCTGATCTTAACACGTTTGCCAAGTCTTTTGCTTGTTCCGGAGTAAAGTGACCGGTAATCTGTGAGTTACCGCCAGTGATTTCATTGTTTACGTTCGGTGCGGAATAAACATAACCATCCAACACGATAGCGATGCTCTTGCCGATATTCTGTTTGGTGAGCTGAGCCCAGCGACGTGCACCGTCAGTGTTCATAGACATACTTACGGCAGGTTTACCGTAATGGTCGTATTCGTCTTTGGCGCTAACCACTACATCACCTTCCAGAGGCGCCTTGCCGTTACGTTCTGTGGAACGGATGGCATAAAGTTCGAAAGTCTGAGCTTTCGGATCATATTCATAAGGAGATACTCCCCATTTCAGACGCAAGTCTTTCGGCATTTCGGCCTGAACTTCCGGCATGGAAAGGTATCTGTTGATTTCAGCTGTATCCTTGTAGTTGGCATAGGCTACAACAGGACCTTGTCCGCTGGGGTTGACTTGCAAGATTGCGAACAGCGGGTGTTCTTTCTTTATTTGTGCAAGGTCAGCGGTTTGTGTCTTGTTTTCACCCTTTAAAGCAGCGGCAAGACTGTCGGCTGTGCTGGTAGCTTGGGCTACGGCAGGAGCTTCGGTAGCTGCGCTGTCTGCCTCTTCTGCCGGAGTTTCGCTTGCAACGATGGCACGCAACTTGGTGTCGGCAGCTTGCAGATAGGGAGTAACGTCTTTTGCTGTGTATGTTTCCCAGAATTCCAGATTGGCAGAACCTTGTAATAATTTTCTTACACGTTCAGGCTCTTTGATACCCGGAAGTTCTACCATGATACGGCCCATTTTGTCTTCCAGACTCTGGATATTGGGCTGAACTACACCGAAACGGTCGATACGGGTACGAAGTACATTGTAGGAGTTGTCAACAGCTGCCTTTACTTCTTCGCGCAATACTTTCTCAACTTCCGCGTCGGTAGATTTCTGAGTTACCTTGTCTTTTAATTGTTGGGTTGCGAACAGCTGTGACAGCGGAGCACCCGGAGCAAGCTTGTGATACTCTCTGACGAATAGGGTGATCACGTCATCCTGGCTTGTGGTAGCTTGCTTGGCGGCAGTGGCCAATGCTTGGTTGAATGCTTCGTCAGTCTTGTTGTCAGCCAATACTTTGATGACATCGGGTACGGAAACTTCAAGGATGACGTTCATACCACCCTTCAAGTCCAAACCTAAACTGATTTCCATCTCACGACATTGTTTCAGCGTCCAATTGCCGAAATACACTTTCTCATTAGCCAGAGAATCGAGGTAGTCCTGCTCTACTTTCACATCGCCTTTTGCAAACTCTTTGGCCTTACTTGTGTAATGGCGAGTTACAAAAGAGAAGGAGAGATAGAACACACACACCAGTGTGAGCAATATCGCAAAAACCCTTACAAATCCTTTGTTTTGCATGTTACTTTTAGTTTATTATGATTACTTTTTAATTGATTTCTATCGTATATAAGGCTGCAAATATAGCTTTTTTTTCACAATTCTTACTTCATACCGCGATTTTTTAACATCGGCTCTAATTGAGGCTCTGCCCCTCTGAAATTCTTGTAGAGCGTCATCGGATCTTCGCTGTCTCCTTTTTCCAAAACATTATGGCGGAAAAGGTTGGCGGTCGTCTTGTCAAAAATGCCATGTTCTTTGAATGCTTCAAAAGCGTCATTATCCAGTACGTTCGCCCACAGATAGCTGTAATAGCCTGCTGCATAACCGCCTATGATATGATTGAAGTAGGTGGTACGGTAGCGGGGAGCTATTTCGGAAATTAATCCGAGTTTATCCATGGCTTCTTTTTCATAGGCCACAACATCTATGTCTTTCGTGTCTGTCAGGTTATGCAGATTCATATCGAGAATGGCGGCAGCCAGCAACTCGGTAGTCATGAAACCTTGGTTGAAAGTTTTTTGTTTCAGAATCTTTTCGATGAGATTGTCGGGAATGACTTCACCGGTTTGGTAATGTTTGGCGTACATTTTCAGAACTTCGGGTTCGGTAGCCCAGTGTTCGTTGATCTGTGACGGAAGTTCTACAAAGTCGCGCACTACATTTGTACCGGAAACGCCCAGATAGTTACATTTGGTCAACAGTCCGTGCAGCCCATGGCCGAATTCATGAAAAAGGGTTTCCACTTCATCCATTGTGAGCAGGGAAGGGGTGTCACCAACGGGTTTGGTGAAGCTGGCTACGTTGCATACTAACGGACGGATGCCGCCTTTTTGCTCACGATAGTTGCTCATCCATGCTCCGCCACTTTTGCCGGGACGCGGGAAGTAGTCTACATAGAAGATACCCAGCTGCGATCCGTCTGCATCTTTTACTTCAAATACTTCTACATCGGGGTGATAGACAGGGATATCGTTGAGTTTCGTCAGTGTGATTCCGTATAGTTTGTTGGCAACGGCAAAGGCTCCCTCGCGTACGTTCTCTAATTTAAAATAAGGCTTGATTTGGTCTTCTTCAAGGTCGTATTTTTCTTTACGTAGTTTTTCGGTGTAATACCACCAGTCCCAAGCTTCCAGTTTTTCGCCCTTACCCTCTTTATCCATTAATTTCTGGAGTTCGGCAGCTTCGGCTTTGGCTTTAGGCAGGGCATACCCCCACAGGTTGTTCAGGAATTCCATTACTGTGGTCGAGTTTTTAGCCATGGTATTGTCCAATACGAAGTTGGAGTAACAGTCGAAACCTAACAGACGGGCTTTTTCCAAACGCAGGCTGACGATGTCGGTAATGATTTTTTTATTGTCGTTTTTGTCGTTATTATTGCCTCGGTTGATGTAAGCTTTATATATCTTCTCGCGTAACGGGCGGTTAGCGGAATATTGCAGGAACGGGATACGGCTGGCGTTATGCAATGTGAACAACCATTTACCCTCCTGACCGGCGGCTTTTGCTTCTTCGGCGGCGCTTTGGCAGAACCATTCGGGAAGTCCGGCAAGGTCTTCTTGCTTGTCTACAAAGAGCATAAACTCGTTGTTTTCATTCAGAATATTGTTGCTGAAAGTGATACCCAGTGTAGAAAGTAGTTTATTTACTTCGCGTAGGCGGGCTTGCTTTTCGGCAGAAAGATTGGCACCGGAGTGTACAAAGCCTTTATACGTTTTGTCCAAAAGTCTTTGTTGTTCGGTTGTCAGGCCTAAAGAATCTTTCTTCTGATAAACAGCTTTTACTTTATTGAATAACTCTTGGTTAAGCGAAATATTGTCTCCATGCTCGGACAGTACCGGAGCGAGCTTTATAGAAAGTTCGTTCAGGGCATCACTGGTTTCGGCATCCGTCATGTTGAAGAAAATGGCGCTTACCCGGTTGAGTATGGGAGAACTGTTGTCCAAAGCAACGATTACATTTTCAAAGTTCGGTACTTCGGCATTGTCGATAATAGCCTGGATATTGGTATTTTGTTCTTCTATTCCTTTAAGGAATGCAGGCTCGTAGTGCTCCAGTTTGATTTTATCAAAGGGTGGAACACCGTTCGGGGTTTGAAACTCGGTGAGGAACGGATTACTTTCCGTTTGGGTAGCACAGGAGTACATCATACAACTTGCAGCTAAAATTAGAATACTTCTTTTAAACATAAAGTCAGAGTATTAGATATTGAGTAGTTTATTAATAATTTCATTTTGTAAAGAAACTCATTGCCGTTTGGCTATATAACACCATATCGGATAGTGATCGGATTCCTTTATGGAACGGTCTACGGTACAGTTATAGGACTGTAGGTTTTTGCTGATTAATATATTGTCTATCCGAAAATAGAACTTATTCTGGTTGTAGGAAATTCCCAGTCCGCGCCCTGATTGGGTGAAAGCATCATCCAGATTTTGCGCTATGACACGGTGAGCGTACGAAATGGGGGTATCATTGAAATCTCCGCAGACGATGACGGACGGATACCGGGAAGATGCGATTTCCCGTGCGATGGTATCTGCCTGTGGAGCGCGGATAGCAGAGGCTTCTGCCAGTTTATGCACCAACAATCGCGCGCCGCTTTTCACTTTCTCCTTTTCGGGAGCTTTCAATATGTCTTCATAAATGTCTTTGTCGGCTTTTGTCAGTTTGTTGGACTCCAAGTGATTGTTGATAAGGGTAATCGTGTCTTCATTCAGTTTGAGTTCGTACAGTACGGAACCATTATAACCGCTCGGATAGTTTAAAACACGTGCGGATAGAATAGGGAATTTGAATAGCAGGCTATCTTGTTGGTATAACCGCTGCCGCTGCCTACAACACTGATGCGATGGTAAGGGTAATCTTTTAATTCTCGTTCTATATCCTTCTGTGTGAGGCGACGGGGAGATTCATCGGATGCATACTCCTGCAGGCAGAGGATGTCGGCGTTGCTCTCTTTCAGATATGTCAGTATCGGATTCTTTCCGTCTTTTTTAACGGCGCCGTTGAACCCCATGATGTTGTAAGAGAGGAATTTTATACTTTCTTCGGGTGGATTGGCGGTATGAAAATTGAGGGGAAGATATGTCCGTAGTTGCGAATAACACAATAAAAAACCGATTAACGGCAATAAAGCCGTTTTGTATCGTTGTATAACCAACCAAAAAATCAGGAAAGCGCCGTTGATAAGTGCAAAAATGGGAAAAGCCAGCCCCAAACAAGATTGTACCGGATGAGTTACCGGTTGGATGTAAGGACTGTATGCTACTAATAGCAAAAGGCCCGTGAATAAAGCATTGATCGCTAAAATCAGGAGAGCGATAAAATTACCGAAATGCTTCATACGTACATTATCGTTTACTTGCATCGAACAAGCTCTTCTTTTCTTCTGTTGTCAGACTTTCATATCCGGACTTTTTCAGTTTGTCGAGGATCCGGTCTATTTCATCGGATTGAGCTTTTTTTCGGGCATTATAGTTATAATCTTTCTGTTTGTCAGTTCCATAGTGAACTTTCATCTTAGGTTTGCGGTGTTTGGAGCTGAACAAAGAACTGACGGCATCCAGAGACTTGTTAATCCATGCGGTGATATCTGCGCCTTTGCTAAGGCTGGCTGCAAACCACAGCCCCGCCAACGCTCCGCCTAAATGAGCGATGTGTCCGCCGGCGTTACTGGATGTGATGAATAATAAGTCCGTTCCGATAACAATCAATGCCAGATATTTCAAGCGTATTGTTCCAAAAAGGAAAAGACGTATCGGATAGTTAGGTTCCCGATAGGCGGTAGCTGCCACGACAGCGAGTACGGATGCCGATGCTCCCAGCATGAAGGAGTATTCCGTCATCGGACGGAAGTAGGGGAAGATATTGTAGGCTGCCATATAAAGCAGTCCGCCACAGATTCCGCCCAAGATATATACGCCCCGTAAATGTTTCGCGGAGAAGAAACTTAGGAACAAAGCACCGAACCAGTACAGCCAAAGCATATTGAAAAGGATATGCATTACTCCCGCGTGCATAAACATATACGTCAGGATAGACCAAGGCTGGATTATGAAGCGGGGTAGTGAAGCAGGCAGTTCCAGCCATTCAAACGCTCCGCCGAGGCTCCGGTTGAAAAGTTGCAATATAACTTCTGTCAATGTAGTAAGGATGAATACTCCCACATTGATATAAATCAGCTGTATGTAGATGGTTCCTCTACGGAATGATTCTTTTAAATCAGTTATAATAGTAGCCATTTCCTCTGTTCTTTTTTCTCCAATACATTATTAGTATGAAGCCGAATATCATACCGCCCAAGTGTGCAAAGTGCGCCACATTATCGCCCGGATTGTTGGCAAGTCCCGAGAACAGTTCTATCAAGGCGTATCCGATAACGAAATATTTGGCTTTGATGGGGAACGGTAACGGAAAGATGAATAAGGGCTGGTTGGGGAACAGCATACCGAATCCCAGCAAGATGGCATAGACGGCTCCGGAAGCTCCGACGGTAGTCATCATATTGAGATATTCTTCCATGGGAATGACGGAATATCCGGTGTTGACACTGTCGTATGCGGAAAGTACCGTTTCGTAATGAATGTACTGTACGAGCTCTTGAATAATTCCTGCGCCGATACCGCATGCGAGGTAATAGAACAGGAAACGCTTCGGTCCCCATACCTGTTCGAGTATACGGCCGAACATCCATACTGCAAACATATTGAAGAACAAATGGGTAAATCCGCCGTGCATGAACATGTAAGTAATCAGTTGCGCTGCGTTAAAATCTCCGGCAAGGAAGAAATGCAGGCCTAAGTACTTATTTAAATCGATGCCGTAACTTTGGGCTACAAGCGTGCCGAGAAACATCAGCACATTGATAATTAAAAGGTTTTTGGTTACTGTCGGTATAGTATTCATAATCTGTTTTTTTCGCTTTATTTGGCAAAAATACGAATTAATTCTGTTCTATAACAGAAAAAGGAACTCCTATTCCTTTTTTTTCTCTATTTTTCCGGCCTTTTTTAATGTTTTTATTTGATATTCAGAATTTTTGCTCTATTTTTGTAGGAAGTAGCATTGGAATTTTTCTTTTGTGTAACAATTAATTAATCATTTGTATTATGAATAAGTCAGAACTTATTAGCGCAATGGCAGCTGAAGCCGGTTTGTCAAAGGCCGATTCAAAAAGAGCATTGGATGCATTCATCGCATCAGTAACAAAAGCATTAAAGGCAGGTGATAAAGTAGCATTGGTTGGCTTTGGTACTTTTTCTGTAATGGAGAGAGCCGGACGCGTTGGTATCAATCCGGCAACAAAGAAGCCTATTCAGATTGCGGCGAAGAAAGTTGCTAAATTTAAAGCAGGTTCGGAATTGACTATCGAATAAATAGATCATAAATAAAACTTGAGAAAAGGAGACGCATACAACGTCTCCTTTTTTATGGAATTAAAAATAGTTCGTATCTTTGCACACAGAAAATACATTTGAATCATGAATATAGAACAGAAATTGGTAACGTCCGTAATTAGCGGATTGAAAGCGTTGTACGGACAGGATGTTCCTGCTGCACAGGTGCAGTTGCAGAAAACCAAGAAAGAATTTGAGGGACACCTTACGTTGGTTGTTTTCCCTTTTCTCCGCATGTCTAAGAAAGGACCGGAGCAGACGGCACAAGAGATTGGCGAATATCTGCAGGCAAACGAGCCTTCGGTTTCGGCATTCAATGTTATCAAAGGGTTCCTGAACCTGACTATCGCTTCTTCGGCATGGATTGAATTGCTGAATGGCATCCATGCGGATGTACAGTATGGCATTGCCGCTGTTACCGACAAGTCCCCGTTGGTGATGATTGAATATTCTTCGCCCAATACGAATAAGCCGCTCCATTTAGGCCATGTCCGCAATAACCTGTTGGGTAATGCATTGGCAAATATCATTTTGGCCAATGGCAACAGAGTGGTAAAGACAAATATTGTGAATGACCGTGGTATTCATATCTGTAAGTCGATGTTGGCGTGGCAGAAGTATGGCAACGGTGAAACTCCCGAGTCTTCCGGAAAGAAAGGTGATCATCTGATTGGTGATTATTATGTGGCTTTTGATAAGCATTACAAGGCTGAAGTCAAAGAGTTGATGGCGAAGTTCCAAAGTGAAGGTCTGAGCGAAGAAGAGGCCAAGACCAGAGCGGACGCTGAATCACCTTTGATGAAAGAGGCGCGTGAAATGCTGGTGAAGTGGGAAGCCAATGATCCTGAAGTACGTGCTTTGTGGAAAAAGATGAATGACTGGGTATACGCAGGATTTGATGAGACTTACCGCATGATGGGAGTTACTTTCGACAAGATTTACTATGAGTCGGAAACCTACCTGGAAGGTAAGGAGAAAGTTATGGAGGGCTTGGAGAAAGGTTTCTTCTATCGCAAAGAGGACGGTTCCGTATGGGCCGACCTGACCGGAGAAGGACTTGACCATAAATTGCTTCTCCGTGCCGACGGAACTTCTGTTTATATGACACAGGATATAGGTACGGCCAAATTGCGTTTTGCCGATTTTCCCATTGACAAGATGGTTTACGTGGTAGGTAATGAACAGAATTATCATTTTCAAGTACTCTCTATTTTGCTCGATAAGTTGGGCTTTGAGTGGGGTAAGGGGCTGGTTCACTTCTCCTACGGTATGGTGGAACTGCCTGAAGGTAAGATGAAGAGCCGTGAGGGTACGGTTGTGGATGCTGACGATTTAATGGCTGAAATGATTAATACCGCTAAGGAGACTTCCGGAGAATTGGGTAAGCTGGACGGCCTGACCAAGGAAGAGGCTGATAATATTGCCCGTATTGTCGGTTTGGGCGCTTTGAAATATTTTATATTGAAAGTGGACGCCCGCAAGAACATGACGTTCAATCCTAAGGAATCCATTGACTTCAACGGTAATACAGGGCCGTTCATCCAGTATACATATGCACGTATACAATCCGTTCTTCGCAAGGCGAAAGAGGCAGGCATCACCGTTCCTGCACAACTTCCCGCGGGTATTGAATTGAGTGAGAAAGAGGAAGGTCTGATACAGATGGTTGCAGATTTTGCAACTGTTGTGAAACAAGCAGGCGAGGATTACAGTCCATCTCTGATTGCGAACTATACTTATGATCTTGTGAAAGAATATAATCAGTTCTATCATGATTTCAGTATCTTGCGTGAGGAGAATGAAGCGGTGAAGATATTCCGTCTTGCCTTATCCGAGAACGTAGCCAAGGTGGTACGTTTGGGAATGGGATTGCTTGGCATTGAAGTACCCGACAGAATGTAGTTGAAAGTACTCTATATGAAAAGCCCTCTCTACGGATTCGTAGAGAGGGCTTTTCTTTTTTTTAATATAACCTCATTATTTTTTCTTCTTGGCATATTTACCTCGTTTGGCTTTCGGCGCGTCCGGGTCACTTTGCAGTTTGATGATTTCTCTGCATGCGTCCAGGCTTAAATCCTGCGGAATAATATCTTTCGGAATTTTATAATTATTTCCTTTATAGGATATATAGGGTCCATAGCGACCATTCAGAATCTCCAGCTCCGGTTCTTCATCAAATTTCTTGAGATGTTTTTGAGCTTCGGCGTCTTTTTTGTTCTGGATAAGTTGGATTGCTTCGTCCAGTGTAATTTCCATGGGGTCTATGGTCTTTGGAAGTGAAGTGTACATTCCGTTATTGTACACATAAGGTCCGAAGCGACCGGTTCCTATGGTAACCGCCTTACCTTCATACTCACCTAAAGTACGAGGCAGTTTAAACAGGTCTAGCGCTTCTTCCAGCGTGATTGTTTCAATGGACATTTCTTTCTTGAGTTGTGCGAAACGCGGCTTCTCATTGTCACCGGCAGTGCCAATCTGTACAACAGGACCGAAGCGGCCGATTTTTACAGATACCTGCTTACCGCTGCCCGGTTCTTCGCCTAAGATACGTTCACCGGCTTTATGGGCATTCTTGGTGGCGAGCGTATTTTCTACGGACGGGTGGAAGCCCTTATAGAAGTCGCCCAAAATAGTTGTCCACTTCTTTTCTCCCTCGGCTATCTCGTCAAATTGTTTTTCAACACTGGCGGTAAAGTTATAGTCAAGGATATTGGGAAAATATTCCATCAGGAAGTCATTGACTACGGTGCCTGTATCGGTAGGCATCAATTTAGCTTTCTCGGCTCCTGTTATTTCTGTTTGGGTAACGTCTGTAATCTTGCTGTCTTGTAATGAAAGTATATTATAAGAACGTTCTTCTCCGGTTTTTTCGCCTTTCTCCACATAGCCGCGTTGCTGTATGGTAGAAATGGTAGGAGCGTATGTGGAAGGACGGCCGATGCCCAACTCCTCTAATTTGCGTACAAGACTGGCTTCTGTGTAGCGGGGAGGATGCTGCGTGAAGCGTTCCGTAGCAGTAATGCTTTGGCTCTGTAAAATCTGTCCTTTCTTCAAAGGCGGCAACAAGTGTGTTTCATCTTCTTGTTCCGCATCGTCGTCAATGGATTCGCGATATACATGGAGAAAACCGTCAAATTTCACAACTTCTCCTGTGGCATTGAACGTATCCGACTCGTTACTGATGCTGATATTTACGGTAGTCTTCTCAACTTCCGCATCCGCCATTTGGGAGGCTATGGTACGTTTCCATATCAAGTCATACAGTTTTCGTTCCTGTGGACTACCTTCTATTTTAGCATTTTCCATGTCGGTAGGACGAATGGCTTCGTGAGCCTCTTGAGCGCCTTTGGTCTTCGTGGCGAAATGACGCGGATATACGTAACGTTCTCCCATCATGCTGGCAATGACTGATTTGCTGCTGTTTACAGCCAGCTCGGACAGATTGACGGAGTCGGTACGCATATAGGTAATCTTTCCCGACTCGTACAACCGTTGGGCAACCATCATGGTTTGTGCAACTGTAAATCCTAATTTACGGGCGGCCTCTTGTTGCAAGGTAGATGTCGTAAAAGGAGCCGCAGGGCTTTTCTTCAGCGGGCGGGTGGAAATATCATTGATGGTGAAAGTGGCTGATCGGCAACTTTCCAGGAGTTTTTGAGCTTCGGCTTTTGTTTTGATACGGCGTGCCAATTCGGCTTTCATTTCAACCAACTTGCCATCGGCATCGGGTACGAGGAATATGGCGGTAACCCGATAAGATGCTTCCGATTGAAAAGCTTGTATCTCTCGCTCACGTTCTACGATGAGGCGAACGGATACTGATTGTACACGACCGGCGGAAAGTGCCGGTTTCACTTTTTTCCATAGCACGGGCGAAAGTTCAAACCCTACGATACGGTCTAAAATACGGCGTGCTTGTTGTGCATCTACGAGATTGATGTCAATATTACGTGGTTGCTCGATGGCCTTTAAGATAGCGCTTTTAGTGATTTCATGGAAGACGATGCGCTTGGTATGTTCCGGTTGCAATTTCAGCACTTCGTATAAATGCCATGCAATCGCTTCTCCCTCACGGTCCTCATCGGATGCCAACCATACGGTTTCCGCTTCTTTGGCTTCGGCTTTCAATTCTTCCACAACCTTTTTCTTATCTTCCGGAATTTCATAATGCGGTTTGAAATCTTTATCAATATCAATACTGAACTCTTTTTTCTTCAAATCGCGTATATGACCATAGCTGGAAAGGACTTTATAGTCTTTTCCTAGGAACTTTTCAATGGTTTTTGCTTTTGCCGGAGACTCGACAATGACAAGGTTTTTCTGCATAAATTTCTGTTTTATAGTGGTTCCGACCACTAATTTGCCCGCAAAAGTAGGAAAAAACAAACTTTCCACCTTATAATATAAGGAGAATTTAGCAAAAATGTCCTTTTTTGCTCGTAATGTTTTTAATCCGGAGATTAGAATTTGAGACTTACACCTCCGATAAAGTTGGTGCCTTCGGTCGGGTATCCCCAGTAATATTGATAATTCCGGTTTAATAAATTGCTTATGCGGGCATAAACGGATATTCCTTTAAAAAACTCGTAACTACCGCCTAAATAAAGGTTATTGACTGCATTAACCTTGCTTTCCTCTACCTTCTCGCGCGAAATATGCCGATAGCCAAGATTAAGGAGTAAAGCGGATATAGGATGTACGTCTATATGCAGATTGGCTTCAAAGGCCGGCTTGTAAGTGAGCACATAGTCTTTGACACCGAATTGACTGTCATCCTTTGCATCCCAACTGCGGTAAGTTCCGGCAGCGACAAATGAGAATATGTTTTTATAGTCGTAGCGTACCTCTGCACCGGCATAGATGTTGCTGGTGTTCCATTGGCTGATGGCGAGCGTCCGGTAGTGTCCCTCTGTAGTTTCATTGAGACCTGCCGGATGGAAAAATAAATCATCTTTCAAGTTCTGGTATCCCGCATATAGGTTCAACCATAAACCGATTGCCGGGCTGGCCTTGAAGCCGAGGGCGGCGTTCACTTGCTCGTATGTGGCATCCGGTTGCGAAGTTACCAGCCCGTATGGGCAGAATGCCTCCAAACGGCGGAAATCATTTTGCACTCTTCCGCCTTTGGCCTGCGCATATAGGATGTAGCTATCCGCGAAGTTATACTCTACCGCCACATCAGGAGCTGCCCGGAATTTCTTTCCGAAACCGAAAGCCATGTCAACCTGTGCGCCGATACGTATTTTCCAATCATCGTTTTCCAAACGGTAATGCGGGTTCAGGTTGAGTGAGGTGTAGTTCTCAAAATTATTATTCTTGTACAGTACATTGTCCATTGCCAAACTGATACCGACAATCTGTTCCTCGGATATGCCGCCTGCAACCAGTGCTTTGGTACGGATAATATTCTCTTGATTATTCAGTGAACCGAAATCGTATTGGCGTTCATAGAGCATCAGGTTGGTCTCTGCGCTGAATTGGAGAGGCAGTTCCTCATCCGTAGATTTCACTCCGAAATGAATGTCGCCTGAAGTGAATTTCTGTTTTCTGACGGCTGCATCAGGCAGGAAATTAAAATTGCTTAATCCAAAGTTACCCGCAACATCCAAGTCTACTTTCTTGAAGCGATGTAAATAACCGATGTTGGCATGAGTACGATAGTAATAAGAATTCCATTTGCCGTCATTGTCAGGTAATTCGAGTTTGCCATCCATACCGTTCATATGGAAATTCAGGTTGATACGATCACTGTTGGATAGTGTGAACAGATAGCTGGCACGTGCGTTCAGATTCCCGTAATTACCATAGCCCAGTCTGATATATCCGGGCTGTGTCTTGGCTTGCGTCTCTTTTCCGGTATATGCCTGCATGACAGTTGCAGGAATTGTATTGGCGGGCATAAGGGTCGCATCATACTCTACTGTCCTCTTATTGGCGGTCGGCGGCTCTACTTTAGGAAGCACGTTTATTTTGGACGCGTCTAGAATATCGGGATTATACTCCTGTTCCACAACAACTGTCCGGTTCACAGTGGAGTCTTGAGGCTGTTGTTGGGCATGGGTACCCAAAGGTAGGGTTATCAGCGTTATTCCGCTGAGAATATATTGTATCTTTCTCATATTCATTGTGTTCTTTTATTTCAGCTTTTCCAGTCTTTCTTGAATCATTCCTTCAATATCATCGTCAGCATGATAATTTTGTTGCAGGCTCAGCAGATATTGGCGTGCATCCAGTTTCTTGTCCATGGCAACATATACATCGGACAGGAGGATGAAGCTGCGTGCCAGCCAGTAGGCGTGCGGTGTGCTTTGGTCGATGAAGTTCAATATTTCCTTTTCGGCGGCAACGTAGTCGCCGGCGTTGTACATCAGTTGTGCTGCCAGATACTTGGCTTCCGCACCGTATAATGTACGGGTATCTTGTGCCAGGATTTTCAAGTCATCCGCCGCTTTCTTCACCGCTTTTTGGTTCAGATAGGCTTTGGCTCGATAGTATAAAGCCTCATGCTGCAATTCGGGGGACAGCTTGGCTTCGGCCAGTAAGGCGGTCGCAGCCTGTATCACTTCAATATCATCCTTCAATAACACACCACAGCGCAGTACGCCTGTGAGGCCCAGTTGTCGGCGCTCGGCGGTTGTGGCACGGGCTTGCAGCTGTTTGTAGTCTGCCAGGGCCTGTTCGTACTCTTTGTGGTTGAACAGGATTTCCCCTCGCATTAACAAGGCTTCTTCCGAATACGGACTGTCCGGATACTCCAGCAGTTTGCCTGTATGCTCCAGTACAGCGGTTTCGTCTTTCTGTTCTTTTCCGATAAGACTCAGATAATAGTGTGCATTCAAGCTGAACGCTCCGTTTGGATAGCTTTGCAGATAGCGGATGAAACTTTCTCTTGCAGGGGAGATTTCCCCTTTCATATACACTTTTTCTGCGGCGATATAAGTCAGCGAATCTTGCTCGCTGGGTTCAAAGCGGATGACGCCCGGCATTTGGGCGGCAAGCGCTGCGAATTCATCCACACGGTTGGCTTCCACATAGATGGATTTCAAATCGCGCATGGCAAGCCGTGCTTCTTCGCTGCCCGGATATTTGGAGATAACGTATTTGTAAGCTTCGATAGCGTGGTTGTAATCATCGTTCTGATAATATAACAGTCCGATTTCTGTGGCAGCCTTACGACTGACGGGGCTTTCGGGATATTTGTTCAGCAGCTCCCGGAAAGTAGCGATGGCTTGGTTACTGTTACGGCTTTGCACGTACGAACGGCCTTTCTCATAAAGCGCATTGACGGTATAGGGTGAATTCGGGTACTTGCTGGCCAATTGGTTGAGCAACGTAATTTTCCCGTCATAGTTCTTTTGCAGGCCCGACACCAAAGCCAGTTGGTAGTAGGAGTAATCACCGGCAGGCGTACCCAGGTTTTCCGCCCGGGTGTAGTATTGTCTGGCTTCGTCGAAACGGCGGACATGCATGTAGCAGTCGCCGATACGGTTATACGCATCAGCAAGGACAGTGGTGTTTCCGTTTTTTTGCAGTTGGATGAATTTCAAGAAACGGTCTTGTGCCGTTGCATAATCTTTTTTGTGGAAAGCTATGTATGCCAGGTTGTAGTAGGCAAGGGCATACATTTCCGTATTTTTCTGCGGGGCAAGTGACAGATACTCGTTGAAGTTACGGGCAGCTTCCTGCATACGGTTCAACCGATAATACGATTCGCCCCGCCAGTAAAGGGCGTCGGCTTTTGTCTGCAGATTATATTGGCCTAAGGCAATGCTTTGGTTGAAGTAATTGATTGCCTGTTCGAACTGCGTATTGGCAAAGGATTGGGTTCCCAATTGGAACAGGATTTTCTGCTTGGCTTCCAAGATAGCCTTTCCGGGACGTGCAATGCGTTCAATGGATTTGAGGGCGGCATCATAACTGCGGGTGTTCATATAGACCTCTACCAGATAGTTACTTACTTTATCGGCATATACGGAGTTGGGAAACTCATTCAGGAAATGCTCAAAGACTGTCACTGACTCGCCGAATGCGGAATAAGACGTTTCGTGAATGCAGAGAGCATAGTTGTAGGATGCCTGTTCCTTTATTTTCTGGTCAGCGTCGGATGCGGCGGCCTGTTCAAATGCCATACGGGCTTTATTCCTGTCGGCAAGCTGCAGGTAGGCCAATCCCATATGCAGGTAAGCGTTTTGCGTAAGCGCGTCGTTATCGGTAGTTACTTCACCCAGAATGACAGGAACCTGCGAATAGACTCCCGTCTGATAATAGGACATTCCCAACATATAGAGCGCGTCTCTTCTTCGGGTGGATTCCACATTGTCTTTTAGGTATCGGTTGAAAGCTTCTGCGGCTTCGTGGTATTTGCCGGAATGATAGTCGGCCGTACCTTGTATGCGGTACATCTCTCCCGTATATTTTTGGTTGGGATA
>ERZ857785.2369-NODE-2369-length-16543-cov-2.978590_pt1 | contig 16543 bp, 8 predicted proteins | sample MGYA00519763_ERZ857785 | MGnify/ENA primary metagenome ERZ857785 (study PRJEB31778, sample SAMEA3449365) | human gut metagenome | biome: human gut; feature: human-associated habitat; material: faeces | place: United Kingdom | collected 2010/2012 ... | reverse complement strand
GTAACTTTCCTTGAAAGTAAAATACGCCTTCATTATCAATAAGGGCGTATTTTACAGAAGTTCCGCCAAGGTCAATTCCTATAGCGTATTTTTTCATAATTATCAAACTCTTTCAGCCCAGATAGGAGAACTCCAAGCCCATTGTCCGTCGCGCTGACGTACACGTACGTAGTAATAATCGGTGTCACGCTGAGGTTCTTTGTCTTCCATGTAGTGTTCTACGGTGAAGCAGCTTTCAGGCATGGCACGGTTAAAGAGAATAGCTTCGCTCAACCAGCCGATCATGAAGTGAGAACGGGAACCTTCAAGCAGTTCGCCCAATGTGTGTTCGAACTTCTTGCCGTTGAAGTCCGCGGTAAGTATTCCGTCTTTCGGCATTTCTAGGTCGAGGATTACCGCCTGCATGGCTGCGGTGGTTGTATTCGGGTTCTTGCTGCTGTACAAATCCAGTTCCGTTTCTTTCTCGCCCACGGAGAGAATACGATTTACATGTGTCTTGAACTCGTGTTCGCCCTCTTGAGGAGAAGTGAAGGCTGCGCCACGGAAGCAAGGAGTAACGCTTACGATACGGCCCTTGTTTACCGACAGCTTACCTTGCCAGTGTACGTACTTTTCTTCGCGGTTCCAACCGAAATCAACTTTTACTTTGCAACGGACGGTATCGCCTTCCGGTGCAACCGGAGTTAACGGGCCGTTCATGCGGGCTAATATCTGACCGTTTTTAACAATGTCTACATAATCGATGCAGCTTTCGCCGGTTACATTCAAGTAGATACGACGGCTGTTGCCACGGACAACATCACCCATGAAAGCGTCATTAAGACGGAAGTCGATTATTATTTTATCACCGGTGGCGGCGCATACGTGGCGGGTGCGAAGAGCTTCCCAGATAGCGTCACGAGTCAATGACGGAGCCAGAACACCGATACGACCGTCGCCGTAGCTGCCCGGATAACCGGAGTGCTGGTCGGTAGAAGCCATGATACCGAATTTGTGGCCTTGATCCAGACCGTATTGGATAGTGCCTTCCCATTGGCGGGGACCCATATCGTGCAGATACGGATAATCGCCCTGGTCGCTTTCTGCCAAACCGTGGCGGGAATACATTTCGACGAACGGAGTAATATCTCCTTCGGTGAAGCATTTCCAGTTGTAGCCGCGATAACCGCCCTGATAACCCATGTGGTGCGGAGTGACGAATACTTTATGTCCTTTGGCTTTCTCTTTCCAGTCTTCGATGGAAGTACATTCCACAAGCGGTGCGTCCAAATCATAATTCAGCGCTACGTGGTCGCCATGTTCCATACTGTGTGCCTCGTATCCTACGAAAGTAAGGAATTCGCCTTCCTTATTGTATTCGTTGGTCATCTTTACATATTTCTCATAACCGCCTTCGCGCAAACGCTTGAAAGCTCCGGTATGATAGTCGATTACCCATTTCAGACGGGGATCGTTTGCACCCGGAATATCCGGCCACATAGCGTGGGGAGTTACGCTGACAAAGTCCAACTGGCCTTTGGCCGCTTCAAAAGCATCGCGCATATCGCCGTGTCCGTAAGTAATGTTACAGTGGTTATGTAAGTCACCCCAGAATACTTTAAGGTTACTTGCCGACGGCATAATTTTCTTTGCTTCTTTGCTTCCTGCTACGCAAGAGCCGAGCAGGCTTCCTGAAGCTGCCAGTCCGAGAAAAGACCAGCCTGTGTTTTTTAGAAAACTTCTTCTATCCATGATAATAAATTTAATGGTTTTATCTGTTTTTCATCAATCTTCTGTCACCTTTGAAAAGCTCGTTTACTTTTTCGTCGGGGTCATTGTCATTGTATTGCTTTTGAGTGTCTTGCAGCAGTTGCATCAGCTCTTTCTGTTTTTCAGCGTATTCCGGTTTACCGAACACATTGTTCATTTCGCGCGGATCGGCTTTCATATCATACATTTCCCATTCGTCGATGTCGTTATAGAAATGAATCAGTTTGAAGTCCTGTGTGCGAATACCGTAATGACGTTTCACCGAGTGCTCTGCGGGATACTCGTAATAATGATAGTAGGCAGCTTTACGCCAGTCTGCGGGAGTTTTGCCTTCATTCTCCAATACGGGTTTCATGGAAGTTCCCTGAATATCCGATGGAATTTCCACTCCGGCAAAGTCAAGGAAAGTAGGAGCGAAGTCCACATTCATACAGATTGCGTTACTTGTGCTGCCGGCTTTAATGGCTTTGGGGTAACGGATGATGAGCGGCATACGCTGGCATTCCTCATACATGAAGCGTTTGTCGAACCAACCGTGCTCGCCGAGGAAGAATCCCTGGTCGGAAGTGTAGACAATGATTGTATTATCCAGCTCGCCAATCTTTTCAAGATAGTTCAAAAGGCGGCCGATATTTTCGTCTACCGACAGTACGGTAGCCAGATAGTCGCGCATATATTGCTGATACTTCCAGCTGACTAGCGCTTTACCTTTCAAGTTACCTTTGCGATATTCGGCAATGCGTTGCGCATACACTGAATCCCATTTGTCCTGTACATCGGCAGGCATACGCTTGTACACGCTGTAAAGCCTGTTGGTGGTATCTTTCAGCATTTCTTCACGAGTCAGCAACTTTAAATCCCAGTCGTTGGTCAGGGTATGTTCGATGGACATATCCTGTTCGCGGGCGGCTCTGCCGCGTCCTTCATAATCGTCAAACAGATTGGCGGGTTCCGGGAATGTAGTATTGTTGAATATGCCCAGATGGCGTGGGGCCGGCATCCAGTTGCGGTGCGGAGCTTTCTGATGATACATCATGCAGAACGGTTTGTTCTTGTCCCTGCCTTCGAGGAATTTGATAGCCTTATCTGTAATGATGTCCGTGGCATAACCTTTCTCTACGATATGTTTGCCATCTTCCCAGAAATCGGGATCGTAATAATCTCCCTGTTCGTGCTGGCCACTGAGAATACTCCAATGGTCAAAACCTTGCGGTTCGCTGATAAGGTGCCATTTACCAATCATAGCCGTTTGATACCCGGCTTGCTGAAGCAGTTTCGGGAATGTTTGCTGGTCGCCGTTGAAGGTACTTGCATTATCCGTAAAACCGTTTTCGTGGCTGAACTTACCGGTAAGGACACATGCGCGTGACGGGCCTGAAAGAGCATTGACAGCGTAACAGTTATCCATGCGGATGCCCTCATTGGCTATACGGTCCATATTGGGAGTTTGCAGGAGGTTACCACCGTAGCAAGACATGGCTTGTGTGGTATGGTCATCCGTCATCATGAAGATAATGTTCGGACGCTTGGGCTCTTCTTTTTTCTGGCTGGCGCAAGAAGCAAGACTTAATGTCGCTAACGGAAGAAGCAGGTTGGGGAGATTGTTTTTCATAATTGGATTGATTTGTTATAATCCTTTGGTAAATAAGTAAGTGTTGAAAATTAGTTTATACCAGATAGTATAAACTAATTTTCAGTATTATTATAATTTGTAATTTAGAGACTGTTTCTTACCGTTTACTTTCACCTCTACTTCCAGTCCGTTTTCATTGAATGCTTTGTTTTTGAACTTGGCAGATAATTTGGGGGCATCTGCACTGTTCTTAATCGGACAGATAACGGTAATGTAACGTACGGCATCTTCGCTGTCTTTCTTTGCGTTGAACGATACATTCATACGGTTGTAGCGTTTGCGGTAAGCGGTTGAACACCAGCCCGGCTCTTTCTTCATAGTCATACCTTCGGGACCGAAGCATTGCAGTTTCATGTTGCTTCCTTCTTCAAACTGAGTAACGAAAGTCATGTCTTCGCGGCTGTTGGCGATTTTGCCTTTCGGCATCTGATAGTGCAGGTTGATAGAACCCTTCTGGCTTCCTACCATTTCGTCTACAATTACGAAGTAGCTGTTGTCTACGAAGAATACGGAGCGACGGTGTTTCAAGTTTTTGTAGCTCGGGTTTTCGGTAACCAATATCTGTACATTACCTTCCGGCTGCCACAGTTTGGTTACAGATTCAGTCTGATCCAGATTCTTGTTGTTCAAGGTTACGGTGTTGTGTACGCAAGTCTGACGGTGCCAGTTACGTTGTTCCATTACTTCTCCTTCACCGGCGTATACATAAGAACCGGAATCGGGGAACAGGTTCTTACCGTTGAACCAGAGTTCGAAAGTACCGTTATCCGGTTGGCAGTGCCAGAAAGCTTTCGGGCCGGCCTTTACAACCATTTGTGTGGCATCCGTTCCCCAAGAGTTACGGAATACGAAGAAACCGGATTTCAAGAAACCTTTAGAGAGATATTCGGGCAATGCGCCTTCTTTACCATCGGTTGCCAGATACTTGATGAACTGGTTCTTCGGGAACATCTTGCTCCAGCTACGGTAGTTCTTCAGCATTTCTTTCTTATTGGTCAGCTTGGCATCGCTGAAGCACGGGTTGGTATAGTCGGGGAAAGAAATGTTGGCATAGAATACAATCATGTTTTCAATTGTATTCAGGTATTCTTGCGGGAACTCGTTGCGGAAACCGTTCAAGTCGGCAATGTTCAATGCTTTACAGAAGATATTGATGGCAGCGAGGTGATAATGCGGGTCAAGCTCGAACTGTCCGCCGTCATTGTATACCTGTACATTGATTTCACGGTTCATGATGTCGATACCACTCTTTCTCCAGGCAGCTGCTTCTTTGAATTCGGGGAAGAAAGCTCCGGCATAAATCATACGCTGTGCTTCGAACAGCAGGTGATTACCTTGCTTGGAGTAATTACCCAATATATGTATGGCATGTTTGTGATAGTTTACCAGGAACTCAGTCAGAAACTCCGGTGTGAAAGAGGGAGACGGGAGGAACAACTGGAACTGTGAGGTCTGGTCTTGCAGACGGTTGCTCACTTCCAGCGGACGCCATGCGAAGCGTACATTCTCTGCATCATCTTTCAGTTGGGTATTTCCTGTCAGTTCATATTCGTTCTTGTTTATCTTCACCAACGGATTTTTCTTAATCCAGTCGATGTATTGCTTCGTCCATTCAGCGGCATATTTTTCGTCGCCGCTTACACGATAAGCCTTACCCATGGGAGTAAACCATTTGTGGCGGTGCAATTGCCAGCGCAATTCGTTATCTTTCACCGGCCAGTATCTCCAGTCGATGTCTTCACCGTAATTGAATGACGGTTGATAACCTTTGTGAGCAAAGAATGTATGCTGCAGAGCATCGTCCGCCATTTTCTGGTCATCTTTGCTGATAGTCACTTTCTTAAGGTTGATGTCCGGAGTTTTCACGTTGGTACGTGCGCGGTAGTAGTCGAGTAATGCTTTGGCCGCATCGGCGTCTTTGCCTTCCTGATGCAAAGTCTTTACTTTCTCCAACCCGGGATAGTCCAGATTAAGGAGCGAGAATACCTCAGTCTTCAGTTCCTGGGCATTTGCTTTTCCAACGAAGCAAGCAAGAGCCAGCAGGACGATATATTTGAAAGTCTTATTCATAATGTTTGTCGATTTATAGTTCAGGTATTAGAGATTTTTATAGCTGATGCCTTTCAAATCCATGAAACGCTTCAAAGCTTCCATATAGTAGTAGTCCGCATAGTTCAGCGGAGTATCGATTTCCGAACCGTTAGGCAATGAACCGGTAGAGTGCATCAGGATGAATCCCTGGTTGTCGCCAACCTTTGCCAGATAAGCGTCGCTTGACAAACTCTTCAAGATTTTCTCTGCGTAGTCCAGATATTTCTTTCCGTCGGGTACCATCGTACTCAGCTCTATCAGTGCGGAAGCGGTTACTGAAGCGGCAGATGCGTCACGCGGAGTTTCCTCGGTTACGGGAGCGTCATAGTCCCAGTAAGGAATGGCGTCGTCGGTCTTAACGCGATCCATAATCATGTCAGCCACTTTTACGGCGAAGTTCAGGAAAGTAGTGTCTTGTGTTTCGCGATAGCAAGCAGTATAGCCGTATACAGCCCATGCTTGTCCGCGTGCCCATGAAGAGTCGTCGTTCTTGCCTTGGAATGTTTGTTTCTTTTCTACCGTACCGTCGTTGTTGTAGCTGACTACGTGCCAGCAAGTATAGTCGGGGCGGAAGTGGTTGTTCATGGTAGTCATTGCGTGTCTGACGGCAATATCCTTATAAGAGTTGTTACCGGTTGCTTTGGCTACATTGAACAGGAGATCCAGGTTCATCATATTGTCGATGATAACGGGGAAGTTCCAGGTTCCGAAGTCCCATGAACGGATAGCTGAAATGGAGTCGTTGAAACGTCCGCACAAGTTGTCGGCGGTTTCTTTCATTACGGCTGCAATGGTATCGTTAGGAGCCAGACGCTCTGCATTACCATAGCTGCAATTTACCATGAAGCCCAAGTCGTGCGTACCGGTGTAGTAACGAACGGGGTTCAGCAGGTTAGTATATTGAATAGCCCATGTTTTCAGTGTATCGTTGCCCGTCAATTCGTAAGCATACCATAAAGAGCCCGGGTAGAAACCGCTGGTCCAGTCATAAACGCTGCATAGACGGCGTTTTCCCAGTTGGTCGGCTGCGGGGTGCGCGCGTAAAGAATCTTTGAAGGTTTCTTCACCTCTTTCTAATTGGCGGCACAGGAAGTCCATGTCATAGCCTGTGCGAATAGAACGCGGCAACATATTAGTGGATGAGATTTCTTCTGCGGTTAATGTTAATTGTGCAGAAGCTACGTCCAGGCCTTTTTTAATCCAACTGTAGTCTTCCTTAGGCTGTGTCTGGCATGATGCAAAAGTCAGCGCACCCAAAGCTAAGAGAACAAGGTTTTTTTTCATGTTATTCGTTTTTAATGTAATTGATTTTAGTAGGTTTTGTAACGAAAGCAAAGCTAACGGATTTTTTATAGTTTTTGTAGTAAGAATGTTGAAAAGGCAATTAATCCGCGTTCTTCGAATGTCACTTTTGTTGAAAAGAGTTTAGATAATCTCCAATATGCCTCGGGTAGGGGCATATTGGAAGATTATTAACTCTATATTGGTTTCTATTGTCAGTCTACTTTCCAACCGGGGTTTTGTACAAACTGGCTGCAAAGGTCCATGTCCCGTTGCGGGATAGGGAGCAACTCATGTTTGTTTTCCAAGGTGTAGCGGGCAACTGTATAGTTAGGCTCTTTAGCAATTTTGAGTTCGCCGCTTTCATTCAAATCATCTTTTTTATCTCCCAAACTGTTTCTAGCCTCGGTCCACCATTGGCTCAATTGGTCTTGAGTGTTTTGAATGGTTTCGTAGTAAATTCCCCAACGTACCAAGTCAGGACGGCGTTGACCTTCGAATGCCAATTCGTAGGCGCGTTCCAAACGAACTGTTTCACGGAATTGCTCTTTATCCATTCCTTCTTTAATTTTATATGCTGAAGAAGACGGGTAACCATAGCCACGCGCACGAACCATGTTGATTGCTTCGTAAGCATTGGCGGTGGGAGCGCCTTTCCATTCGTTCAAAGCTTCTGCATAGAGTAACAATACGTCGGCATAACGAAGGAAATACCAGTTGACATTTGATTTATCGTCATTGATGACTTTACCGGTAATCATATACTTTTCAATATCCCATTTTGCAGGAGTATAATTCTGCTTTTCCTTTTGAGACAGATTCGGATTTAAATCTTTGTCGAGAATAATCTTTTCATCTGTAGCACTTCCTTTGACGTATAATACGCTACCGTCATTGGTATATTGATAATTGGCGATAGATAAGTCGCGGCGATAGTCGGTAAGCGCCTTGCTATTGTATCTGTATCTGGTTGTTTTTCCGTCTTGATAGTCTTCTACTTCAGGCTCTCTCCAATCTCTAAGGAAAGTGTAAATCACTCTGACCATTGCAGAACATCTTCCTCTGACACCGGGTATTTGCGTTGTTTTTACGCCATTCCATTTACCGATACGGCCAACAGGATCGCTTGATGCACTTGCGGTAGGGCTATAGAAAGAAAACTCAATAAGGCTTTCTTTAGGATCCCACTCACCATTACAGGTGTTTTTCCAGAGTTGTTCATAATTTTGCAACAGCCCGTGTTTACCGGACATGATTAGGATTTCCGCAGTTTTTGCAGCCTGTTCCCATTTGCTCTCATCATATAAAGGCCATCCAGCCCATGTTGCATACACCTTAGCCAATAAACCTAAGGCTGCTCCTTTGGCAATCCGGTAGGAAGGACTGGAACGATATGTATCATCGGTTGCATATGGCAGGTTATCAATTGCATATTTCAGATCTTTTTCGATGAACTCATATACAGTCTTTGGTTCGGCTTGTACAAACGTAGAAGGGTCTTTATAAGAGTCCAGTGATGACGTCATTAATACGACATTGCCGTAGCGGCGTACAAGTTCGAAATATAAAAGACCTCTTAGTGTACGGGCTTCCGCCATATAGATAATACCCAGTTTTCTATCTGTTTCTGTATAAGTATCTAATTTCAGTGAAATACGTTCCAGAAATTCATTGGCATTATGAATGGCAGTATAAAGTGAAGCCCATGTAGCTTGTACTTCTTGTTGCGTTGCAGGGAAGGCGTTTGTAGGAACGATACGGGGACCTTCGATTGTGGTACCTTCCACTTGTTCCATATCTGTTCCTGTATTGAACAGGATAGACAGGTTTTGGCCATATAAGTTGTCTGTGGAGAGAGTGCTATATATACCCAGCAATACTTTTTCCGCTTCTGCTGCCGTATTCATATAGTTCTTCTTTTCCATTTCGGTTCTGTTTTCCTCTTCCAGCATGTCCGAGCAGGAGAAAGGAAGTACACACATCACCGAGAGTGCTATATAGTATATTATCTTTTTCATTATACGCTGTTTTTAGAATTGAAGTTCAAGACCGAATGTAAATACTCTGCTCTTCGGATAAGCTCCCCAGTCCAGGCCGGGAGTCATCGGATTATTGCTGGCGCTGTTTACTTCCGGATCGTAACCGCTATAGTTTGAGATACAGAACAGGTTCTGTGCCGTTGCATATACACGCAACTTAGAAATCTGCGCTTTCTTTGTCAACTTATGCGGGAATGAATAGCCCAGTGTAAGATTTTTCAAACGCAGGAATGAACCATCCTCAATAAAACGTGAGTACAAGTCATTGTTGATGTAACCGTCATAAGCCGGAACTGTGTTGGAGGCGTTATTCGGCGTCCAACGGTCGGCTACTTCAGCCAGCATGCCTCTGCGCTTGGATTTACTTTGTGTAGCGAACAGACGGGTTGCATTGTAAATATCATTACCGTAATTGAATTGGAACATAAAGCTCAAGTCGATGCCTTTATAGCTGAATGTATTGGTGATACCGCCATACCATTTAGGAAGCGCATTACCGATTACGGTACGGTCTTCGGTTGTGATGATGCCGTTTCCATCCTGGTCTTTGTATTTTACAACACCCGGGTGCAGACCGACTTTATTGCCGTACATTGTGTTATTTACGATTCCTTCTTTCAGAATATATTTGCCATCGGGTGTGATGTTGAAATCAGAACTCTGATAGATGCCATCGAACTCATAACCGTAAATCAGACCTAATGATTCACCTACGGTAGCAATATAGTCGTATTGAGTAAAGTTGGAATCAAATCCGGAACGAGCATACATTGAATTTACGCCGGAGGCCAATTCCTTCAACTCGTTGCGAATGAATGAGATGTTGAAGTTAGTCTGCCAGTTGAAATCTTTAGTCTGAATATTTGTACTGTTCAAACTCAACTCGATACCTCTGTTCTGAATCTTACCGATATTTTGCATCTGGCTGTCGAAACCGGTAACGTGTGCCAATGACTGAGCCAAGAGCAGGTCTTTGGTGTTCTTGATAAAGAAGTCAGCGGTAACATTCAAGCGGTTGTCAAAGAAACCTAAATCAAGTCCTAAGTTCACGGTTGATGAACCTTCCCATTTCAAATTTGAGTTTTTCAGTTGTTTAGGGTTGAGTACAGTCATTACATTATTACCCACACCATATTTTACAGCTTCATACAAGTCCATTGAGAGATAGTTGGAAATGCGGTCATTACCTACGATACCCCAACCGAAACGAACTTTCATGTTTGAAACCCAAGAAAGATTTTTCATGAATTTTTCTTCGGATACACGCCAGGCTGCGCTGAATGACGGGAAATATCCCCATTTGTTCTTATTGGAGAATACAGTTGAACCGTCGGCACGCATAGTTGCTGTAAACAGATAGCGGTTATTGTAACTATAGTTGGCACGTGCAAAGAATGAGAGCAATGTTTTGTCACTATAGCTTGAAGTTACACGGCTCGGCGTAGCTCCCAGTCCTAAGTTATCATTTCCTAAGTTATCGAACGGGAAGTTCATAGCCTGCCCTAATAAGTACTCGCTGCTACGGAATGAAATTTCATGACCTAACATCACATCATAGTTATGCTTTTTGATTTTCTGTTTCCAAGTCAGGTTGTTGTAGTTACTCCAGCGTACATCTCGTAACATTTGCGTTTGGCCATAAGGAGACTGACCGTTACGGTAAGCTTCTTTAGAACCATCTTTGTAGAATACGTCATTACGGGTATTAGTTGTGTTATAAGTACCTGCAGTCTTGAAAGTCAGCCCCTTTATGATTTGCCAACTGACAGAGAGGTTGCCCGACCACATTTCCGAACGTTTTTTATTGGTAACGGATTCGGTTTGTTTCACGGGGTTTACCTGTGCCAAACTTTCGCTGCCGTCTTCCAACATTTCAGGGTCGATTGCAGTTTCCAGTAATTCTTCATCACTCAAGCGAAGACCGCCGGTAGGACGGGCGCTCAAGATTTGTGCAAGCATGTTGAAGCGTCCGTTATCGGCAGATGTTCCTACACCTTCACGAGTTGTCTGCACATAGTTGATGGTAGCATCAAATGAGAGGTCTTTTGACAGTTTTTGATTAAAGCGAAGCTTTCCGGTTGTTTTATCAAAACCGCTGTTCTTGAAAATACCATTTTCGGTATATCTTGAGAAAGAAGCTGTGTACTTGGTATTGTCACTACCACCGGTTACGGAGAGATTGTGATCTTGCGACCAAGTAGGATTGAATGTCTCTTCCTGCCAGTTTACACCTCCTACACCGATGTAGTCGTCCAAACTTTGATAGCGGTAGGGATTGCCATTCTCGTCATTACCGGACTTATAGTAGCTGGTAAGCAGTGTAGCATCGATTTCGCCTTGTAGTTTTACAAATTCATAAGGACTTAACACATCAAGCATTTTTGTAATCTTACGATAGCTTGCAGAACCGCTATAGTTGATTACCGGACGTCCTACTTTTCCTGATTTGGTTGTTACCATTACAACACCATTGGCAGCACGGCTACCATAGATAGCTGCCGAAGAGGCATCTTTCAAAACTTCGATAGACTCGATGTCCGAGTTGGCAAGGTAGTCGATATTGTCTACTTGGAAACCGTCTACAATATAAAGAGGAGAGGCGTCACCGGTTAAAGTACCCACACCGCGGATATTGACACTGAAACCTGAACCCGGAGTACCGTCGGATTGTGTAATTTGTACACCGGCTACTTGGCCGCCTAATGCTTCCATTACAGAACTGGTCTTGAAGTCTTCCAAATCTTTTGCAGCAATTGAGGAAACGGAACCGGTCAAGTCGCTACGTTTCATGGCGCCATAACCAACTACTACTACTTCTTCCAATGCCTGGCTATCCGGAATAAGCTTAATTTCCATTCGTTGGCCTGACACAGCTTTTAACTCTTGTGTCTTGTATCCGATGTAGGACACCACGATAACGTCACCTTTATTAACGCTTAACGTGAAGTTACCGTCAAGGTCGGCTACTGCCCCTTTACCGGAATTGCCTTTAACCATAACGGTAGCACCGATAAGGGGTATATTATTCTCATCGAGTATCAGACCTTTTACCTGAATACCCTGTGCCTGTACACTGATGGCTATCATCAGTGCCAAGAGGGCGAAGAACCCTCTTTGGCTGATTGATTTTATAAAATTATTATTGAACATACTTTTGTTTTTTATAGTATTATTCTGTTACGGGATAATAGTCGGGATCGAACCATATCATTAATGGGCTATGTGAGTTCATACTATTATTACTAAAGTTAGGAAATTTAGTATCAATAGGGTCACTAAAATCAAAACACATTTCTGATTTTAAAAAACCATTTGCATAAATATTATTTTGTACCCATTTATCCTTTTCTATGGTAGGAACATTTCCTAATTTATCATAGTCATTTATCCAACCCAATTTAATATCAGTGTCTTTAGAATACTGAGAAAGTGGTGATTTACTTCCAAAATTATTAGCCATGTTGCATTCTGTCCATAGATGAGATAAAAAGTTAGTCTCGTTGTTTTTTAATTTACCTTCTCGCAAGCTATAAGATTTTTGTAAATTATAATAAGCAAATTCTCTTCTAAAATCCATCTGGAATTGGGAAACTTCAAATTTACTACCTGATTCGATCTTATACATTTTGCAAGTAGCTTCCATTGTTCCTCCTATTCGAGGATTCACATGAAATACGAACGGAGTATATTCTATAGTATATTCTCCTTCTTCATCTTTATTGTTTTTGCCTTTACCAAGATTATTACAATGAATAAATATTGGTACTGTAAGAGATTGTCCATCGGTTGTACTTCCTTTTAATGTGTATACGAATACACCTTTTGGAGTCCCTTTAGGGCTAGTAATTATAAAATTGTTATTTTCTACCTTAGTATTAAGTCCATTGGCGCTAACATCAAAAATGCTTCCACGCTCTAATTCGAATGTAACATTAGGTAAATTAGCTTTTATAGGAATTGTTATATTTCCTGTTGCTATTTCCTCGGATGTATATCTGAATTGGTTTTCATACTGTTCTCCCTCAAGCTTACTAGCATTATTACCTAGATTATTACCACATTTAATCCAAAGTAGCTTTGTTGTATTTTCAGTAACAGTTAAATGGAAAGTAGCCTCTTTATAAGTGCCATCTCCATTAGTAACACGGAATGGAACGTCATATTCACCTGTAGGAATAATTTGAGTTTCTGTTATGGAAATTACACCTGTAGTGGAATTTATGGATAAAAGTCGCTCCCAATTACCTAATAAGTTGAATAGAAGATCTTCATATCCTTCTTCCTGCCAATTATTAGGATTAATCTCATATTCTTCTGCTTGTTCTATTATTTGCTCATTATAGAATAGAAAATTGTCTAAAGGCTTGTAAAATTTAGTAATAGTTAATTGTAGTTCTTCTAACTTTTTTCCTTCCGGTAAATAAGTGTTAGCTACAAACACAGAGATTTTGAATACATCTCCAATATCGAAACTATGTCCTTGAGGGACTGAGATAACACCTGTGGTTTCATCAATTAGAATTTTGTCTTTTCCTTTTTCATTGTCTATCTCAATCCAGTATTTGATACCATCTGTAGAACCAACAAAAGTAGGTGTTTCGCTTGTGAAGCTGCTACCACCTTCATCGCTTGATGTATTTGGCATTTTCCATCCTTCTTCCACATTATATCCCGGATATTCCAAAGAGAAAGGTTCTGAAGCTACTTCTACTGCTAAAATATCAGTTGCTATACAAGGAGTGTCTCCGGTTGCTGCTGTTTCTAATTTAAGTGATATAGAGTAAGTTACTCCACGTTCGAATCTTTCACTTTTCAGAATAGAAATTTCCCCGGATGAAGATACCTCAAACATCTCTTCCGGTTTATCAAGTACTTCGCCATTTACAGTTACTGTACCGATACTATATTTAGTAATAGACACATGTTCTCCAGCAGTCTTGACCTGTGCAGTGGGTAGTTTTGTGATATTATTAGGATCGCTAACCACACTGTACATTACTAATATATGATTAGGCTCTGCTACCGTTCCTTCCGGTGCACGCGGTAAGAAAGTAACTTTTATAATATCCTTGAAAGTGAAATATTTTCCATTTACAGAGCAAGAAATCGTTAATTTGTATTCACCAACGGGTGTTTCTGCAGTACTGTTAATTGTGATTTCACCTGTTTCTGCATCAATTACGAAACAAGGATTTTCTATGCTTTCATCATTCAATATGACCGCTGTAATTTCGAATTCACTTGGTGTACCCCCTTGAAAAGAAGGAGCCGGAATTTTAACACCTGTCATAGATGGACCTATGTCCGTCATATCCGGATAATAGAGTTTGAAGTTACCTCCAGTTTCGTCTGTATCATCAGAACATGATACGAACATGCATACCGAAGCTACGAGCCATAAGATTCCTAAAAATCTTGATGTCAATGTGTGTAATGTATGTTTCATGTCTTTGAGATTAGTTATTGTTTAAATCGTATGTATAAGAATAATCGTTACCATCTACTGTTACTTTAACTGTAGTTTGCGTAGGTAATGATGTGAGAACATCATTAGTTATAAATTCAGCAGCGATATTTTCAGATATATTTTGTTCTCCCATTCGGATAACAGAAATGAAACGTATAAGATTACCGTTCACCTTAGGTTTACATGTAGCCATATAGCCTTTGCGAAGATATTTATCTTTATTATCATCTTTACCGGGTACACCGATGTTTGGAGAAGTATTTGTTTGTTTAGAGTCAACTTTATCTTCTTTAATATAGTTTTCCTTATCAAAGAAAGTACGAAGTACAATGTTACCACCATCTGCAAATTTGGTACGTCCTGTTATATACTTATTGTTTTGGTCATAGGTGTCGATTTCTGCTCCAGGACATAAGTGAAAACTCAAATTGGTATTATAATTATAACCAGATTCGCCAATGGCTTCGTCTACGATGACAAATAGTTTATTGGGAATATCGTGGAAAACGCTTCGTCTGTGTGTTAATGGAATAGGACCATTTGCATTTTCATAAACTCCTTCGTTCTCTGTTACTATTGTTTGTATAGTCCCATTATCTTTTAAAAGTTTTAATGTTCCTTTTCTAGCATTGTTAAGAAGATTCTTACTTTGCACAGTAATAGTATTATGTCTTTGAGTCTCTGCATATGTATCACGATCTTTACCGCTATATGCGTACACGCCTGCATCCGGGAAGAAATTGTGTCCGTTATAATACAAGCCGAATGTACCGTTATCGGATTGACCGTGCCATGATTGACGTGGGTCATTATTGTTTTTTAATATCATCATAGCATCGGTTTCTTTCCAACCGCTGCGTAATACATAATAACCGGAAGTAGGATAAGAAGCCATAAGATAGCCGGGGGCTGTACCCTTACCATTAGCCATGTATTGGAAATCGGTATTGTTAGGGAACATAGTAACATACTTACGGAAGTTCTTTTGCAACACACTTTTTGACCAAGTACTTGAACGCGTATCGTTGAAGTCTTCTATTGAGAAGTTAGGATAGGTTATATCCATAGTAAATTTTGCGGGCGTTTCTAGTTGTGCCAAATAAGTAGCAGGGAAAAGGTTTTCTTTATTGTTATCCTCTGCTGTTAAATATGCTTCGTATGCATCACTGATAGCGCTGATATGATAACTTGGATCAAGCTCTATTTGTACTCCGTCATCATTAAACTGTGTTCCTACCTGCTCTGTCATTTTTGCCGAGCCTTCAATAGCCCAAGTTTCTGCATTTTTGAATTCAGGCATCAAAATTCCAGCAGTAGTTACAGCTTGTGCTTGAGTCAGCAGAATGTTTCCACTTTGGTAGTAATTCAGGCGCATACATTCCACATGCTTGGCAAATGCTACCAAAAATGTTGAAAGCCATTCAGGAGTGAAGTTTCTGGACTGAATGAAATAAGCCATGATGTCTATTTGTGAAATAACGCGTTCGGCTACTTGCAGACCTTTCCATTGGTAATCTACATCATTTTCACTGCCACCTTCGGGCGGGAATTTAGTTCCGTCTTCATAAGGATAAGTTTTCAGCCAATCTTGGTAAACCGTTTTCCAAGACTCAACGTAACGCTCATCCTTACTAACGGCATAAGCCTTAGCTTGTGGCAGCATCCACTGGTGACGATGACGTTGGTAGCGGAATTCTTGGTCGGTAAGGTCTTTTACTTCCAACTCCCAGTTAATTAGCTGTCCGTCTTTACCTTTAAAAGAGTAGGGAGTTCCATCCTTGTCTACAAAATCCTTTACTTTGAATTTGTAATCTAATGCATAGTCCGCTGTTTTTTGGTCGGCATCTGTAATAGTAGGATTAAACAAGTTGACATTTCTATTTATCACATCAACTCGAGTACGATAGTAGTCCAGCAATTTAACTAAAGCAGTATATTTATCACCTGCTTCAAAAGCTGTTTTTACATTTTCCAATCCCGGATAGTCGAGATTTATCACATCAAAAACTTTCTCGTCAATAGTTGCGTCCGGATCCGGGTCGACAGGCATTTCTACATCGATGTTACCACCACCAGTGAAATCTGCTTCATCATCCACACAACTTGTTGTACAGAGACACAATGAAAACAAAAAAACAAAAAGTCCAGTGTTTTTCATAACTCTTTTTAAAATGTTACAATAATTAAAAATTCTTTGTCGCAAATATATTACATTGATTTTTAAAAAATGGTACATCTTGTTTATGTTTTTTTTGAAAAACAAATTTTATTATCAAAGTTGTT
>ERZ857785.2368-NODE-2368-length-16543-cov-3.323023_pt1 | contig 16543 bp, 10 predicted proteins | sample MGYA00519763_ERZ857785 | MGnify/ENA primary metagenome ERZ857785 (study PRJEB31778, sample SAMEA3449365) | human gut metagenome | biome: human gut; feature: human-associated habitat; material: faeces | place: United Kingdom | collected 2010/2012 ... | reverse complement strand
GTGGCGGCGGAAAAGATCCTGATGATCGACCCGGAGGCGAGCGTGATGAACTGCCGGCGGGCGATGGAATTTGCCGTCAAATGGATGTATTCGGTTGACGATATGCTGGTAATGCCATATCAGGACAAGCTGGTCAGCCTGCTGAATACGGAAGAGTTTAAAGGAATTGTGGATGCAGACATTTTGCGGAGAATGGATTTTATTCGCAGGGTGGCAAATCAGGTGGCACATACGGGAAGAAAGCTGACGCTGGATCAGGCGAAGCTGTGCCTTGAGAATCTTTATATATTTCTGGATTTTCTAGCTTATTGTTATGCGGATGATTATCAGGAGGGGCAGTTTGATGCAGGTCTTCTGGAGCAGAATCAGGAGATCCTGGCAGCGGAGACAGCCTTTCCGGATATTGATCTGGAGGCTTTGATCGCAGAAAATAAAGCATTGAAGGCAGAACTGACTTCTAGGCGTGAGGAGCAGAAGCAGACGTATGTTCCGAAGCCGCTGGAGCTGTCGGAGTATGCAACCCGCAAACAATATATCGATACGATGCTGATTGATGCCGGATGGATGGAAGGAAAGAACTGGCTGAATGAAGTCGAAGTCTATGGCATGCCAAATAAATCAGGCAGCGGTTTTGCGGATTATGTGCTTTATGACGATGCACACCGGCCGCTGGCGGTGATCGAGGCGAAAAAGACCTGTGCAGATGTGGCGAGCGGACGGCAGCAGGCAGAGTTATATGCGGATTCTCTGGAGCGGCAGTATGGACGCAGACCGGTCATTTTCCTTACGAACGGATTTGAGACGAGGATTGTGGACGGACAGTATCCGGAGCGGCAGGTTTCCTGCATTTATTCCAGAAGAGATCTCGAAAAATGGTTTAATTTAAAAACCATGCGGGGCGATCTTGGCAGTGTCCGGATTGATAAAAAAATCGCCGGAAGGTATTATCAGGAAGAGGCGATCAAGGCAGTATGCGAGAGCTTTGATAAAAAGAACAGAAGAAAAGCACTGCTTGTCATGGCGACCGGATCGGGAAAGACAAGAACAGTCATTGCACTTTGCGATGTGCTTCTGCAAAACGGCTGGGTGAAAAATATTTTGTTTCTTGCGGATCGCACTTCCCTTGTCACACAGGCAAAAAGAAGCTTTGTCAATATGCTGCCGGATCTTTCGGTGGCAAATTTGTGTGAGGAGAAAAGCAATCTGCATGCACACTGTATTTTTTCAACTTATCAGACGATGATCAACTGCATTGATGCCACACGGGACGAAGACGGAAAATTATTTACGAGCGGCCATTTTGACCTTGTGATCTGTGATGAGGCACATCGTTCGATCTACAATAAATACAAAGACATTTTCACATATTTTGATGCACCGCTTGTTGGTCTTACTGCGACGCCGAAAGATGAGATCGATAAAAATACCTACAGCATTTTTGAGCTGGAGAAGGGCGTGCCGACTTACGGTTATGAGCTGGCACAGGCGGTAAAAGACGGTTATCTGGTGGATTTCCTTTCGGTGGAAACAAAGCTGAAATTTCTGGAAGAGGGCATTGCGTACGATGAGCTTTCGGACGAAGATAAAGAAGCATACGAGAACACCTTTGTGGATGAAAATGGACAGGTTGTGGAGCGGATCCAGTCCTCAGCACTGAATACCTGGATTTTCAATGACGATACGATCAGACAGGTGCTGGACATTCTGATGACACATGGAATCCATACAGACTACGGAGAAAAGCTCGGCAAGACGATTATTTTTGCGAAAAATCATGCTCATGCGGAAAAAATATTTGAGGTGTTCAATAAAGAATATTCACATCTGCCGGGTTATGCAAAAGTGATCGACAATCGTATCAGCCATTCCCAGAGCCTGATCGATCAGTTTTCGGAGCCGGATAAACTGCCGCAGATCGCCATTTCCGTTGATATGCTGGATACGGGAATCGATGTGCCGGAAATTTTAAATCTGGTCTTTTTTAAAAAGGTAATGAGCAAGGCAAAATTCTGGCAGATGATCGGGCGGGGGACAAGGCTCTGTCCGGGACTTTTGGATGGTGAGGATAAGCAGAAATTCTATATTTTTGATTTTTGTGGGAATTTCGAGTTTTTCCGGATGCAGAAGGGAAAAGAGACAGCAGTCCGGCTGCCTTTGCAGAGTGCGATTTTTAACCTGAAATTTCAGATTTCGTATAAATTGCAGGATTTACAATATCAGACAGAAAGACTGATCGCCTATCGCAAAAACCTGGTTGAGAGTATGCAGGGAAAAGTACAGGAACTGAGCCGGGATAATTTTGCGGTGCGTCAGCATTTGAAATATGTGGAATATTATTCCAATCCGGAGAATTATCAGAATATCCGTTACGAGGATACGCTGACCGTTCAGGAGGAGGTTGCACCGCTGATCATGCCGGATCAGGAAGAGGCGTCCGCCGTTCGTTTTGACGCACTGCTCTATGGGATTGAGCTTGCTTATCTGATGGGAAATAAATATGGAAAAGCGAGAAAGGATCTTCTGAAAAAGGTGCGTGCGGTGGCAGGTGTTGCCAATATTCCGCAGATCAAAGCACAGGAAAAACTGCTGAATCAGATCCTGCACACGGATTATCTGGAGACGGCCGGTGTGGATGAATTTGAACATATCCGTGAAAATCTGCGGGAACTGATCAAATATATCAAAGAAAAAGAAGGAAAGCGGTATGATACCGATTTTGCGGATGAACTTCTGGCGATGGAATGGAAAGAGTCGGAGCTGGAAAATGATGACCTGAAAAATTATAAAGCGAAAGCAGAATATTATGTCCGCAGGCATCAGGATAATGAGGCGATTGCCAGGCTGAAGAATAATCAGCCGCTGACAGCGGCGGATGTACAGCTTCTGGAAGAGATCCTCTGGGGAGAACTGGGGACAAAAGAAGAGTATGAGACGGAGTACGGGCAGAAGCCGCTCGGAGAATTTGTCCGTGAAATTGTCGGCTTGGATATGAACGCTGCAAAAGAAGCATTTTCAGAATATCTGGATGAAAACAGCCTGGACAGCAGGCAGATTTATTTCGTAAATCAGATCGTGGAATACATTGTGCAAAATGGCATGATGAAAGATCTGTCGGTGCTTCAGGAGGCACCATTTACGGATCAGGGAAGTGTCGTGGACATTTTTACGGATCTGAACGTATGGATGGGAATTCGGAAAGTGATCGACCAGATCAATGCAAATGCCGCAGCAGCTTAGGAGATAAATAAACTATGAATTTTTTTGATTACATAAAGAACGAGTCGTTTTTTAAACCGCTTACGTTCAAGTACCGCAGGATTTATTATGACTGTATCCGGATTTTGATCGACCGTTCGAAGGAACTTCCGGTTCTCTACGAGTCGGATGCAAAGGACAGTATCACGCTGTATCTGAAAAACGAAGAGATTCAGCGACTGATCGAAGAAGCGGATGATGAGAATGAGGCGGTGCAGCTTCAGGCGGCTGAGATTCTGGCCATTTTCCGTGAATGTGGATGGATCAAGCCACGGCAGATCGGACGCAGCGGAGAATATGTTGTAAATCTTTCGACGGATTGCCGAAGAGTGATTGATTTTCTGGATAAACTGACTGAAAAGAAAAATGAAGGTACGATGTCAAACCGCATTCTCTCAATGTATGAGATCATGAAATCCGCATCGGAAGAAGGCTCGGTGCGAAAAGAACGTCCGTACTCAAACATTCTGGTGCCGATGATGGAAAATGAAACCGAGCTTCGTAATGAGCTGGCTGATTTAAAAGACAGTATATCGGATATCATGAAAACAGTCATCGAATTTCAGGACATGAACAGTTTCGGGCAGTTCATTATGAAAAATGAAATGTTGGACCGGTTCTTCAGTGAATATTTCTTCGTAAAAAACAACGGACTGATCCCTACCCAGCTTTCTTTCATCCGTGACCGGATCGAGGATCTGCGTTATGGGGATATGTATGAGAAAATGGTCGAAGAATGTGGAAAACGTCTGCGTTGCCCGAAAGAGCAGGCAATTTCCCGTGTGGACCGTTACATGGCGGAACTCCAGTATTTCCTGAGTGTGGAATACGAAGAAAATATGGAACTGATTGATACTCGCATCAACAGTTATTATAATCTGGCAAATACGAGGATTATGCAGATGGCGAGTAGCCGTGTCAGACTGGAGAATCTTCTCGGCGATTTCCTGGACCGTGTTTCCAGGATTTCAAAAGAAGAGCAGGATGCGGCGATGGAAAAAGTGGAAAAATGCACTTGTGTTATCAACCAGAAATACGTTGGTTACAAATCATTCGAGCAGAATCGGCGTATCCGCAACGAAGGTCAGAATATCGCATTAAACACCAATGCGATGTCGGAAGAAGAGATGCAGAAACGGACGGAGAATCTGTTCCGCAGTGCACCGAACCGATATGCTCCGGCCCGTGTCGGAGCATATCTGGATGAGGCACTTGGATTGGATGTGAGCATGGAGCTGAAAGAAAAGGGTGTGCAGACAAAAGAAGAGGCACTGATGATCGCAGCGGCGATGCTTTATGCGAAAAATGCAGAATTTCCATACGAAGTTCGTATCAAGGACGAAAAAGTGAGCACGAAAATTGCCGATATCAGTAATGTGGTGATCTCGAGAAAATAAAGATGTCAGAATTGTGGATCACAGGGTACGAAAATATTCACAGGGCATCTTTTTGAACGCGGAGAAGCGGATTGTGAATGTCCGCTTTACAAATACAATGAGGTAAATTTATATGCAGGATTTAAGTTTTATAAGCAATATGAGCGACGAGGATGCGTATCTGTTCAAACGCTGTGTGCGGCGGCTTCTGGATACGACATTTCTTGTAAAAGACAAAGAAGAAAAGCTCTATCAGTTTGTGGCCTCCGAATCCAACCGTTACGACATGAACCAGTATCTGGCAGTGATCGGCTACAAAGTGGTTGTGGAAGAACAGATGGGTGTGGCGATGCTGCAGCCAAATGATGATGATAAAGAAACGGTTGGGCTGAAACGATTGAACCTTTATCATTTTGACCAGAGGCACATGAAGCTGCTGCTGGTGCTGTGGCTTTTATTTCTGGAGCGGATGGGTTATGAAGAGGCAGTCTATGTGACGGTCGGTGAGATTATCGACAAATGCAGGCTTTATGATATTGAGCTGACGCCGGTCGAGTTTAAAAAGGCATATGCGACCTTCCGCAGATTCTGCCTGATCGATTACAGTGACGATATCACAAAAGAGGACGGGGCTGTGCGTCTCTATCCTTCTTTGCAGTTCTGTCTGGATATCGGACAGTTGAAACAGGTGATGGCAGAATTTGTGGAACAGGAAGATTTCGAGGCAGCGGACATGGCAGACCTGGAAGAGGCAGAAAGTGAGGAGAGCGATGAGTAAAATAGTTTTACGCAATGTACAGCTGATCAACTGGTATGGATTTACCAACACGGTCGTTCCGGTTGCAGAAAATCTCACCCTGATCTCCGGAGAAAATGAGTGCGGAAAATCGACGATCCTCGATGCCATCAAATATGCCTACACCGGTGATACGCAGTTTAATAAGGCGACAAGCGGATATAATACAGGCGTGGGCAAGCGAAATCTGATCTCGTATACACGCTGTCTGGTCGATGCAAGTGCCGGCGTGTATGCAAGACCGGCGGAGAAGATCCCGGTTGTGTATACCCACATCGCACTGGAATATTATGACCAGATCAACGAAAAATCCTTTGTGCTCGGCGTGATCATCGAGACAGCCGTGACGGATATCCGCGGCACGTACTGGTATGCGATGGAAGACAAACGTCTGTCGGATATTTCCTATGTTTATGAAGACGGTTCTGCCTTAAAGCCGTACGATGCGTCCGGATTTCAGAAACGTTACAATGTCAAACTCCGCAAGAAACAGGATGGAGTGGCATTGTTTATGCAGATGGTCGGACTGAAACTTCCGTATCAGGAAGTGTTTCGTTATCAGAGAAAACTTCGAAATATCATGGCATACAATCCGGCGGCAAAGATCCAGGAATTTATCCGGGAATCGGTTCTGGAAGAACACGATGTCAATTTTGAAAAATTAAAAGATGCCAAGAAAAATATTGAGCAGATCAACAGCCGTTTGGAGTTGATCGAAGAAGAGATCGGTGATCTGGATGCGATCCTGAAGGATTATGCAGAATACGATGAGCGTGTCATGCAGCTGAAAGTGGATGATATTAAATTAAAATATCGAAATATGCTTTCCTGGAAAGAAAAACGCTGCATGGCAGAAGAAGTGATCCGCAAAAACAACATTGAAGTAGAAGCACAGATCAAAACAATCAAAGAACTGAGCACGGAGATCGATGCACTTGACCGTTATTACATGGAAGCAAAAGCCGCACTGCGGGAACTGAATGTTTCCAAAGCAATCGACAATTCCAGACAGCAGATCACTGCTTTCGAGAAACAGCTGGAGAAGCGGAAAAGTGAAAGGGAAGAGCTGGAGCAGTTTCGGAAACGTCTGCTGCATGTGGCAGAAGAACTGAACAAAATGGAATGCGAGGTTTCTCATTTTGAAACGCTTGGCAAACTGACGGCAGTCGATCTTTCCAATTCTGAGAAACAGGAAGCCATCGATGCACTGAGAGCGGAAATCCGTAAAAAACGTGACAGCATTGTGCGAAGCAGGGCTTATCTGGACCGCGAGCTCAAAGAAGTGCAGCTGGAACGCAGCGAGCAGAGCAAGATCATCGAAAACTGTGACCGCAACAAAGCGGATTATTCGCATGTGCAGGAACAGACGCAGTTGATCCGGGAGATCAACAAAGAACTGAAAAAGCAGGGTATCGCTGAAGAAGCCCGCATGGCGTGTGAATATGTATCGGAACTGAAAGACGAAGCATGGCGTGATGCAATCGAAGCTTTTCTTGGTGTGCACCGCTATGCGATCCTGGTCTCGCCGCAGGCTTTTGATGTTGCCAATCAGGTTATGGACCGCTCCGGACATCGTTATGTGGAGCTGGTCAATACAAAGCGTCTGGCTGAACGCAAGATCAAATGTGAGGAAGATTCAGTCTATCATTATCTTCAGATTCAGAATGAGACTGCAGCAAAGTATTTTCAGTTCTGGCTGGGAGCGATCCATGCAGTCGAGCTGGACGAGGTTGCAAAATACGACAATGCCATGTCAAAAGAAGGAAAACTCGGCAGAAATATGGCAGTTACTTACATCAACACGAAAAAGATCAAGAGCTACTGCCTTGGCGGGGCGGCGATCGAGCTGAACCGCAAAAGAGCTGCGAAAAAACTGGATCAGCTGGAAAAACGGGAAAAAGAGATTTTGAGCAGCAGACATACGATGCAGAATCAGGATGTCTTTCTGCAGAGCAGTCTGGATTATTTCAAAGATTACAATCTGGAAGCCAACAGAGAATGTGAGCATTTAAATGCAGAGCTGGAAGCAGAAAAGGTGCGTTATCGTGAACTTCTGGAAGCCCAGAAAAACAATGCAGAATTTATGGCACTTTCGCAGCGTGTGACCGATCTGGAAAAACAGCTTCGCAATAAAACGCGGGAGAAAGACGAAGAGAGCAAGAAGCGTTATCGTCTGGAAGCAGAGATCGAGCAGAAAAAGAAAGACAGCGTGATGTATCAGGCGAAAGAAGCGGAAGAGCAGAAACATCTGGAAGAAGAACAGCAGCTCAATCGTTCAGCAGCAGAGCAGGCGATCACAGAATACGACCGCTATCTTGCCGGGGAAGATAAAAAAGGCGGCATCATGCAGCTTTCTGAGAAAGAGCAGATGGAAAAACGCGTCAGCAGTTTTGCGGCAAATATCAACGGACAGCAGCAGGCGTACAACAACCGCAAGCAGGAAGAAGAACGTCTGCCGATCGGTCTTGAGTACGAAAAAAGTTATCACCAGAGACGCGGAAAGATCTGGATCGATGACCTTCAGAATCTGCAGCAGAAATTAAAAGAGCAGACCATGCGTTATGAAAGCATTTTCAAAAGAGAATTTGTTCTGAATATTTACGAGACGGCAAGGGCTGCAAGAAAAGACATCGCACAGATCAACAAAGAGCTTCGCAAGCTGAAATTCGCGACATGCTATCAGTTTGATGTGAAATTTTTGAATGACAATTCCGACTATGCCAAAATTCTGCGTTATGCAGAGTATCTTCAGCAGACCGGAAATCTGGCGGACGGTCAGATCGCCCTTACAAAACTGATGGGTTATGAGGATGACGAAGTAGAGAAACGGGAGCGGGAGATCAAAGATATTATTAACCGCATCATTGAAAAAAATGATCTGGCGGAGATCCAGAAATTTGCAGATTACCGCAATTATATGAGCTACGAGATCATCATCAACAACGAAGAAGTAAAAGACGGAAAATTATCCAAACAGGTAGGATACAATTCCGGTGCCGGAACACAGATTCCATACACGCTGATTTTGTCGGCGGCACTCTCCATGCTCTACAATGTGCGAGTCAATTCCGTAAGACTGATCTTTATTGATGAGCCGTTTGAAAAGATGAGTGACCACAATATCAAACTGATGCTTGATTTCTTCAAGAACCAAGACTTTCAGGTTATCTTCTGTGCACCGCCAAATAAACTGGAATCGATCGGAAGTGAATGCGGTGTGATCATCCCGGTTCTGAAAAATGCAAACGACGATATGTTGATCGGAAAGGTGAAATTTCATGACACAGTTAATGGAGCAAATTAAAGAAAAAGATGCACAGGCATTTACCCACAGCGGAAAGTTTCATGCGGACGATGTATTTTCGTCTGCACTTCTGCTGTCTGTCAATCCGGAGATCACGATCCACCGCGGCAGTCAGGTGCCGGAGGATTTTAAAGGGATTGTTTTTGACATCGGAAGAGGAAAATACGACCATCATCAGAGGGATAGCAGAATCCGTGAAAATGGTGTGCCGTATGCAGCTTTCGGACTTTTATGGGAAGAGTTGGGTGCTGAGATTTTAGGAGAAGAACTGGCAGAAAAATTTGACGAGGCTTTTGTGCAGCCACTGGACAACAATGACAACACCGGCGAAAAAAATGAACTTGCCACCCTGATCGGCAATTTCAATCCGCCATGGGATGCACAGGGCGGAAACGATGCGGCGTTCTTTAAGGCGGTCGGTGTGGCCGGCATGATCCTTGATAACAAACTGGAGCGTTATCGGGGCAATGAACGTGCCGACAAACGTGTAGAAGAAATTTTAAAACAGCATCAGAAAGAGATCGCTTCCGGCAAAAAGCCGGCGGATGAAAAGCAGATTCTGGTGCTGCCGGATTATGTTCCGTGCCAGAAATATCTTTCCGAGACAGACATTGCATTCGTGATCTTTCCATCCAATCGTGGCGGCTACTGTATTCAGCCTCAGAAGCGAGAATACTCCCTGAATTATAAATGCAGTTTCCCGGAAAGCTGGCTTGGTCTTGAAAAAGAAGAATTAAAAGAAGAGAGCGGTCTTTCCGGTGCAGAATTCTGTCATAAGGGCGGATTTCTTATGACGACAAGTACGCTCGAAGATGCCATAAAGGCATGCAAGATCAGTCAGCAGCAGTTCCATGAGCAGGTTGTGATCGTAAATCTTGGCACAGATGAGGCAGCCGATGCATTGCTTTTCAAACTTCCGCAGTTTTCCGGTGCCAGAATCGTGCACATGAATCTGCCGGATCTTCCGCCGATGGAGTGGGACGGCATTTACGGTGAATCCACACTTGAAAAGCAGGAATGGAAAGCACAGATCAAAGATCAGGTGAAAAAGATTCTGAAATCCAAACCGGAAGCAGTCTATGTGCAGGGAGATCTTTTTGCGGTGTATCCGCTGATCCATGCACTTCGTAAACGCCATATGCCGGTGCTGGTGATGACAGAAAAAGACAGAGAACAGAAAATTGTGCGGATTCCGTCCGGATCATAGTGCGATTTCAGATTTTTGACCCTGGCATTAAGATGCCTGCGAATTGCTCCGTTACAAGTAACTCTCGCAATTCTATAAACATTCGGAATTCGCATATTTACTGCGTAAATAGCTACTTCCTCATGTTTAGCGGGTCCCAAGTTCAAATGTCTTATCTTGCAAGCAAGAACGACATTTTGATCTTTTGACCCTGGCATCTCAAAAAGTGCACAAAAAAATAGTGGGAAAAACAGGAAAAAAGTAGAAAAATGCATTATATTCTTGCAATTTAGTCGGATTTTAGGTACAATATAGTTCTATGATGATACGGAATTGCAGAAGCTGTGGAAAAGCGGAGCAATTCATAAGGATTATTTTAGGTAAATAATGATCCGGAGATGGAAGAGGGCGGATATACGAAGGTTTTCGGATTGTTAAAAGAAAAAAGTATGAAAGGAAAAGGAAATGAATAAGAAAGACGAATTCAAACCGTACATTCCGGCAGACAGAGTCATGCCGGAGCTTACTGTGACTTCCATTATTATGGGCGTTTTGCTCGCAGTAATTTTCGGAGCAGCCAATGCATATCTTGGACTCCGAGTTGGTATGACTGTTTCTGCTTCTATTCCGGCAGCAGTTATATCTATGGGTGTTATTCGCATTATCATGCGTAAGAATTCCATCCTTGAAAGTAACATAGTACAGACCATCGGTTCAGCCGGTGAGTCACTTGCAGCAGGAGCGATCTTTACGATGCCGGCACTGTTCCTCTGGGCAGAAGAGGGTCTTTGCTCTATGCCGAGCCTTGTCGAGATCACACTGATCGCACTTTGCGGTGGTGTTTTAGGTGTACTTTTCATGGTACCGCTTCGTAATGCCCTGATCGTGAAAGAGCACCAGACACTGCTTTACCCGGAAGGAACTGCATGTGCAGATGTACTTCTGGCCGGCGAAGAAGGCGGAGCAAACGCTTCTACGGTATTCTCCGGTATGGGACTTGCAGCAGTATTTAAATTTATCGTTGATGGTCTGAAGGTGATCCCGGCAGACGTATCAGCAGCTTTTAAATCTTTCAAAGGTGAGATCGGTATGGAAGTATATCCGGCACTGCTTGGTGTTGGTTATATTGTAGGACCAAAGATCGCATCTTACATGTTTGTTGGTTCTGTATTCGGATGGCTGGTTATCATCCCGCTGATCTGTCTGTTCGGACCTGATACCTGGCTGTATCCGGCAGAAGCAGGCACAACGATCGCTCAGCTTTATGCAGGCGGCGGTGCAGCAGCTATCTGGAGTACTTACGTAAAATACATCGGTGCAGGTGCCATCGCAACAGGCGGTATCATCTCTCTGATCAAATCTCTGCCTCTGATCGTAAAAACTTTCAGCGACTCTATGAAGAGCGTAAAAGGCGGAAAAAATACAAGTACTGCACGTACTGCACAGGATCTGCCGATGCAGTTTATCCTGATCGGAATCGTTGCCATGGTCGTTATCATCTGGGCAGTTCCGGCTATTCCGGTATCTCTGCTTGGAGCAGCACTGATCGTAATCTTCGGATTCTTCTTCGCAACGGTATCCTCCCGTATGGTAGGTCTGGTAGGAAGTTCCAATAACCCGGTATCCGGTATGGCAATCGCTACTCTGCTGATCGCAACTATGGCGATCAAAGGAAGCGGCAAAACAGGTATCGACGGTATGACAGCAGCAATCGCAATCGGTTCTGTTATCTGTATTATCGCAGCAATCGCAGGCGATACTTCACAGGATCTGAAGACTGGTTATCTGCTTGGTGCTACACCGAAAAAACAGCAGATTGGTGAGCTGATCGGTGTTCTTGCATCCGGTCTGGCTATCGGCGGTGTTCTCTACCTGCTGAATGCAGCATGGGGTTACGGCGGAGCAGAAGTACCGGCTCCTCAGGCAACTCTGATGAAGATGATCGTAGAAGGTATCATGGGCGGAAACCTGCCATGGAACTTGGTATTTGTCGGCGTATTCCTGGCACTGGGTCTTGAGATCCTGCGTATCCCGGTAATGCCGTTCGCAATCGGTCTGTATCTGCCGATCTACCTGAATGCAACCATCATGATCGGTGGCGTTGTACGTATGGTAATGGATGCACGTAAGAATGTCGATGAAAAGACAAAAGAACAGCAGTCCACAGACGGAACACTGTATTGTGCAGGTATGATCGCCGGAGAAGGTCTGGTAGGTATCCTGCTGGCAATTTTCGCAGTATTTGGTATCAACACAAGCATCGGAGAGAGTGTAAACTTTGGCAACATCGGTGGTGTCATTCTTATGGTACTGATGATTGCATCCCTGCTTTACTTCTCTCTTAAGAAAAAGAAAAAAGCATGAAAAAAAAGAAACAGGAACAACAGATAAATTATCTGGATCTGATTCCGGTAAAAGCCGAAGGCCTGAAGTGGCACAAAGACTTCAGGGATCGCGTGATACTGGAAGTAAAAAATGAAGGTTTTTTTAACGGGATCGCACAGAAAGTATTTAACCGCCCGGAAGTCACAAAGATACATCTGGATGTACATGGAAGTTATCTTTGGCCTTTTATCGATGGAGAGAGAACCGTCATGGATCTGGCTGCTCTGGAAAAAGAGCGGTTTGGTGAAGCGGCAGAACCCCTTTATCCACGAATCGTAAAGTATTTTCAGATTCTTGAGAACAATCATTTTGTAAGTTTTAAATAATAAAATCCCTTGCGGCGGGCAGTTTCTGCTGTAAGGGATTTTTTACCACAGGGGGATTCTTTTTATGTGCACAAATAAAAAACATGCAGAAAATCTCTTGCACGCACGGGGAAAATTTTCCGGTCGCATCGGTTATGTGCTGGCAGTTGCCGGCTCTGCGGTTGGACTTGGAAACATCTGGCGATTTCCATATCTTGCGGCAAAATACGGCGGAGGTATGTTTCTGCTTGTCTATCTGATTTTAATGGTCACTTTTGGATATGTTATGATCGTATCCGAAACAGCACTGGGACGTATGACGAAAAAAAGCCCGGTTGGAGCTTTCCACAAATTCGGAAAGAGCCTGCCGTTTCACCTGGGAGGCTGGATCAACGCAGTCATCCCGATGATGATCGTTCCTTATTACAGTGTGATCGGCGGCTGGGTTCTGAAATATCTGTTTGAGTATATCAGGGGCAATGCAAACCTTGTTGCACAGGATGGCTATTTCAACAGTTTTATCACCTCTTCCATGGAAGTAGAAATATGGTTTCTGATCTTTGCGGCACTGGTATTTATTGTCATTCTTGCAGGTGTAAAAAATGGAGTAGAACGTGTTTCAAAGGTTATGATGCCGCTTCTGATCCTGCTGGCAGCCTGTGTGGCTGTTTATTCCATCACAAGACCGGGAGCCGTGGAAGGCATCAAATATTTCCTGATCCCGAATCTGGAGAATTTTTCCTGGATGACGGTCGTTGCGGCGATGGGGCAGATGTTTTATTCCCTGTCGATCGCGATGGGTATCCTGTATACGTATGGATCTTATATCGGGAAAGATGTAGACATCGAAAAAAGCACCACGCAGGTTGAGATTTTTGACACCGGTGTCGCACTTCTGGCCGGTCTGATGATCATTCCGGCAGTGTTTGCATTCTCCGGCGGAGATATGGAAACGCTCCAGGCAGGACCGGCACTGACGTTCATCACCCTGCCGAAAGTATTTGCGAGTATGGGAGTTGGCACGATTGTCGGCATCGCATTCTTCCTGATGTTTCTGTTTGCGGCACTGACCAGTGCAATCTCACTTCTTGAGACCAGCGTTTCCACCCTGAACGATGAGCTTCACTGGAGCCGTGGAAAATGCTGTCTGCTGATGGTTGTCGTGATGCTGGTGATCGGAACGGCATCCTCTTTTGGATATGGTATCTGGGACTCTGTGAAGATCCTTGGTATGCAGTTTTTGGATTTCTTTGACTTCCTGACCAACTCGGTCATGATGCCGATCGCAGCACTTGCTACCTGCATTCTGATCCTGAAAGTCGTCGGATTTAAAAGAATGGATGCGGAGATTGAACAGTCATCTGATTTTAAACGCAAGAAATTATATCATTTCTTCCTGAAATATCTGGCATCCGCCTGCGTGATCATTATCCTTCTCAGCTCCATTGCAAATGTACTGGGATGGATTTCGATGTAAAAACAGAAAACTTTGAAAAAACTCGATTAAGCATTGTAAAACTGGCCGTTTGGCTAGTGTACAATGCTTTTTTAATTTTATATAATGGTTATAGAATGATGTGGGTGTCAAAAGTCCCCAACTATGATGCCTACGGATTGTTCCGTGCGTTGCACTCCCACAATCCTCCCTGGCATCATCATATCATATTGAATAAAAAAGCTTTCGGATATTTCTGTAAAATCAGATCAGATAGAATATTCTGGTGAATGAAGACCCTGAGATGACAGACATGGCATTTCAAAAGAAACGTTATGGATATAAGATTTGACATGATCAGAGGAGGAATCAGAAATGGAAGAAAGAAAAGATTATTATAAAATCCTTGGAATAGATAAAAACGCAGATGAAAATACAATCAAAAAAGCATACCGTAAACTGGCAAAGAAATATCATCCGGATACCAATGCCGGAAATGCACAGGCAGCCGAGAAGTTCAAACAGATTACAGAAGCCTACTCGGTGCTCAGTGATCCGGAGAAAAAGAAAATGTATGACCAGTTCGGCAGTGCCGATTACCAGGGCGGTCAGGGACCGTTTGGCGGAGCAAATGGCGGATACCAGGAGTTCCATTTTGATGGCGGTGACATGGATGATATCCTGAAAAATATCTTTGGCGGCGGATTCTCCGGCCGCAGTGCCGGAGCAGGCGGCGGAAGCAGATCTTATCATTTCGGCGGCGGATTTGGAGACGGATTCTCAGGCGGAAACAGTGGATTCGGAAACGACTTTGGCAGCGGAAACAGTGGTTTCGGCGATGGATTTTCCGGTACAGGCAGTAGCTTTGGCGGCAGGGGCAGTGACCTTCACGCCGATATCACCGTCAGCTTCGATGAAGCAGCACTTGGCGGTGACAAGGTGATCAATCTGTCGGATCCTTCTGCACCGGGCAGGACACAGTCGCTTCAGGTGCATATCCCGGCAGGTATTGATGACGGTCAGAGCATCCGTTTAAGAGGCAAAGGTCAGATGGGCAGAAACGGTCAGGCAGGAGATCTGCTTCTGAAAGTTAAAATCGCAGAGAAACCGGGCTTTGAACGAAAAGGCATGGATGTTTACACGACCGTCAATGTTCCGTTTTCCACGGCAGTCCTTGGCGGCGAAGCGAAAGTCCATACGCTCTACGGCGATGTGATCTGCAAAGTAAGGGAAGGCACACAGTCCGGAAGCAAGATTCGTCTGCGAGGCAAAGGTATTGTTTCCATGAAGAACCCGCAGGTACACGGCGATCATTATGTGACCGTCCAGGTACAGGTGCCGCGGAACATTACTCCGGAAGCCAGACGCAAACTGCGTGAGTTTGAGCAGGCATGTGGTATCAGAAACAGCTATGCAGGATAAATATGAAAATAAAAAGTATAAAAGCGACCGTAAGTTTTACGATATGCTAATATCAGAGCGGATAACGGAGAGATTGTAAAGACATAAGGAAACCTTGTAATTGTATAAAAAAATAGAAAGTGCAGCATACAAAAAGGAAGAAGAGTATGCTGCATTTTTTATGTCAATAGGAAAAAGATAATAAATCTGTATCCGGGCTGTTAAATTTAGATATTTTGTGGATTTATCAGGAAATGATATTGAGATTAACTGGACAAAATGACGAAAATATAGTATTTTTTTAGTAGGTATTAAACTAAAGATGTCACAAGAATGGTTTTGTGCTTCCTATTTTAGTCATTCTGCCTGATATTCTTTAAAATACTGCAAATAAGAGTTGAGCAAAGAAAAGGAGGACAACATGAAAACAAGAAAAACATTTTCAGTCATGCTGGTGATCTGTATGCTGCTGTCACTGGTGTTTCCCAGTAGTGGGGGGGGTGTCAAATGCAGCCTCAGCTTCTGATAAGGTAACAGTTATTGATGTCACACAGTATGGGGCTGACCCGACCGGAGTAAAAGACAGTGCCGAGGGCATACAGGCAGCTATCGAGGCAGCAAAAGAAGTGAACGGACCGGTTGTGTTGGATTTCCCGAAAGGGGAATATCAGATTTACCCGGATCATGCACAGAAACGGGAACTGTATATTTCAAATACTTTAAGCCGTAATAACGGTGACCGTGGCACGTACAAAATGAAAAATATCGGTATTCTGCTGGAAAATATGGAAAATGTGACACTGGAAGGAAATCAGTCCAGTCTGATCTTCCATGGCAAGATGATGATGTTTTCCACGATCGGATGTAAAAACATCAGAATCCAGAATTTTGACACCGATTTCCAGGTACCGTCGGTAGTCAGTGTAACAGCAGAAAAAGTAGAAGGCAATACAGCGATTTTATATGTTCCGGAATGTTATAATTATTCCGTAAGCGGAACAACCGTTACCTGGAGCAGCGATGTCAGCCCATACACCGGACAGGCATACTGGAGTTATACGAACAATGTCGGACATGTACAGGGATTTGATATGACAACC
>ERZ857785.2351-NODE-2351-length-16628-cov-5.549991_pt1 | contig 16628 bp, 14 predicted proteins | sample MGYA00519763_ERZ857785 | MGnify/ENA primary metagenome ERZ857785 (study PRJEB31778, sample SAMEA3449365) | human gut metagenome | biome: human gut; feature: human-associated habitat; material: faeces | place: United Kingdom | collected 2010/2012 ... | reverse complement strand
GTGCTGTCCTGCTCGAAGGTGGTATAGCCGGTGACCGTCGGCTCGGCCAGCACGCCGTAGCCGCAGGTGATGGAATCGCCGAAGAATTCGATGCGCCGCTCCTTTTCCGCCGGCGGGTCGAGAAAGGCGGCGTTTTCGCCCAGCAGCGTGACCGATTCGATGCGCAGCGAGTCGATGCTCTCGGACACGCGCAGCAGGGTAAGGGTGTGCTCGCCGTCGTCGAGCGACTCGAACAGCAGCTTTTCGTCGCCGGTGGCGACGGTATGCTTCGTCGCTTTGCCGTCGAGGAAGGCTTTCAGATACAGCGGCGCGCCCGAGGAAAAGGGCTTGAAGGAGACGATGGCGCTGCGCGCCTTGAAGCGTATGGAAAAGCCGCTGTTCGGCCAGTAGACCGCCAGCGCGCCGTCCCGGATTCGCGAGCGCCCGATGGGGAGATAGCCGCTTTCGTCGGCCAAAAGAAGAGTAAGCATCCGCAGGATTCTCCGTTTCCCGCCCGTCCTGTTGCAAACGGGCGCGCAGACCGAGCGGCGCTTTTTTCGGAACGCGTCGCTCGGTCCGGATCTTTTCTGTATGGCACTTTCGCCGCGGCGTCCGGCGCTTTTTCGCACCTCCCCGCGCGGGGGAGCGCCCACGGGCGCCGAATGCGCGCAGCTTGCGCAATAAGCTGTGCGGCCGTTCTGTGCGCGCCAAGCCGTCGGCGTTTTTCGCGCTCACAGCGCGGAAAACTTGAATAGCCGCTGCACATACCTTCACATCGCTAAGTACACTATGCGGCTGTTCTGTGCGCGCCGAGCCCCAGAGTTTTTCGCGCCAACGGCGCGGAAAACTTGAATAGCCGCTGCACATACTTCCACATTGCAAAATACTCTATGCGGCTATTATAGCATCGATTGGCGCCGAATGCAAATCTTTTTGCAAAAAAGGCTTGACAAACGCAGGAAAAAGGTGTATCCTTACTGTGCTATTTCAAATAGTACAGTTTATACAGGGCGCCGGACGCGGCGCGGGAAAGGAACGGCAATGCTTGAAATCAGAAATTTGACTAAGATTTACCGCCCGAAAAAAGGCGTGCCGGTCAAGGCGCTTGACGGCGTAAGTCTGAAGCTCGAAGATCATGGCCTGATCTTCATCCTCGGCAAATCGGGCAGCGGCAAGAGCACGCTGCTGAATCTGCTCGGCGGACTGGACCGCTTCGACGACGGGGAAATCATCATCAAGGGCAAGTCCTCGAAGGACTTTACGCAGGCCGATTTTGATTCCTACCGCAACACCTATGTGGGGTTTGTGTTTCAGGAATATAACATATTGGAGGAATTCACCGTCGGCGCCAACATCGCCTTAGCGATGGAGCTGCAGGGACATAAGTCCACCGGCTCCGAGCTGAGCCGCATTCTGGACGAGGTCGACCTGTCGGGCTATGCGCAGCGCAAGCCGAACGAGCTGTCCGGCGGACAGAAGCAGCGCGTGGCCATCGCGCGCATGCTGACGAAAAAGACGCCCATTATGGTCTTCGACGATTCGCTCTCCGCCGTCGACACCCAGACGGATGAGAAGATCCGCACGGCGCTCGGCCGCGATCTTGCCGGCACGACCACGATCATCATCTCCCACCGCATCACGACGCTGATGGACTGCGACAACATTCTGGTGCTGGAGCACGGCAAGGTGCTCCAGCGCGGCATGCCGCAGCAGCTGCTGCAGCAGCCCGGCCTGTTCCGGCAGATCTACGACATGCAGATGTCCATCGGAGAGGAGGAGCCGGCATGAAGCGAGAAGAAAAGAAGGGCCTGCCGTTCTTCGGCATCCCGAAGCTGGCCCCGTATCTGAAGCCCTATCGGATGCTGTTTTTCTGGATGGTGACCATGGGCGGGATCGGCAGCGCCATGGACGCGGTCATCCCCCTGTTCCAGCAGCACGTCATCGACCATTTTATCGCGGACAAAACCATGCAGGGCGTCGGCGGCTGGCTGGCACTGTACATTCTGGTCATGATCATTCAGACCGCGACGAACTACATTTCCGCCTACGGCGCGTGCAAAGCTGAACTCTATATCGGCCGCGACTTAAAGCGCGAGACGTTCAATCATTTGCAGACGCTGTCCTTCTCTTATTTCAACCAGAACAGCGTTGGCTATACCCACGCGCGCGTCATGTCCGATACCGACCGCATTGCAAGCACGCTTGCATGGGGGTTGATGGAGGCTGTGTGGTACATTGCGTATCTGCTGCTGGCAATCGTGATGATGTTCGTGCTCAACTGGAAGCTGGCGCTGTGTGTGATGGTCATTGTGCCGGTGCTGGTGATCTCGGGCGCGTATTTCCAGAAAAAACTCGTCTTTTTTCACCGCCGCGTGCGCGAGCAGAACTCGAAGATCACCGGCGCGTTCAACGAGGGCATCACCGGCGCGAAGACGACCAAAACGCTGGTCATTGAGGACAAGGTCGAGCAGGAATTCGACGATCTGACCGGCGAAATGAAGCGACTGAGCGTCCGCGCCATGCACTTCCGGAGCGTGTTCATGTCCACGACAGCCTTCGCCGCGTCCATCGCGCTGGCGATCGTCCTGTGGCGCGGCGGCGTCATCACAAGAGACGGCGTGATCCTGATCGGCACGCTGTCCGTATTTATGAACTATGCGCAAGGCATGATGGAGCCGGTGCAGTGGCTTGTGCAGGTCATGTCGTCGCTCGTCAACGTGCAGGTCAATGTCGAACGCGTCACAAGGCTTCTGGAAACGGAATCCGACGTCAGCGACACGCCGGAGGTCACGGCAAAATACAGGTTGTCCGGGGCGCTGTCGGTGAGGTTGTAGAGTCGGTCTTTGATGCGGCGCTGGGTGTCCTCAAGGCTCAGATAGAGCACATCACATTGCAGTGTAGGCAGCCCCCAAATGGAATTCCCCTGCGCCACTTGCAGCCCCAGCCACAGCATCAGCCAGCTTTTGCCGATCTTGCTGGCACCGCTGATGACATTGACGCCCTGCGAAATAAGGCCGTCTACGATGAACATCGTCTTGCTCATCGGCGTGGACAGCAAGGTCTCTGCGTCCACGGTTTTCAGTTTGTTGTCCATAGAATTCTCCTTTGTAGAATGTTAAAAGTAGATTTTGGCGGGGGCGAATGGAAACGGCCACCCACCCCCGCTCTGCTGTCCCAAAAGCCTTGGAATTCAAGGCCTTCTCGGCGCTTAATGTTCGACGCTGCGCCGCCGTCTGGCAGAGTCCGCCTTCTGATTGCGTCGGATGGAGCAGCCGCATTCCGGGCAGTATTTCTGCCGGTTGCTACTGGGTGCAAAGGGCTTTCCGCACCGGTCGCAGAGCCGTGTGCGCTGCCGGTAAATGTCGGCGTAAAGTGCCTTGTCGGCGGGCAGAACCGCCCGCCGGAAGTACTTGCACAGCAGCGAATAGGAAATCGTCTGCACGCACACGCAGCCCTCGCCATCGTCCAACGGCAGACAGTTGCCACCGTCGTAGTTGGCGCACAGCCTCCGGATCAGCCGGTTACAGCGTGCCCTTTGGGCGGGCGTCAGGCGCTTGATTTCATCCAACTTTCTTCACCTTCTTCTCCATCACATAGTTGATGACGCTGATTTTCGGGATCTTCAGCGTCGTGCCGATCTTCACGGCGTGGATGTACCCATAGTCGATCAGCTTGTAGGCCAGCTTGCGGCTGATGCCCAGCATCTCCCGAAGCTCTTTGACGGTCACGATGTCCGGGTATTCCGGAAACATCATCTGATAAAGCTCTCTGAGCTCTCCTTTCTTCATAGGTTTGAACCTCCTTTGTCTGTTCTGAAGCCGCATTTCTGCGGTGGTTTTTGTTTGCTGCCGCTCATCTGTATCGTTCCTGCCCCGGAGTCTCACCACGGCGTATCGCTTCTTTGGTGCGCTCGTTCCTTTTTCGGGAAGTCGTGGCGGCACTTGCCGGAAGCATATCCTTTGGAGGCGGCGATTCATTTTTCAAGGTACACAGGGAGACAGTCCCCTCAATAGGTAGCCAGCGAGAAGGGCTGTTTTTTAACCCCCTCACTAATCAACTGGGAAAAATTTTTCGATTTGTACGAAGGAATTTTGAAAATTTCCTTTGAAAGCCTCTCTACTAACCAACTGGGAAATTTTTTTGGATTTGAACGAAAAAACTTTTGAGAATTTTTCTGCGAACCCTACTACTAATCAACTGGGAACTTTTCGGGCAAATAACAAATGGGTTTTAGAAAAATTTTTTAAGTGCCCCTCCTACTAACCAATTGGGAAATTTTTTGAGATTTTGGCAAAGTAATTTGAAAAATCCTCTCAACTTTTCAAAAGTCCTTCTACTTACTCTGAATAAGGGGTGCCGTTTGGCAGGGTGTTTTCAAAATTCCCCACAAAAATATTTCTCCCTTCACTTACTCTGAATAAGGGGCGCCGTTTGTGGGGGTGTTTTCGAGAAATTTCTCAAATATTTTTTATCTGAACGCAAAAGGCCGCCCTCCCGGTGATAGGAGGACGGCTGATAATCACTATTGACTTATAGATGGCTCCTATAGGAATAGGGCACCGGCCAAGCGGTCGGTGCCCTATTCCTACATACATTACTGAATAATATGCTGTTTAGAATTTCCATTGTTCCATTTCACACAAAGAAGTAATGTTTACGGATGTAATCCCATACTTCTTACTAATCTGTGGAATCTTCATTTGTTTGTCTTTGTTTTCTTCGGTGATAATTATTAATCCGTATTTCATAGCAGTTGCAATTAGAAATGCGTCGCCAGAAGATGTACCGCTTTTTCCTGTAAATTCAATCATCTTCGGATTTTCAGTGACGATTTTTCTAACATTGTTTTGGATGTCGTCGTCAATTTCAAGGACAGTACATTGTTGGGAAAAAATCCACTCTTTAATTTCTTTATCCTTTATTTCTTCGAATATCTCAGAGCAAGTTACTATCGAATGGGAACGCATATATTCTTCGATTCGTTCCCACTGACTTTTATAAACAAGCCGTGTATGAGTTTCCCCTGGTTTCTGAGACAGTATAGACGATGTGTCCATTATGTACTTATAAGGTCTTTCACTATCGAATAGTGTCATCTGTTCCACTTGGATACCTCCCGCAAAAACTTGTCTATATGGTTTTGGCCTACATTCAAATGGCGGGCAATATCAAGTTTGCTATACACATCGTTCACATATCCCTGATATAAAATCTTGCTTACAGAAGGACTTGTACGGTCGATTGCTTCTCTACTCATATTCCGCGGAATAGAGGATTTTATTCCATTTTCCCTCTGAATTTTTCTCTTTTCCCGATCTTCTTCGATTTCTCTCCTAAACAAATCTGCATAAGTTTCATATTCGCTTTGGTCAATCTTACGAAGTTCAAGTAATCTGCGCACTATTACTTCTCGACTTACAGAAAAGCGATCCGCAACTCGCTTAATATCATCAATTGAATATGGCGCAAAATAGTGACCGTGTTCAAGTACAATTCTAAGAGCTCTCTTGGGAACAAGTAATTCGCCCGCTACAGCATTGCAAAACACTTCTTCTGACAAAGTCGATGCGGAACTGCTCATATCATTGCACAAGGAGGATTCCCTTTTGAATAGGTGAACTAGTTCGTGAATAATTGTAAATGTCTTTGCCGGCGGACGATCTTCATCATTAATGCCGATAATAGGCAATAGCGTATTATAAATTGAAAAGCCTCGAGCTGTATCAATCGTTACATCCGTGAAGCAATGCACAAAAACGCCTTTTGTCTCGACTTTATCACGAACATATAGGTAAAATTGGCGTGTAGAACTACACTTATACTGTTCACCAAGATCGATAGCGAATTGTTTACGGATCGCATTTGCCCATTCATCAACAGAATCGCTGTCAGGAATAAGCGGCTCAAAATCTGGTGGAGTTATTCCAAATTCATCGTCGGCACTTAACAGAAAATCGCGTTCAAGAAGAACATCTATCATAGCGATATTTAATGAGCTGTCATCAATACTAACTGCCCCAGACATCGTTCGCATATTCCGAATATTTGGAATACGCTTCAATGGTATATCGCAAGGATTCATATAGAGACCTGCAAAGGGTATATGCAAACAGGCTGCAATTTTCTTCGCTTGGTTGATGGTTGGCAAGTTTATATCAGTAGGAGTAAGCCACTGATTTAGCCTAGACATATTTAGTTTTGTTTTACTGGCGAGGAATTCACTAGATACGCCCTTTTCTTTGCAGATATGAGCCAAAGTATCTTTATTAATAGTCGCATATACATAGCCCACTATATTTCACCTCCACATAAGCAATCAATTTCAGCCCATCCTCATCTCCCGATACACCACATCGGCCAATGCGCTCATAATGGCATTGTACTTGTGCTGATCCTCAAAGAGCGAGGTATAGGTATCCTGCGATTCCAGATAGCTGTCCTGAGCCGCTGCACCGAAGGCCTTAGGGAAAATGCTTTCCACAAAAATCTGCGGATCTGAGGTCTGCGCCATCTTGGTCAGCTTCTTGTCGGCCATCAGACGGCTGCGCAGAGCCGTCAGCAGCACTTTGTCTCCCTCGGTGAATTCACCCTTGTACTTTTCGTTGATCTTGGCGATGATTTCATCCAGCGGCGACTTTGTGTCCAGACCCATTGCGCCCTTTTGCTTGGCCGGTTCGTACACACCCTTCACCTGTTCCAGCTCAATGCTTCCGGCGAAGGTCTTTTGCAGCTTGTAGTATTCCAGCTTCAACTTACCCTCAAGGTCCACCATATCCGTGGTTTCCGCAGGCAGCAAATTGATCAGATAACAACAGAACGCATATTCCTTATGCAGCTCCTTATCGAACATCCGCAGGATCTGCGAAATATAGCCGTACCACTTAATGAGATTGCGCACCTGACGGCGGAACTGATACCGCTCGTTGGGCGTTTTTTGATTATAACGGTCTGCCACAGGCTTCAATACGCTGGTCATTCGCCCCATCGCCCGGGCATCCTGCCGTCCTGTGCTGAAATACTCCTTGGCAAAAGCCTCAATATCTGCATCGTTATAGACCGCAAATCCCCGCAGCTCCTTCTGCGTCTGATAGATCAGGTCAGCGTTGACCTCCTGCGAAAGCGAGGTTTCTTGATAGAACGGCTGAAACGCCTCCAAAATGTCTTCTTTCTTGTTGGCAAAATCGAGAACGAAAGTGTCCACCTTGCCGGTGCAGGTGCGATTCAATCTGGACAGCGTCTGCACCGCCTTGACACCCTTCAGCTTCTTGTCCACGATCATCGTGTGCAGCAGCGGCTCGTCAAAACCGGTCTGGTACTTCTCGGCAACGATCAGCACATTGAAATGGTCGTGGAACTCCGCCTTCGTCTGCGTTTCGGCGATGTGCGTCCCATCCGCACGAACATTCAATTTCGGCTCGGTGTATTCTGTATCACCATCCTGCACAGCACCCGAAAAGGCCACCAGCACCTGCACATCGTTGTACTTCTGCTCCTCTATGTAGCGTTTGACCTCGTGGTAGTAGCGCACTGCCGCAAGGCGGGACGAGGTAATGACCATCATTTTACCCCTGCCGCCGATCTTGTTTCGGGTGGTTTCCCGGAAGGTCTCCACGATGATCTGTGCCTTCTGGGAGATGTTATACGGATGCAGCTCCTGATATTTGCGGATCACCTTAGCTGCACGGCTGGCGGGCACATCCGGATTATCTTCCGAGGTTTTGACGATTTTGAAGCAGGTGTCATAGGTCATATAGTTCTGGAGCACATCCAGAATAAAGCCTTCCTCAATGGCCTGCCGCATACTGTAAATGTGGAACGGATGAAAGCTGCCGTCCTCATATTCCGTGCCGAACAATTCCAGAGTCTTGTCCTTGGGTGTTGCGGTAAAGGCAAAGAAGGACAGATTCTTATGCCGCCCCTGAACGGTCATTTCCCGCATCAAACGGTCGTCCGGGTCCAGTTCTTCTTCGGCCTTGCCTTCGATTTCAGCGTATTCCCGCAGAGCGTCCTCGGTATCTGCAAGGGCGGCTTTCAGTTTCAGAGCCGAGCTGCCGGTCTGGGAGGAATGGGCCTCGTCTACGATAATCGCAAAGTTCCGTCCCGCCACTTTATCCACTTCCTGATAGATGACCGGGAACTTCTGCAAGGTGGTGACGATAATGCGCACGCCGCCGTTGATAGCATCCCGCAGATCCTTAGAGGTCTTATCTTCCCCGATGGTCTCAATAGCGCCGAGGGTGTGGTCAAAGCCGGAAATAGTCTCCTGCAGCTGCGCATCCAGCACGGTGCGGTCAGTAACGACGACCACGCTGGAGAACACCGGCTTGTTCTCCTCATTGAACAGCGAGGCCAGCCGGTAAGCCGTCCACGCAATGGAGTTGGACTTGCCGCTTCCGGCGCTGTGCTGGATCAGGTAATTATGCCCGGCTCCGTTCTGTCGGACATCGGCCAGCAGCTTGCGCACCACATCCAGCTGATGATAGCGCGGAAAAATCAGCGTTTTACCGTCCTTCAGGTTCATAAATTTCTGGACAATGTCCATCATACTGTCCTTCTGAAAGACATTCTCCCACAGATACGCTGTTGGGTAGCCGTTTGGGTTTGCCGGATTGCCCTTGCCGCCGTCGTTTCCGGCTCCGTTGGAGCCCTGGTTAAAGGGCAGGAAATAGGTGTTCTTTCCAGCGAGCTTTGTGGTCATCCACACCTCGGTGTGATCCACGCAGAAGTAGGCCAGAATGCGCTTGTTGAACTGGAAGCAAAGCTCCCGCGGGTCGCGGTCATACATCCACTGCCGCTTGGCATCATCCACCGTTTGGCCGGTGTACTGGTTTTTCAGTTCAAAGGCGAACACCGGGATGCCGTTGAGCACCAGCACCATATCCACGCTCTTTTTCGTGTCAGCGGAGAAGTACCACTGGCGATAGCACTCAATGGTGTTTGCCGCCCACTGGGCAGCCGCCACCTGATTCAGGGCAGACTCCGGCTTAAAATAGCACACCCGAAAACGCAGTCCACGGTGCTTGAAGCCGTGGCGCAGGACAGAGAGCAGTCCCTCCGTCTCGCAGGCCGTGTTGAACGCCGTGCAGAATTTCCGCACCGGGTCCACCTGATTGGCGTTTTCAAATCGCGCCCACTCCTTGGGCTGGGTGCGCTGGACAAAGTCGATCAGGGTATTCACATAGAGCCCCTGTTTGGCGTCATAGGTGTCTGCGCCCTTGGTATATCCGCCCGCCGGGGAGAGAAAGAAGGATTCTATATCCGCTTCAAAACGCTTTTCGGTTGCATCAGTTACCATTGTTTCTGCCCCTAACTTTCTGCTCAAATTTTCCTTTGATCGACTCACACACAACATCTATGCTATCACAAAACAGCGTTTCCTTTGATATTCCGAACAACGCCAGTTCTTTTAAGATTTTTTCCTTTACGCTGTTGGCAACAAGGATTCTACCTGCAACAAAATCCGCATCCTTCTCGATTTTATCAATATATGAATAAAAGCTCATTTGGTCGTGTTCGATGTGATTCGGAAACAGGATATACCTGCCTTGCTGCGCCTGCTGACGCATTTCTCTGACGGGTGCGTAGATAAAAAACGGATCTTTACAACATTCTTCAATCCACTGGCCACCCTCTTTATCTGTCTTATGGCAAATTTCATTTGACTGTGCTTGCTCAAGGAAATACGGCTGGCGTTTCACTGCGCCATAGAACAAGCTTAATTTCAAGAATGTAGCCCGAGCAAATCGGTAGCTGTCTGCAATAGCGTTGACGATTGGATAATTCGCCACATCCAACTCGTCTGTCTTAAATACAATAACTTCGCCATCCGCTCCTGCATTTCCGGCGCAGGCAAAATACAAAGCGACCAAAGCATTTTCCGTAATGTCCAAAAGGCGGGTTGGGATTCCGTGATGCTGCAAAAGCGCCAATAGTTCGATTGGGGAAAGCGAATCATTAAAGACATTCGGAAGTTTATATTTCGCCATTTCAATCATATTGCGTTCTTCGGTAAAAATCGAAATATCACTGGCAAATCGCTGTTTTCGAGCAATTGATGGAAGTAACTCAAAGTCTTTGTTTGACTGGCCCCTAAAAAGCAGCGTCTCGTTATTCGGACCACCGTCACGGATAAGAGAATGATCCAGTTCCGTGATCTGCTGAACAAATTCAGCAACGCTTGAAACTGTCGTCACAGCGGATGCACCTCCTTTTTGCCCGTTACATATTCATAAATCAGGGACTTCTTGTAGTTTTCGATTTCGGTAAGGTATTGCTGTTTCTTTGCAACCAAAGCATCAATATCAGCGCATTTATCATCGAGATATTCTGCTATTTCCTTTTGTACTGATTTTGGCGGTACAATAACCGACATTCCTTTCAGGAGGGTTTGCCCAAGACTTGCTCTCGTTACAAGATTCATTTCTTTTACTAAGTAAGCCCGAATGTGTTCTCCGCGAAAGTAATACTTGGCATAGTCGGTGAGTATTTTTTCATCGGCGCAAAATGGTCTAAGACGAATAATAAATCCAGCAAATGTCGCATTGGGAATTGATCTTTTGCACACGCACGAGAAACCAACTTCTTCAATCGTTTCAGATGTTCTCGTAAAGAAAATATCACCATATTCTACCGAATATGTGGCTCTCTCATCTTCAGTTGTGTCTATCAAGCCAGAGACCGAATGTGGTAATTCGTAGTTTTTATAAACATCTCCGTAACTCACAAAGGGGAATCCTTTTCCAAAGAACTCTCCACCCTTTGATATTCCATTTTGTAGCTGCCCAATATATCGTACAGACGAGACCTCCCAAGATTCTGGAATTTCCCCAATCCACTCGATCCTGCTGTCCTTCATTGGCCTGTCGCCACGGATGCCCTTGGTGACTGCCTGTGTAATGACCGCCTGTTTCAGCTTTTTGTATTCTTCAATGGATGCACGGGTCTTTTCCAATACAGTGTCGATCTCGGCACACATTTTATCAAGATAGTCGGCAATTCTCTGCTGTTCTTTAAATGGGGGTGATGGAACAATGCGTTTCAACATATCGTTCGAAGAAATACGAAGGCGTATCTCTAAAATGCCTTTTGCATACTTCCGCATTTCCTTTTGAAAGCCAGTATTAGTAAACAGATAATAGATATATCGCAAATCTGTTCCTTCAATCGGCTCAAAAACATAATACACAGGACTTACACAGCCGAAATATTGAGAGATTCCAACTGCGCCGATGATTACATTCATACTGTTAATAACGAGTGTATCCGGAAACGCAATCTTGTATTGGCTATAATCCTCTTTTGCTTTGTTTCCCTGATTTCCCTTTTCTGCATAAGGAATAACACCGGCTTCTATGGTCAGCGAAAGTATATTTTTCGTCTGAATAGGATTATTCGAGACATTTATTTCTTTCAGATGCCATTGTAATCTATCGGTTTTCCAATCCTGCGGTATAGCCCCGATCCACTCAATACCGCTGTCTTTCATTTCACGCATCTGCCGTCAGCCCTCCTTGTGAAACAGTGTGTTCAGGCTGTCGGCAATCTCACGCTCCAGTTTTTGAATCCGCTCCACAATGTCGTCCACCGGCTCCGGCGGCTGATACTCGTAGAAATAGCGGGTCATCGGTATCTCATAGCCCACCTTGGTCTTGCTCTTGTCGATCCACGCATCCGGGGCGTAGGGCAGGACCTCCCGTGCAAAATAGGCGTCAATGTCCTGCACCAGCGGCACATTTTCGGTATCCCGCAGGGCAGTGTCCGCCACCGGCTTGCCCCGCTTCATCACGATCTCGCCGTTTTCGTCCCGCTGCGGACGCTCCACTACGATTTTGTTGTAGCCGAACTCCTCACTGCCGAAAATCTTGCTCTCACAGTACACGCCGAGTTTGTCCCCATACACGGCGTTGTTCCGGTATTCGCCGTAGGCCTGCACGATCAGCTCCCGGCAATGGTCGCTGATGTCGTTGCGCTTGGTGCCGATGGCTTTGCGGCGCTGTTCATAGCAGTGGGACGCGTCAATGAGCTGCACCTTGCCGCAGCGGTAGGCGGGCTTGTCCTTACACAGCACCCAGATATAGGTGGAAATGCCGGTGTTCATAAACTGGTCGGTGGAAAGCTGAACAATGGCGTCCAGCCAATCGTTTTCCAAGATATACTGGCGGATGTTGCTGGGGCCGCTTCCGGCATCACCGGCAAACAGAGGCGAGCCGTTCTGAATGATCGCCATTTTGCCGCCCGGCGCCAGCTTGGACAGACCGTTGAGCACAAAAAGCTGCTGTCCGTCACTGATTTTCGGCAGACCGGGCGCAAAGCGCCCCAGCTCGCCCTTGGCGGCTTCGTCCTCCACGGCTTTCTTTTCCCGCTTCCAGTCGATGCCGAAGGGTGGATTGGAAATGCAGTACCGGAAGGTGAAGCCCGGGAACTGATCGTCGGAGAGCGTATCCCCGAACCGCATATTATTGGGGTCGCCGCCACGGATCATCATATCCGCCTTTGCAATGGCGAAGGTGGAGGGGTTAAACTCCTGCCCGAAGCAGGTCACCTCCACATCGCTGTTCAGCTCGTGGATGCGCTCCTCCATACAGGAAAGCATCTGCGAGGTACCCATTGTCATGTCGTACACGGTCACATTGCCGTCATCCAGTTTGGCGTCGCACAGCAGCAGGTCGGTCATCAGATAGATGATGTCCCGGCTGGTGAAGTGCGCTCCGGCCTCCTCGCCAAAGGACTCGGAAAAGCGCTTGACGAGATCCTCAAAGATATAGCCGCAGTCCACGGCGCTGATTTTATCCGGGCCGAGGTAGCCTTTGGGGGAGTTGAACTCCTTGATGACCAGATACAGGCTGTTGCACTCCACCATACGGCGGATGATGTTGTCAAAATCGAACTTGGCCAGCACATCCTGCACATTGCCGGAGAACCCGGCCAGATAGTCCCGGAAATTTGCTTCAATGTTGTCCGGGTCGGCCAGCAGGCTCTCAAAAGTGAAGCGGCTGGTGTTATAGAACTGATAGCCGGAAGCACGGGTCAGAAAGCCGTCAATAACCGCCAGCTTCTTAACCTTTTCATATTGCTCGATCACCGCATCGTGGGTGGGCAGCAGGCAGTCGTGAAACCGCTTGACCACCGTCATCGGCAGGATCACAAGGCCATATTCGTGGGGCTTGAACGGCCCGCGAAGCACATCCGCCACATTCCAGATCATCGTGGCCTTTTCCTGTATATTTACGCCCACGGCGCTGCTTTTTTCGTTAACCATTGCTTTCTCTCCTCACCCTACTGCCACTTCGACCTTTTTACCGCTGAAGGCCACGCCGTATTTATAAATCGTCCTGACCCCGGCGGTCATCAGCTCGGTTTCGTATTTCTTATCGTTGATCTGCTGCAAGGCTGTCTCGGACAGCTTTTTCAGCTGCTCATCGCTGCAATTCTTCTCCGCTTTCAGCTCAATCAGGATGCCCGGAAGTCCCTTTTGCGTGGGCTTCAGCTGAATGTCATAGCGCCCGTCGCCGGATTCCCGGTTGGAGGTCACGAAAGCGCCGCCCAGCAGGGCGCACAGCCCCAGCATAAAGCCGTGGTAGAAATTCTCCCCGGCAGTATCGAAGGAGCTGACCGACTGGGTCAGCAGCGCCTGTATCTGCGCTTTCAGCCGTGCGTTATCGCCGGAGAAGATGGCCTCCTGAACGGAAATTGCCGTGGACGGCGGGATCAGATTCTCCAGCCGCTGCAAAATCTCCTTGTTATACACCAGAGAAATCTCCCGGTTTGGCAGGGAAACCTCGCACATAAAATCGCCGCTGAAGGAGGGCGTGGTTTTCAGTGCCTTCAGATAGCCGGTCACCAGTAGGAAACTGTAAATGGTGGAGGGATTGCTCTTGATCTGCGGATAGATCACGCCGGTATCGATAAAGGTAGTAAAGGTCTCGCCATTGACCAGGGAGGTCAGACGGTTATAAATCTCCTCGTCCGCCTGGACAAGCACTTCCCCGATAATATCGTTGCTGCCGGTGGAGACCCAGAAGGGTCTCGGCTCGCACTCGTTGCTGAAGTAGTTGACCACCGACCACGGGTTGAAAATCTCCGTCTTGCCGAAGCGGTAGCCGTCGTACCACTGACAAATCTCGTCATACTTATCGGCAGCGCCGTAGTATTCCGCCATCTCCATCACCTCGTCGGCAGTGAAACCGAAGTAGGCGCTGTATTTGTTGTCCAGCACGGAGTTGATGGACAGGTTATTCATCCCGCTGAAGATACTCTCCTTGGCCACCCGCAGAATGCCGGTGAGGAAGCCGAAGGACAGGTGCTGATTATCCTTGAAACCGCCGGAAAACAGGTTCCGCATAAACCGGATGACCTTGTCGTAATAGTCCTTCTGGTAGCCCTGCTGGATGGGGGTGTCATACTCGTCGATGATGATAATGGGCGCAGTGCCATAGTGTTTGTGCAGCATAGTGGACAGGTCCAGCAGTGCCGAAGCCAGCTCTACCTCGCTGACCTTGCCGTCTGCCAGCTTTGCATAGGTCTTTTTGCTGTACTCGTCGCACTTTTCACTGGTCAGCAGCTCCTTGTGCCGCCGGGTCTCCTTTGCGAAAATATCCCGGATGGCCGCAAAGGTCTCCTCCCAAGTATCAAACTTCACATCTTTGAAGGTCAGGAAGATCACAGGGTACTTGCCCTGATAATCCCGGTACTTCTGGCCGCAGGCCCAGATCTTCTTATCCCGGAAATAGACGGAGGTATCCTTGTCGCTCTTTTCAAAGTAAGTGCGCAGCATATCCATATTCAGCGTCTTGCCGAAGCGCCGGGGGCGGGTGAACAGCGTCACCATCGGACGCTCGTCGATGAAGTCCTTGATCATCATCGTCTTGTCGATGTAGTAGTATTCCGACGATGCAAGGCAGTAGTTGGACACGCCGATGGGCAGGGGCAGCTTCGGCGCGCGCTCCGTCTTGCGGAAAGCGCCCGTCTTGAGCCGCTGATCCGCCGGCTTCTGCGTATCCGCGGGGATCAGCCAACGATTGCCCTGCTTTTCCGCACCGGCGATTCTCCCATTCTTGCAGAGCGTCGCAACTCTCCGCTCCGTTATATTCCAGCGCACTGCTGCCTCTCTTACCGAGATCATTTCAGCCATAGGGGATACCTCCACGCATAAAATCACAAGTACATTATACCCGGATAAAAGAACAATGTCAACAAAGTTCGGAACAATGTCGTTTCAAAACAGCATTGTTCTTTTCTGCACACAAAGCAAGCGGAGGTCATCGACCCCCGCTTGCTCGTTACCCGTATACAATTTCCTGCATTACGACCTCATTTGCCCGATGTCGGATGCCGTTCATCTTTCGCACCCACGCCAACGGGTCATCGGCCTTCAACGCCTCCGTCACGCCCTCGGCATCTGCGTATTGTTCTACCAGCCGAAGAAAGAGTTCCTGCGCCTGCTCCTCGATGTCTGCAAGGTGCCCGTCCAGCGTCCCGGCGGTCAGCAGGTTATAATACAATACCCGATGATGCTCCTTCAGATAGGCTCGCCGCCGCTGGCCGTAAATGCCGATAGGCCGTTCTTCTTCGGGCGGTAAACGAACATCCGGCAGGCAATAGTCGCCCTGCCTTGTGTAAGTGCCGCCCAGCTGCTCAAATAGCGATTTCATATGTGATCCTCCCTTTCAAAGTTTCCCCGGCAGGTCTGCAATGCAAAATGCACCCGCCTTTCGGTTACAGTCTACCAAAACCGAAAGGCAGGTGCGAGTGTGCGAATTTCAGAATCGCACATTATTTCTTCATCTTCCTGCTGAATTCATTCAGCGTCTGGATATGCCACAGGCTTTTGCGGGTAATGGAGCGAAAGGTCAGGGAACAAAAGAAGTCCACGAGAAAAACTTTCGGAATGCAGAACTTCAATCCCTTTTGAAAGGCTTTCAGCGACCCGCGGCTGCACCAGTTGTGGACGGTGGTCAGGGTGTAGCCGGTCAGGGCCACCACATCCTTTACTGTGACCACATCCGGGTATTTGCGCAGCAGCTTTTCATAGTAGCCGTGCATCTGCCGCAGAGTGTCCTCCGGCAGCTCCTTGGAGAGCCTCGCCACATAGTGGGTGCCGTACCAGCCCTTCGGCGCAGAGTAGAGTTCAGGGAAGATCGCCCGCTCCTCCAGATAGGCTTTCACATCCTCTTTGCGAATTTTATAGCACCGGGTTTTCTTACCCGACCACTCGCAGGGCACCTTGCCGCTTTTGAGCAGATGCAGCGCCGTGGACTTGCTGATGTGGCAGATGCGGAAAAATTGCTCCTTGTTCATCACCTCGGGAACGCTGTCCCAGTTAACGGGGAATACATCCATATGTAACACCTCAAAAATAGATTTTCGTCGGTTGGAAGCTCTATTCTGCGGTGTATGGCCGTCTCCCGATTTTTCTCTCCTATCTTCCCGCATTTCTCTCCAAAATCGGAAAAAATGCCGATTTGAACCCACTTTCAAAAAAGTCTGTCCCACAAGGCTTTCTGAGCGAAAGAGCCTGATTTCAAGCGGCTTTCGGCGGGTACGGGGCTTACAGAAACGACCCCAAAACGGGCATCCCCGTCACAGTTGCATAAAAGACTCGAAATCAGGTAGTCGCGCAAGCGGCTCGTGGGTTCGAATCCCACCCTATC
>ERZ857785.2337-NODE-2337-length-16722-cov-3.286014_pt1 | contig 16722 bp, 18 predicted proteins | sample MGYA00519763_ERZ857785 | MGnify/ENA primary metagenome ERZ857785 (study PRJEB31778, sample SAMEA3449365) | human gut metagenome | biome: human gut; feature: human-associated habitat; material: faeces | place: United Kingdom | collected 2010/2012 ... | reverse complement strand
ATAGATGGAGAAAATGTCACAGTAACCGGAAATACCTGTAAGCGCGGAGCAGACTACGGAGCAAAGGAAGTGACACATCCGACGCGAATCGTGACAAGCACAGTCTGTGTGAAAAACGGCACAATACCTATGGTATCCGTAAAGACGGCACAGGATATTCCAAAGGAAAAGATAATGGATGTGATGGACTGTATCAACCGGATCACGGTAGAGGCACCGGTGCATATAGGTGATGTACTGCTAAGTGATGCTGCAGCAACCGGTGTGGATATAGTTGCAACAAAGAATGTTGAAGCATAAATAAGGAGCATGAATTAATGGTTAAAACCGGAATTTCCCTTGATAGTGTAAAAAACAATAATAAATCTCAGATACTTAAGATACTGCAGAAAAACGGCGCAATGTCAAGGAAGGATATTGCCAATCAGATAGGACTCACACCGGCGGCTGTGACCATGCTGTGCAATGATATGATGGAAGCTCACATGATACTTGAAAAGGGTGAGATGAAGGAGCAGAAGAGAGCGGGCCGTAAGAAGGTGCTTGTGGATATCAATTATGATTTTAAGTATATAGTATCTGTAAATATTGAGGCTGTAGACACGAGCATTACAGTTACCAATATCAGGGGAAATGTGCTTGTTGAAGCTAAGGTACATACCCGGACGGACATTGAACCACAGCTGTTTTTAGAAGAACTGGCAAAGGAAATAAAGCTTCAGCTTTGGGAAAAGGAACTTAAGCTGTCAGATATTCTTGGAATCGGAATATGTGTTCCGGGAATAGTTGACAGGAATAATGGCATCAGTATACACGCTTATGGCATATGGAACAATCAAGTAAAAATAAGAGAAATACTTGAAAAACAGATTCAGTGTCCGGTAATACTTGAAAACAACGTCAAAGCATTTGCGGAAGCCGAAATGCTTTACGGTGTCGGAAAATATGGAAACAATATTGTTTTTATTAAGTGGGGCCCGGGTGTCGGCTCTGCGATAGTTGTGGACAATAAGCTATATGAGGGCAATCAGCACAACGCAGCAGAAATAGGACACTACATCATAGAGCCTGATGGACTTAAGTGCAGATGTGGCAGACATGGCTGTCTTGAAACAAGAGTATCCATGTTTGCCCTGTGTGACCGCATAAAGGAGATATATTCCAAGGAAAATACCCCGGTGCTATACGAAGAAACAGCCGGTGATAAAAATCTTATAACAAGAGAGCTCTTGACTTCGTGGGTAGAAAATGAGGGCAACGGCTACATAACAAGGATGGATAAGACAATTTCTGAGATACTTGTTGGAGCAATAGAACGAATGGCACGTGTCGCTGTAAATGTGTTGACTATTCTGGCTCCGGATTGCACGATAGTGTTTGGTTCAATGTTTGAAAATACAAGTATATATAAGCTTTTTATACAGTACTGCACAAAATATGATGAAAACTATACTGACAAGCTTATCAGCCGTTCACACTTGAGCGATAAGATGGCATATATAGGCGGAACAGCACTTATAGCGAGCACTTATTTCTTTGAAAGTAAAAATTTATAATAAAGAAAAAATGAAGAAATCTTATTGATATTTTCTTTATTGTTGCATATACTATAAGCAAGAAAGGAGTGTTGTATATGTCACAGTCAGTTAATGTTAATTTTAAATTGGATGCAGATGTAAAAAAAAGCATGGAACAGGTGTGTTCGGAATTAGGTCTTTCTATGAGTGCAGCGTTCACCGTTTTTGCAAAAAAAGTAGGCAGAGAAAAGCGTATTCCTTTTGAGGTATCGGTAGATCCGTTTTATTCTGATAGCAATATCCGTTATTTGGAAAATATCGTGCGCGATATTAAGGATGGCAAAGCTCACTTCGCAGAGCATGATTTGATAGAGGAGGACTAATGAGGTTACTATGGGAAGATAGGGCATGGAGCGATTATTTATACTGGCAGACGCAGGATAAGAAAACACTGAAAAGAATTAATGGACTTATCAAGGATATTCAGCGAAGTACGTTTGAGGGTATAGGTAAACCGGAACCATTAAAGGAAAATCTTAGTGGTATGTGGAGCAGACGCATTGATGACACTAATCGAATTGTTTATTATGAAAAAGATGAGATAATTTATATTGTTTCATGTAAAGGTCATTATGATGATTGAAAAATCATATTGACAAATCACCCAATGCACTTTAATATTGTAGAAAGAAACAGGCAAATATTTAAAGGCATAAGAAAGAGGAGTACATGACGAAAGCTTTCAGAGAGAGCATCCGGTCCGTAAGATGGTGATACATTTTGGGCAGGCTGAAAGATGCTTAAGACAGAAATCATGGAAGGTAGCTTTTGAGCCGAAGAACCCAGAAAGTTAAATCTATATATAACGAGATTTGACATAAGTTCTTCCGATTCGTCCACGTTACAGGACAAGAGGCATTCGAGTTTATATGCATATATATGCTCCGATGTAAACGAAGGTGGTACAGCGCTAATTCGCCCTTCCGGTCAATGATCGGGAGGGTCTTTTTATGTACACAGACCGGAAGATTGCGCATGCAATCCAATCGGTCGCCCGTCGTAAATAAAAAGAAAAACAGCAAAAGCTCACAGCCTGAATTATCAGGCCGCGCATTATGTATGGAATTATGTGATTTATGGAGCTGCCTAGAGACTGTTAAAATTATGTACACAGCCCAGCAACGCACGCACATGGACGTGCGGGCGAGGCGTTAGCGCCATGGACGGCGCTAAAAGCCGGTTGCGTCATGGTCTAAGCAATCCTTCATCATAATTTTTACAGTGTCTTGGCAGCGTAATCATGAACATAATTCCATACATAATGCGCGACCTGATACAAAACACCCCCAAAGCTTTTGCGTCATTCATATAAAAGGAGGAAAACATGAGCAAAGAACTAAACAAAACCTACGATCCAAAGGACATCGAGGACCGTCTTTACAAAAAGTGGGAAGACAACGGCTACTTCCATGCAGAGGTAGACCGCAGCAAAAAACCATTCACAATCGTGATGCCACCACCAAACATCACAGGACAGCTGCACATGGGACATGCCCTTGACAACACCATGCAGGATATCCTTATCAGATACAAGAGAATGCAGGGCTACAATGCACTCTGGCAGCCGGGAACAGACCACGCATCCATCGCAACAGAGGTAAAGGTCATCCAGGCACTTAAAGAGCAGGGAATCAACAAGGCAGACCTTACAAGAGAAGAGTTCCTGGAGAAATGCTGGGACTGGAGAAAAGAGTATGGCGGACGTATCGTAAAGCAGCTTCGTAAGCTCGGATCATCAGCAGACTGGCAGCGTGAGAGATTTACAATGGATGAGGGATGCTCACACGCAGTACAGGAGGTATTTACAAAGCTTTATAAGAAGGGCTGGATTTATAAGGGTTCAAGAATCGTAAACTGGTGTCCGGTATGTAAGACATCTATTTCAGATGCAGAGGTAGAGCATGAGGAACAGGACGGCTTCTTCTGGCACATCAACTATCCTGTAGTTGGCGAGGAAGGCAGATTCGTAGAGATAGCAACAACACGTCCTGAGACACTTTTCGGAGATACAGCCGTAGCTGTAAACCCTGATGATGAGCGTTATCAGGATATCATCGGAAAGACCTTAAAGCTTCCATGCACAGACAGAGAGATTCCTGTAATCGCAGATTCATACGTAGATAAAGAATTTGGAACAGGCTGTGTAAAGATTACACCTGCACACGACCCTAACGATTTTGAGGTAGGAAAACGCCACAGCTTAGAGGAAATCGTTGTAATCAATGATGATGCCACAATGAACGAAAAGGCCGGAAAATATGCCGGAATGGACAGATACGAGTGCAGAAAGGCACTGGTTGAGGATCTTAAGGAGCAGGGGCTTTTAGTAAAGGTTGTACCACACTCACACAATGTAGGTGTGCATGACCGCTGTCACACAACAGTTGAGCCAATGATCAAGCAGCAGTGGTTCGTCAAGATGGACGAGATGATCAAGCCTGCAGTTGAGGGAGTAAAGAACGGAGAAATCAAGCTTCTTCCTTCAAGAATGGATAAGACATACTTCAACTGGACAGACAATATCCGCGACTGGTGCATCAGCCGTCAGCTCTGGTGGGGACACAGAATACCTGCATGGTACTGTGATGACTGTGGAGAGATGGTAGTTTCAATAGAAAAGCCTGGCAAATGTCCTAAGTGTGGCAAGGAGCACTGGACACAGGATCCTGATACACTTGATACATGGTTCTCATCAGCACTGTGGCCATTCTCAACACTTGGCTGGCCAGACAAGACACCTGAGTACGAGTATTTCTATCCTACAAGCGTGCTTGTAACAGGATATGATATCATCTTCTTCTGGGTAATCCGTATGGTATTCTCAGCACTTGAGCAGACAGGAAAGAGCCCATTCAAGCACGTACTGATCCACGGACTTGTAAGAGACGACCAGGGACGTAAGATGAGTAAGTCTCTTGGAAATGGTATCGACCCACTTGAGGTTATTGATAAGTACGGCGCAGATGCTCTTCGTCTGACACTTATCACGGGAAATGCCCCTGGAAACGATATGCGTTTCTACTGGGAGAGAGTCGAGAATTCCAGAAACTTTGCAAATAAGATCTGGAACGCAACTCGTTTTATCATGATGAACATGGAGAAGGCAGATTTCTCAGCTGTGAAGCTGTCTGATCTGACAATATCTGACCGTTGGATCCTGTCCAAGGTCAACACTCTTGCAAAAGAGATGACAGACAACATGGAGAAGTTCGAGCTTGGTATCGCGGTATCCAAGGTATACGACTTCATCTGGGAGGAGTTCTGTGACTGGTACATCGAGATGGTTAAGCCTCGTCTCTACAATGATGAGGATGAGACAAAGGCAGCGGCACTCTGGACACTTAAGACAGTACTTATCCAGGCACTTAAGCTTCTTCATCCATACATGCCGTTCATCACAGAGGAGATATTCTGTAATATTCAGGACGAGGAGGAGTCGATCATGATCTCCAAATGGCCTGAGTACACAGATGAGTGGAATTTCGAGACCGACGAGGCAGCTGTTGACACGATCAAGGCAGCAGTTCGTGCCATCAGAAATCTTCGTACAGGAATGAACGTACCACCTAGCAGAAAGGCAAAGGTTTATGTCGTATCTGCCAAGGAGGACGTGAGATATATATTCGAGTCATCAAAGAGCTTCTTTGCCACACTGGGATATGCCAGCGAGGTACATGTACAGGAGGACAAGACAGGAATCGATGAGAACGCTGTATCAACACTGATCCACGACGCTGCTGTATACATTCCTCTTGAGGAGCTTGTTGATATAGACAAGGAGATCGAGAGACTTGAGAAGGAGGCTGCAAAGCTTGCCGGAGAGATCAAGCGAGCATCCGGAATGCTTGCCAATCCAAAGTTCGTTGATAAGGCACCAGCCGCAAAGGTCGAGGAGGAGAAGGCAAAGCTTGCAAAGTACACAGAGATGTCTGAGCAGGTTGCCGAGCGTCTTGCACAGCTGAAGAAGTAATAAATAAGTAAATGGGGTCCCGACAGACGGTAGCTGCGCCTGCCGGGACTTCTTGGCTTGAAAAAGCAGTATAGGTTTTGCGGATTTGTTTGTGACCGCAAATATATCTGCCTCATATCATATAACAGAAAGGATTTTCTATATGTATGAGGGAGGTGGTATGAGTGGGGTTCACAAGTATTCCTATTCGCAACATTATCCACGAAGCGGTCGCCAGGGGTGGTATAATAGTGGATGTCAGAAGCCGTGAGGAGTTTGCATCCGGGCACATTCCGATGGCGATCAATGTACCGCTGGAACAGATCGAGGAGGGGGCTTATTCACTTCCAAAGAGTAAGTACCTGATCGTATATTGTGAGCGCGGTATAAGCAGTATGAGGGCAGCCCTTGCCATGGGTGAGGACGGCTACAAAGTAATCAACACGATAGGTGGTCTTGCACAGTATAAGGGACCGCTCACAAGACAGAGATGACAGAATAGCTGATATAAGGAAAGGACGATAGATGAGCAGAGTTGAACTGATTGCTCCATGCCATTTTGGACTGGAGTCTGTACTGAAAAGAGAGATACAGGATCTTGGATATGAGATAGTCCAGGTCGAGGACGGAAGAATAACATTTGCTGGTGATGAGGACGCAATAGCCAGGGCAAATGTATTTATAAGAACGGCAGAGAGGATAATGCTCAAATGTGGCAGCTTCAAAGCCACCACATTTGACGAGCTTTTTGAGGGGACAAAGGCGATCGCCTGGGAGAAGTATCTCACCAGAGATGCGAAGTTCTGGGTATCAAAGGCGACATCAAACAAGAGTGCGCTGTTCAGCCCTTCGGATATACAGTCCATAGTAAAGAAGGCTATGGTTGAGAGGATGAAGAAGACATACAGGGTATCTTGGTTCACAGAGGACGGAGCAAGCTATCCTGTGCGTGTGTTTATATTTAAGGATATAGTAACCATAGCACTTGACACTTCAGGGGTATCACTTCACAAGAGAGGCTACAGAAAGCTTGTTGGCAAGGCGCCTATATCGGAGACACTGGCTTCGGCGCTCATCATGCTCACACCGTGGAACAAGGACCGTGTTCTGGTAGATCCTTTCTGTGGCAGTGGTACATTCCCTATAGAGGCTGCCATGATAGGAGCACATATCGCACCGGGAATGGACAGGGAATTCACTGCCCAGGAGTGGGGAAAGGTGTGTGACAAGAAGATTTGGTACAGCGCGGTCGACGAGGCAAATGATCTGATAGACCGGGATGTAAAGATGAATATTCAGGGATATGATCTTGACTCAGACATGGTAAAGTGTGCCATGGAAAATGCGAAGGCAGCAGGGGTTGATCAGCACATACATTTTCAGCAGAGGGATGTGAAGGACCTCAGAAATCCAAAGAAGTACGGTTTCATCATAACAAATCCGCCGTATGGAGAGAGACTTGAGGAGAAGGAGGCTCTTCCGGAGCTGTACAGAACTATAGGTGAGAGCTACAGGAATCTGGATGACTGGTCGATGTTTCTCATAACATCATACGCGGACGCGGAGAAATATATTGGAAGAAAGGCGGACAGGAACCGCAAGATATACAACGGCATGATAAAGTCCTATTTCTATCAGTTTATGGGACCGAAGCCACCTAAAAGAAGGAGAGAAGACAGTTGAAAAAGCTGGTATATATAGTCCTTATATGCGCCATTGGAATACTGGCGTATTATGGAATGCAGAATCCCGTTGGAAGACTTGAAAAGAACGATGAAGAACAGCATGCGGCGCAGGTCTTGTCGGGCAAGCTTGCAGAAAACTACAATTTAGAGGGACTGAAACTCAAGATAAATGGCAGTGATGTTCCGGATGAGCAGTACCTTCCATATATAGGTTCTGACCTTCACGTCATGCTGCCGATCGATACTGTGAAGGACAAGCTGGGATGCACTGTCGATGAATATGCAAATGGCGGTATCATCATAAAGAGAAACGACCATACGGTCAGGATCGTGGCTGGTTCCGCAGATGCAAGCTTTGACGAAGAGAAGGTAACGCTGCAGACGCAGCCGGTGAAAAATAATGACAAGCTGTATGTGCCTATAGAGTATATAAGCGATGCCATAGATTACACCTGTGAGTACAACTATTCCACCGGTCAGATATCACTGCAGAAAAAGGGCGAGGATACAACACTTCCTGCAGTGTATGATATGAGAAAAGAGGGACGTGTCACAGAGGTCAGAGATCAGGGCGATTCTGGCACGTGCTGGGCATTTGCGTCTCTGGCAGCTCTTGAGACAACGCTCATGCCGGATGAGAATCTTCAGTTCTCTGTGGACAACATGACGAAGAACAACGGATTTGGCATAGAGCAGTTTGAGGGCGGACAGTACAGAATGAGTATAGCCTATCTGGCATCGTGGAAGGGGCCTGTGCTTGAAAAGGATGATCCATACGGCGATGACGAGACCAATTCAAAGCTTAAGGCGGTGAAGCACCTCCAGGAAGCTGAGATAATAGAGGACAAGGATCTTGAGGCGGTCAAGGAAGCTGTGTATAAGAAGGGCGGAGTTGAGACCGCGATATACAGCGACATGGTGGACGCCGACAGCGATTCTGAATATTACAACAGAGACCACAGCTCATATTATTATGACGGCACGGAGGGAATCAACCACGATGTTGTCATAGTGGGCTGGGATGACAATTACAGCAGGAACAACTTCAACAAAACGCCGAAGAAGGATGGCGCATTTATCTGTAAGAACAGCTGGGGCACGGACTTTGGCGATGAGGGATATTTCTATATATCCTATTATGATGCGCACATATGCGAGACAAGCGTTGTGTACACGAAGCTGGAGCCGGCGGACAATTATGACAAGATTTATCAGGCGGACAAGCTTGGCTGGGTCGGTGTGCTGGGATTTGACAATGAGGAGGCTTACTTTGCAAATGTGTACAAGGCGGGCAAGAATGAGGAGCTTGCTGCGGTGGCATTTTATGCAACAGGCGCCAAGACCACATATGAAGTCTATGTTGTGACGGATTTTCAGGACGAGGACAGTCTGGCTGATCGAAAGCTTGTGGCATCAGGCGAAGTCGAGTATGCAGGTTATTATACTGTGGATCTGGAGCAGGCGGAGAAACTTGCTGATGGAAAGAAATTCGCAGTTGTGATTCATATAACTACGCCGGATACGAAATATCCGATAGCCATAGAGTATGATGCGGACTCGCTGACGGACAGTTTCGATATAAAAGACGGTGAGGGATATCTGAGTCTGTATGGCAAGCAGTGGTACAGCGCGGAGAAGGATAGGAAATGTAATGTGTGCCTGAAGGCATTTACGAGAACAGTGGAGTAGGAAAGGAGTCGTATATATGGATAAGCTTATATTTGCAACTGGCAATGAGGGCAAGATGAAGGAGGTCCGCATGATACTTGCGGATCTTGGCTATGAGATACAGTCCATGAAGGAGGCTGGGATCAATGTTGATATAGTCGAGGATGGAAAGACATTTGAGGAGAATGCCCTTATCAAGGCAAGGGCGATCAGCAAGGAGACTGGATGTCTGGTGCTTGCCGATGATTCAGGCCTGGAGGTCGACTACATGGACAAGGCGCCTGGTATATACAGCGCGAGATTCCTCGGCGAGGACACATCATACAGGATAAAGAACCAGTACATAATAGACAAGCTGGCCGGGGTTCCGGATCCTGAGAGGACAGCAAGATTTGTGTGTGCAATAGCAGCGGTATTTCCAGATGGAAGTGAGTATACGACACGCGGAACCATTGAGGGAATAATCGGATATGAGGAGCGTGGCGAGAATGGATTTGGATATGATCCGATATTCTTCCTGCCTGAAAAGGGCAAGACCACGGCGGAGCTTGACCCGGAGGAGAAGAACGAGATAAGCCACCGCGGAAATGCACTCAGACTGATGAAGGACGTCATCAGAAAGCATAGAGAGAATAATTGATGGCAGATGATTGCAAATCACCGTGTTTGTTAGATTTTAAACAGGGGGGCAGAGATGAAAGTTCTGATAATAAGTGATACCCATGGCAAAAGCAGCTGCATAGAGCAGATATACGATATAGTTGGAGATGTGGACATGCTGATACATCTGGGAGATGTTGAGGGCGATGAGGAGCTCATACATGATCTCTTCAACTGCGAGATCCACATGGTGAGGGGAAACTGCGACTACAATGCGGAACTCCCGATATATGATGAGTTCAACATCGGAGACAAGAGGGCATTTATAACCCATGGACACAGGTATGGAGTGAACAGCGGAACAGCATACCTGGAGGAACTCATAGATACAGAGGGATATGACTTCGTGATGTATGGACATACCCATAGGCGGGATCTGACGACTTATAAGAATTCATATATCGTGAATCCGGGAAGTCTGGCTCTGCCGAGGGATAACAGAGTGGGAACATACATGCTGCTGGATTTTGACCAGCACGGAACGCCTTTCTTTGCGGAGAATGAGCTGCCAAGGCTGGAGTCGAATGTGTCAAGTTTTCGAAGAAAATTTGACATGTAGCATCAGCCCTGCCGAAGGCAGCTTTAAATGGCTGATGTTCCATACCGGAGGAGAAGAAGAGAAAGAGTTTCTAGGAGAACATTTGGGAGTAGGGCATATTTGAGAGATTAAAATGGCAGGTAAAATGATATGAAGAAACATGATATAGTTGAAGGTGTGATAGATACATATGAGTTCCCGAACAAAGGAAGTTTTCATATGGACGACAGGAAGGTGACCGTCAAGGGTGCGATAAAGGGGCAAAAGGTTTCGTGCCGCATCACAAAGCTAAAGAAGGGCAAGGCAGACGGAAGGCTCCTTGAGGTTCTGGAGAAATCGGAGCTTGAGGATTCATCACCGGTTTGTTCTCATTTTGGTGTGTGCGGTGGATGTAGTTACCAGACACTCAGCTATGAGAATCAGCTGAAGGTGAAAGAGGAACTGGTGAAGGGACTTCTGGATGGCGTTATCGATGGTGAGACGCATCCTTATGAGTGGCAGGGGATACTTGCGTCACCGGTAACTCAGGGCTACAGAAATAAGATGGAATTCTCGTTTGGCGACGAGTACAAGGATGGCCCGCTGGCGCTTGGACTACACAAGAAGAACAGCACATACGACATAGTTCAGATGGACGACTGCTATATAGTAAATGACGACCTGAACAAGATCGTGAAATATACAGTGGAATTCTGCAGGGCAGCAGGACTTCCTTATTATAAAAAGATGCAGCACACAGGATTGCTCCGACATTTGGTGATCAGACGCTCTGCCACAAATGGTGATCTGCTTGTAAATCTCGTGACATCGACACAGAATCTTGATGCCCTTGACCTCGATGCATTTGTGAGAGGACTTCTTGATCTGCCTCTTGAGGGAAAGATCGCGGGAATCCTCCACACAGAAAATGACTCCATGGCAGATGCGGTCATCAGCGACAGGACAAATCTGCTCTACGGAACAGAGTATATATATGAGACGGTCCTTGGGCTTCAGTTCAAGATATCGCCATTTTCGTTCTTCCAGACAAATACAAAGAGTGCGGAGAGACTTTATGACAAAGCTCGCTCTTATGTGGGTGATACGAAGGATGCAGTCATATTTGACCTCTACAGTGGAACCGGAACGATAGCACAGCTCCTTGCACCAGTCGCAAAGAAGGTGATAGGAGTGGAGATCGTGGAGGAAGCCGTGGAGGCTGCCCGTGTGAATGCTAAACTCAATGGTCTTGCCAACTGCGAGTTCATAGCAGGTGATGTCCTCAAGGTCATAGACGACATAGAGGAAAAACCTGACTTCATAGTCCTTGACCCACCTAGAGATGGAATCAATCCAAAGGCGCTTGCGAAGATTATAAATTATGGTGTGAAGGAGCTTGTGTACATCAGCTGCAAGCCTACCTCGCTCGCTAGGGATCTGGTGACACTGCAGGAGAATGGATATTACGTGACCAAGGCGTGTGCCGTGGATCAGTTTCCGGGCACTGTCCATGTGGAGACTATAATAGGGCTACGTCGTACAGATTCGTGAAAATCCTTGAATTTACGCACTTTTGCAGCTTTTTCAATTTCGGCAGAACCGATGTGAAAAGGAATAAAAAGCAGATAGTGGACAGAATTCATGTCGTTGTCGGCTATAGAGTCGACACGAGGGACACAATATTCTTTGATGAATAAAAGTGAATAAAATAGCCAATTTGGCAGGGATATTTAATTACAAATATTGAATATCCCTGCCTTTTATTTTTCTATTCAAGGAGGTGTCAATATGTTAAAGATAAGGCTTCAGGGGACAAAAAATGATATACGCTGGCTTGTACGTTTGTTTCAGAGAGATAAACGATTTGAAGTGCAGAATGTTTCTACATTTTTCGATAATGTAGGGACGGACAAATACAAGAGAGTGTATGCAGAAATTCACAGAAAAACAAAATAAAGTGTCAAAGGGAGACTCACCAGAAAGGTAGGTACGAAAGTTTGGATAAGAAGATGGGGGGTGAGTTTTCGGATTGGGTGCAAATTCAAAAAAGAGAGAAATGCGAAGATATGAGCTGAAAAAGCACTTGATTTGGGTAAACTCGACTTCTTATAAGGAACTTAAAGAAAAATTCGATGTATGCGATAAGGTTATTGTTGGTGATCTGGAGTACATAGAAGATGTGGAAGGAATTACATTGGAACGTAAACCAGGCGTTGGGGGATATGTGAGGGTAGCACAATCTTGGAGAAACAGGAAGTGTCCCATGCGCCCTGCTGAAGAAATGGCAATGTTGACTGCATACAAAAAAGAAGAAGATCCGGAGCTTAAGAACATTTTTTTGGGAATTCTCATAGAATACTGTTCTCCAAGCTCGTATGAAAATGACATATGATTTTTTAGAAAGGAACAACGGTATGTGTAAGGTAATAGCAATTGTAAATCAAAAAGGTGGTGTGGCAAAAACCACAACAACTGTGAACTTAGGTATAGGTTTAGTGAATGAAGGAAAAAGGGTATTGTTAATTGATTCTGACAGTCAGGGATCGCTTTCGTCTTGTTTGGGTGTAGCAGAGCCAGATGAGCTTGATGTTACATTACCTACGATAATGTCAAAGATAATGAATGACGAAGAGTTTGATAACACCTGGGGAGTTTTAAAGCATGAAGAAGGTATCTCTTTCTTACCTTGCAATATAGAATTGTCTGGACTTGAAGTGTCAATGGTAAGCATGATGCGTAGAGAATTTATATTGAGTGAATATGTTGAGAAAGTTAGGGACTTATATGATTTTATCTTAATTGACTGTAACTCAAAGTATGTGTATCAAACATTGAACATTCACCTCTTTCCACAACCATTCAGAACCTGCTATCAGGAATATATCCATAGTGTATATAATATACGTCCTATTATCATCATCATGCCAACCATTACGCTGAGAAAGTGCCATTCTATCAAGCATTAATCCATACAAAAGTTTAGCTTCACAGGAAAGGTGTGAAAAATTAGGATCTTTAATCAGCATTCTTGGAATTCGGTAGAACGAGAACATTTCTGATTCTTTTCCAAAAAAATAATCGAATACTAATTTGTTACCCATTCTATTACCCCCGTTTCTTCCACTCGTTAAGAAGATCGACAATAATATCTGTTATCATCTCTTCTGTGTATTTCTCATCAAAATATTCGTCTAACTTATCGGCTTTGAAAGTAACCTTTCTTGATTTATTCGCTGCAAGATCTGGCATTAAAATATCTCTCACTCCATTTTGATCAAGAGTGTTTTCTCGACTAAAAGCCTTCAACCTTGCCGACTGCTGTGTGTTAGGAAATATATTCATATCAAACATTGCATCAAGAACCCACTGTTGTTCCTGCTCATTCAGGAAAGAAATATCAACCCCTTGTACCAACCCCAATTTATTTGCATCCAGCAAATCAAGTAAGCCATCGTTTAATCTTGCCAGGCGGATATATCGCTGAATCTTCTTCTGATTTTCTCCAGTTTCCTCACTCATTAGCTCTAGGCTACTTCCATTTCCTTTTATACCCTGATGTTTCATTGCATAATATCTCATACTATATGCCCTGGCTCTTTCACTAGGAAGAATATCCTCCCTCTGAATATTACTATCGACCATGACAATAGTTGCTTCATCATCATTCAAGTTACGGATAAACATTGGCATTGTATCTAATCCTGCAAGCTCACAAGCTGCTTTCCGGGTATGTCCTGCAATTATTTCATATCCCCCCTGTGGACGCATTCTTGCAATTCCAGGCACTAAGACACCATGCTGTTTAACACTTTCAACCAGCTCATCCAACTTTTCTTCACGCACTTTAAAAGGATGGTTCCTAAAAGTATGTAAGCTATTCAATGGAATATCCCTGATCTCTCCGCTAATGTTTTTTGCACCAACTACTTCATTTGTACCAAACAAATCTTCAAATGATTTCATCTTTATCTTTGATGCACTACTTGTCTTACTCATAATTCAGCACCTCCTTCACAAGATTCTTGTACGCCGTAGCAACCTTTCCCTTCGGATCATGCTTAAATATACTCACTCCCTCGGCAGAAGTTTCAGAAGCTCGAACGGAGAACGGAATTACCGAATCAAACACTCTGACATTTTTTCCATACGAGTTTTCAACAAGTTGTTTTATTTCCCTCGCATAATTGGTTCTACTATCCATCATCGTAAAAAGAATTCCCTCTATACCCAAATCAGGATTGAGGTATTTCTTCGTCTTACTGATAGTTGTTATAAGCTGCTGCAACCCCTTAACAGATAAATAAGCTGCCTGAATTGGGATAATAATAGAATCCGCAGTTGTTAGTGCATTCATAGTCATCATTCCCAAGCTTTAGTAGAATTTCATTTCCTGTGATTATGGCAAGGACGAATGGAAAGAGCTTTTTCGTTAGTTTCAATAGATTTGGGGAAGAATATAATCTTTTAATGGGTGATAATCCTATTTATACAGATACTAATGGTGATAAGATACCCGTAGTGATTTTGCAGATTATGTTGCTTGACGAAAGGCATATGATGTTTGAATTAGCTAGAAAACAGGATATTAACATATGATGTAAGTGAAGGGAAAATTATCTAACAACGTTAGGAGTATTTATGAAGAAACATAGATACTCCTTTTTTATTGCACAAATATAAGGCAATGACTTTTGGACATTATGTCCAAAGGTTCATATAGAAAACAAAAGAGGAGGCTTATTATGAAAAAAGCATCAATCAAAATACGCTCACCGTAGTAAAAAAATAACAATCACTAATAATAGGAGGATTATATTATGGTAGATGATTTGACACAGGAATCGTTTCAAACAGGTAAAGCTGTTGTTACGGTCAGTGTTGATTTGATAACTGCTATAGCAGAGGCTTGCAAGCGCTCAGAAGAGATGAATCCAGGACTTAACGCTGAACAGAAAGATACATTGCTCACGAAGGTGGTCGATAAGGTGACATCAAACTACAAGGAGACACATGGGTCATTGAAGAGTTTTAACCGAGAGGGAAAAGAAGTTACTCATATGGATGTGAATGATGAGCGTACAGCAGAGATTTTGAAGAAAGCCTGTAAGAAAAGCCATATACCAATAGATATGCATGAGGTGACACGAGCAGATGGATCTACAACTTATACTGCTTTTTGTGAAGTCAAAAGCATTGATCAGGTTGCATCACTCTTGAAAATGGCTTCTGAACAGGTTCTGGAGGAACAGAAAGAGATGACAAAGACAATGGTTCTTTATGATGAGCACGATAAAGAGATGATGTCCGTGGATTTTGTTAAATCTGATGACATAGATTTTGATGGGGTCGATCAGGTTGCAGATCAGGCTGTAAGATATGAAATCAAGAACAACAGAAATGAAGTGCTTGACAAATCTGATATATCTACGGATGCAAAGGCTCAGCTCAAGGATGCTGCTAAAAAGCAAAACCCTAAGAAAGACAAGTCATTATCCGATAAAATCAAGGATAAAAAGGACAAGTCTCAGCAGAAACAACAGGATAAAAATAGGCAGAGGGAAAAGTCAAAGAAAAAGAATCGAGATACAAGTTTGTAGGAGGTATGGTTATGGGAAATAAAAATATTGCCCAGGCGATATTTGATGATTTGAAAAATCTTCCGAAAAAAATCTTTAAGCCGTATATGAAAAATGGAAAGCCTAATTTCAACAAGATTGCTATTGATGGAATTCCGTTTATTGTGATTTTTTATATGGTGAATAAGTATGTTCAAGCTGTATCTTATGCAAATGGGGCCGATGTGCTTGATAAATGTGTTAATGCTTTTTCGTTAATTTTTCAGATTCCCCCTTATTTTATGCCCTCTTTTAAACCTGTGCCCTTTTTCTTTGGAATTGGAGCAGGAGTAATATTTAAGATAATTATGGACGCAAGAAAGAAGAACGCAAAACAATTCAGACATGGGGAGGAGTATGGTTCTGCTAAATGGGGAACCGAAAAAGACTTTGAACCATATACGGATCCTGTTAAGTGGAATAATATTCCGCTTACGGCAACAGAATGGCTCAGAATGACAAGACCAGAGCATCCCAAGTATGATAGAAATAAAAATATCTTGGTTGTTGGAGGTTCTGGAGCGGGAAAAACGAGAGGATTTGTAAAACCATCGCTTATGCAGATGCAATGCTCTTATGTTGTGACAGATCCAAAGGGAACAGTGCTTGAAGAAGTTGGCACTATGCTTGCAAAAGGTGCATGGGATCTTGACGACAAAGGCAATAAAGTACCGAAGGTGGGTAAGGATGGAAAGGTTGTAAAGAACAAAGCCGGTAAGATAGTCTACAAGCGGACACCATATAAGATTAAGGTGTTTAATACAATCAATTTTGCCAAATCCTTGCATTATAATCCTTTTGCATATATTCACACTGAGCAGGATGTGCTTAAGTTTGTAAATACGCTTATTGCTAATACAAAGGGTGAAGGAGCACAGAGCGGAGAGGATTTCTGGGTTAAAGCGGAGAGGCTTTTATTTACGGCATATGTGGCATATATCGTGAAGTATTGTAAGAAAAGTGAAAGAAATTTTGTATCACTGCTTGCAATGATAGATGTTTTCTTCTTTTGAATAACCTAGCTGGTATATGTATAGCATCAATACTAAAA
>ERZ857785.2332-NODE-2332-length-16798-cov-32.235322_pt1 | contig 16798 bp, 12 predicted proteins | sample MGYA00519763_ERZ857785 | MGnify/ENA primary metagenome ERZ857785 (study PRJEB31778, sample SAMEA3449365) | human gut metagenome | biome: human gut; feature: human-associated habitat; material: faeces | place: United Kingdom | collected 2010/2012 ... | reverse complement strand
CAGCAGGCGGCGGACGCCCCGGCGCCGCAGCCGGCCCTGCCCCGCCGTCAGCACCCAGAACGGCACGCCGCCGATGGTCTCCCGCGTCAGCGCCGTACGCCGTCCCTGCCGGATATAGCCGTACATATCCCGCCTCCACGCAAAAAAACTCTGCATCATGGTATGATGCAGAGTTTTTGCATATGTCTTTCTTACCAGCGGGCGATGTACCCGGGCAGGTAGTCCAGCGGGTTCTGGTTGACGCCGTTGATCATCACCTCGTAGTGCAGATGGGGGCCGGTGGAGTTGCCGGTGGAGCCGGTGATGCCCACCGTATCGCCCTGCGTCACCATGTCGCCCACGCTGACGGACACGGAGCTGAGGTGGGCGTACAGCGTGGTGTAGCCGCCGCCGTGGTCCAGCACTACGTAGTTGCCATAGCCGCTGCCGCCGTAGGAGCCGTACACCACGGTCTTGGCGATGATGACCTTGCCGCTCTTGGTGGCCAGAGCCGCGCTGGTGGTGCCCACGCCGCCGATGTCCACGCCGCGGTGGTTGGTGCTGCCGATGCCGCCGGGGGACACACGTCCGCCCATGGGGGACGTAATGATCTTACTGGTGGTAACGGGCCAGATGAAGCCGCCGGGGCTGGGGGTCACGTCCGACGTCTCCAGCAGCTTTTTGATCTGGGCCTCGATCTCCTGGGCCTCCTTCTCCTCGGCGGCGGCCAGCTCCTCGTAGCCCTTCTGGGTGGCGGCGTACTCGGCGATCAGCGCCGCGGCCTCGTCCACCTTCTTCTGCAGCTCATCCTGCTGCTGGGCCAGCAGCTGCTCCTGCTCCTCCATGGCGGCCTTCTCCGTCTTGATGTTCTCACGGGTCTGGCGGATGGCTTCCATCAGGCTGCGGTCGTACTCCGCCACCTCGTTGACAAATTCCAGTCGGCTCAGCAGGTCGGAGATGCTGGTGGCCTTGAACAGCACCGACCAGTAGGACAAGCTGCCCCGCTCCTCCTCGCTGCGCACCTGCTGGCAGAAGAGGGCGTACTGCTCCTCCTCCATCTCCTGATAGACCTGGATCTGCTCCGCGTACAGGTCGATCTGAGCCTTGGTGTCATCGATCTCCTCCATCAGCAGCTGATTCCGCTGGTCCAGGAGGGTCTTGGTGCCTATGACGTCCTCCTTCTTGGACTTGGCGTCGGCGATCTGCTTCTGGAGCTCGGCGATACGATCCTTCTTCTCCTGCTTCTTCCGCTCCAGCTCGTCCATCTCGGCCTGACGCTGGGCCGCTTCCTCCGCCTTCTTCTGCTCCTCGGCGGCCTGATCCTCCTCGCTCTTGGTGGCATAAGCCCGCTGCACGGTACCCACCATCGTCAGCGACAGCACCAGCAGCAGGGCCAGCGCGCCGCATAGAAGGCGTTTTCCTTTTTTCATAGCTCTCCCTCCGTTCATCAGACCCGCAGGAACCGCCGGATGGCTGTCAGGCTGCCGCCCACGCCCACCAGGATGCCCGCGCCCAGGAATACCAGCGCCACCGGCTGCCATATCTGCTCAAAGGGGATCACCGTCAGGATCTGCAGGCTGTCGGAGGTGCCGATGCCCCGGGCCACGGCGGTATACAGCAGCCACTGAAGGCCGAAGGCGATGACGGCGCTGAATAGGCCCAGCAGCAGCCCCTCGAAGACGAAGGGCCAGCGGATAAACCCGTTGGTGGCGCCCACCATCTTCATGATGGCGATCTCGTCACGCCGGTCGAATGTGGTCAGTTTAATGGTGTTGGAGATGATGAACACCGACACCAGCAGCAGAATGGCGATGAGGGCGATGCTGATGATGCTCGCCACGTTGCGGGCCGTGGTGAAGCCCTCGGCCACCGCCTGATCGGCGCGGGCCTTGGCGATGCCCGTCACCTGCTCCACCGCTGTCTTGGTCTCCATGATGCGATCCGGGTCGGTGACATGGATAACATATCGGTGCCGGAACACATCTGCCGGCAGGTCGCCGTACAGCTCGTCGCCGTCGTACTTCTCGATATAGTTCTCCTTGGCCTCATCCCGCGACATGAACGTGCAGTCCGCCACGTTGTCCACCTTTTCCAGCTGGGCTTGCAGGTCCCGGGCCTGTGTCTCCGTCAGGGAGTCGTCCACGAAGGCCACCACCGCGTTCTCCTGCTGGAGATCCGATAGATTCTCGTTGGCGTTGTAGGCCACCAGTGTAAAGGTGCCCATAATGAGAAGACAGGCCACACTGATGCCGATGGCGGCAAAGGACATGAACCCGTGGGAGAACATGTTCCCCGCGCCCTCCTTAATGAAAAATCGAAAATTATATTTCATGCCTTACACCTCATAGCTTCCCATACCATCGCCGATAACGCGGCCCTCATGGAGCAGGATGATCCGCTTGTTGAAGCGGTTCACCAGCCCCCGCTCGTGGGTCACCACGATGACGGTGGTACCCAGCGCGTTGATGCGCTCCAGCAGGGTCATGATCTCCAGCGAGCGGGCGGGGTCCAGATTGCCGGTGGGTTCGTCGGCCACAATGGTGCTGGGGTTGTTCACCAGCGCCCGGGCGATGGCCACGCGCTGCTGCTCGCCGCCGGACAGCTCATCGGGATAGCGGTTCTCCTTGTCCGCCAGACCTACCAGCTCCAGCACGTAGGGAATGCGCTCCCGCAGGGCTTTGGGCGATGCGCCCACGGCCCGCATGGCCAGCGCCAGATTGTCGTACACCGTCTTGTTGGCGATGAGACGGAAATCCTGGAAGATCACGCCGATAGTCCGGCGCATGTAGGGGATCTGCCGCTCGGAGATGCGGCTCATGGAAAAGCCGTTGACCATCACGCGGCCCGAGGTGGGCACCACCTCACCGGTCAGCAGCTTGATGATGGTGGACTTGCCGGAGCCGGAGGGCCCCACGAGGAACGCGAACTCCCCATCGTCCACGGTGAAGGACACGCCGTTCAGGGCATGTGTCCCGTTGTCATATATTTTTTCAGCGTCTATCAAACGGATCATAACTCTGCTCCTGTTCGTCAAAATGCAACATCTTGTGGCTTGTTTCGAGCTTCTTTCATTATATATAAATGGTTACAAAATGGCAACAGGAAAGATATGAATATTTCCTTAAATTCCCCCACCGCTTTTTCGACGCGTTTCCCTGTCCGTGGGTTCCCGCGGGGGGATATTTCCGGTGGAAAAACAGCACCTGCGGGACCCGCAGGTGCTGTTTTTATGTAAACTTATTGGCGTTACGCGTCAATGCCGCGGCTGGTCAGGTACTTCTTGACCATCAGCGCCACCTTGAAGGTGATGGCATCGTCGAATTCCCGCAGATCCAGACCCGTCAGCTTCTTGATCTTCTCCAGACGGTACACCAGGGTGTTGCGGTGGACGAACAGCTTCCGCGCCGTCTCAGACACGTTCAGGTTGTTCTCGAAGAACTTGTAAATGGTGAACAGCGTCTCCTGATCCAGCGCGTCGATGGGGTTCTTCTTGAACACCTCCTGCAGGAACATCTCGCACAGGGTGGTGGGCAGCTGATAGATCAGGCGGCCGATGCCCAGATTCTCGTAGTTGATGACGTAGCGTTCGGTGTCGAACACCTTGCCCACCTCGATGGCGATCTGGGCCTCCTTATAGCTCTTGGCCAGGTCCCGCAGGTGCAGAGCCAGCGTGCCGATGCCCACAAAGACGCAGCTCTCGCCGTCGATGCGCAGAGCCTCCTCAATGCGCTGGGCCACGGCCTCCAGATCCTTGGCGGTGGCGTTCTCGTCCATCTGGTGGATCAGGGCCACATCCTGCTCGCCCACACTGATGACGAAATCGTTCTGGCGGTCCGGGTACAGGCCCTGGATCACGTCCACAGGCACCGTCTCCAATCGCTCGTCCACCGGTCGGACCACGAAGACGCCACGGGCCGTCTCCGCCGCCACGTGCAGCTCCTTGGCCCGCATGTAAATATCACTGATCAGAATATTGTCGGAGATGATGTTCTTGATGAAGGAACCCTTGTCGTGCTTCTCCTCATAATAGCTCTTGGCCGCGTTCAGGGACACCGCCGCCATGGAACATACCGTCCGGCTCATGCTGTCGTCGCCGCTGGCAAACACCGCGTAGTCAAAGTGACTGCTCCAGCTGGGCAGTGCCTTGAACGTCCGGCCCTCCAGCGTGATGCAGGCGCCCTCGGCGGCGGCGATGGGCTCCACGTATTTGGTCCACTTTTTGCCGATGCCCGTCAGTTCGCTGCATGCAATAACGGTACCCTCCGCGTCAAGGACGCCGATGGTGCGGTCCGTCGTCTCCTTGAACTGCAATACAACATTCTGAAAAATTCTTCCCGACATAACGACTCCTCCTGCGAGCCTCGCGTAGGTATTTTGTGCAATCTGTCAAGCCGATGCCCCTATTATATCGTCATAGTGACGATTTTGCAAGTGTTTTTTTCTCTTTTTAACAAAATATCTGTTGATATTTTTACAGTTCTGTCTAAAAAATCACAATCCGGCGGTACACCGCAGTGATGCCGTCTCCTCCGCCGTCAGTTCTCTCCAACCTCCGATGGGCAGCGCCGCATCCAGCGTCAGCGGCCCCATAGACAGCCGCTTCAGGTACAGCACCGGTGCGCCCCTGGCCGCCAGCATCCGCTTCACCTGGTGGAACTTGCCCTCCCGCAGGGTCACAATGCACGTCCCCTCCGCCAGCGGCTCCAGTCCCGCCGGCAGGCACATCAGTCCATCGCCCAGGGTCATCCCCGCGGCAAAGGCGTCCACATCCGCCTGATCCAGCGGGCCATCCACGCGGGCGAAATAGCGTTTGTCCACGTGGTATTTGGGGCTCAGCAGCCGGTGGGCCAGCTCTCCATCGTCCGTCAGGAGCAGCAGGCCCTCCGTGTCCTTGTCCAGCCGCCCTACCGGCGACAGTCCCCGTTTCCGCAGCTCCGGCGGAAGCAGATCCAGCACCGTCCGCTGCCGGCTGTCCTCGGTGGCGGTCAGCACGCCGGCAGGCTTGTGCAGCATCACGTAGGTATATTTTTGCAGCCGCACCGGCTCGCCGCCTACGGTAATGACCGCTGTCTCCGGCTCTACCTTTTCCTCGGCGGAGGCTGCGGCGGCGCCGTTGACCCGCACCTGCCCCTGCCGCACCAGCTGCTTGACCTCCCGCCGCGACCAGCGGCCCGTAGCCGCCAGCACCTTGTCCAAACGTTCCATGCCGCCCTCCTGTGGTCATTTTTCCGATTATATCATATCCGTGCCCAACCGCCAATATAAATTAGCGAGAGGTGATGAGCTTGTACGTCATTCATATGCGCTTTACACGCCGAAAAATTCTGCTGGCCGCGGCGGCGCTGGTACTTGTCACCGGCATGGCCCTGCTGCTGGCCGGCTGCTTCCGCAGCGCCGCGCCCTGTGAAGCGGTGACGCTTGCCACCAACGAGCAGCGGGTAGCCTATCTGGAAAGTCTGGGCTGGCAGGTACTGCCGGAGCCGGTGGCCACCATGGACCTCCAGCTGCCGGAGGACCTGAAGGCGCAATGGGGCGACTACCTGAAGCTCCAGACACAGCAGGGCATGCCCATGGCTGACTGCGCCGGGCAGGTAGTGCGCCGCTTCACCTACACTGTTACCAACTACCCTGATGTACCGGACGGGGTGCAGGTGAATCTGTTCACCTGTGGAGACCGGCTGGTGGGCGGCGACATCATCGCCACCGGTGAAAACGGCTTCCAGACCGGGCTGACCTTCCCTGAGAAGTAGGTACTTCCCAGCGGACGCGGGGCGGCACGGCGCAAACGTGGGCGGGGGTACACAACGCGGATACGATGCGCGAAATGCAGATGCTGCGGCCGGCGCAAGCCTCCCCGTCCAAAGCGGGCTTCCTGCGTCCCAGATGCAAAAAGAGAGACACGCTTGCGCGTGTCTCTCTTCTTTAGATCATCTGATCCGTGACCCTCGGCGGGAAATTACTCCTCGATGGCGATGACGACGCCGGAACCGACGGTACGGCCACCCTCACGGATAGCGAAACGCAGACCGTTCTCGATAGCGATGGGGGTGATCAGCTCAACCTTCATGTCGACGTTATCGCCGGGCATGCACATCTCAACGCCCTCGGGCAGAGTGATGACGCCGGTCACGTCGGTGGTACGGAAGTAGAACTGGGGACGATAGTTGTTGAAGAAGGGGGTATGACGGCCACCCTCGTCCTTGGTCAGAACGTACACCTGACCGGTGAACTTGGTGTGGGGATGGATGGAACCGGGCTTAGACAGAACCTGGCCGCGCTCGATCTCGGTCTTCGCAACACCACGCAGCAGAGCGCCGATGTTGTCGCCGGCCTCAGCGTAGTCCAGCAGCTTGTGGAACATCTCGATACCGGTAACGGTGGTCTCACGCTTCTCATCGGACAGACCGACGATCTCGACCTTCTCGTTCAGGTTCAGAATGCCACGCTCCACACGGCCGGTAGCAACAGTACCACGGCCGGGGATGGTGAACACGTCCTCGACGGGCATCAGGAAGGGCATATCCTCCTTGCGGTCGGGGGTGGGAATCCAAGTGTCAACAGCGTCCATCAGCTCCTTGATGCACTGATACTCGGGAGCGTTGGGATCGGTGGACTCGGAAACCAGAGCGTTCAGAGCGGAACCACGGATGATGGGGGTCTCGTCGCCGGGGAAGCCATAGAAGTCCAGCAGCTCGCGGACTTCCATCTCCACCAGCTCCAGCAGCTCCTCGTCGTCGACCTGATCGCACTTGTTCAGGAAGACCAGCACGGAGGGCACGTTCACCTGACGGGCCAGCAGCAGGTGCTCACGAGTCTGAGCCATGGGGCCGTCGGAGGCAGCGATGACCAGGATAGCGCCGTCCATCTGGGCAGCACCGGTGATCATGTTCTTGATATAGTCGGCGTGGCCCGGGCAGTCGACGTGAGCGTAGTGACGCTTGGCGGTCTCGTACTCAACGTGAGCGGTGTTGATGGTGATACCACGCTCGCGCTCTTCGGGAGCCTTATCGATGGAAGAGTAATCGGTGTACTCAGCGCCGCCCTGCATCGCCAGATACTTGGTGATCGCAGCGGTCAGAGTGGTCTTACCATGGTCGATATGACCGATGGTACCGATGTTAACATGGGGCTTTGTTCTTTCAAATTTCTGCTTAGCCATTTGAAATGATCCTCCTTAACAGTTTTGTATCATGTGTTGGGCAGCACTAACAATCTAACACTGCCATTTTACAGTATTCACGCGGGAAAATCAATTGTAAATTACGGTTTTATAAATTTTCCCGGCCGGTGCGCTTGCTGATCAGCTTTTCCTGCAGGCTCTTGGGCAGCTCGATGTAGTGGCTGGGCTCCATGGTGTACTGGCCGCGGCCCTGAGTACGGGAGCGCAGGTCAGTGGCGTAGCCGAACATCTCTGCCAGAGGCACGAAGGCGTCGATCTGCTGTGCGCCGGAGCGCATCTCGTAGCCCTGGATCTGTCCGCGGCGGGAGTTGATATCACCGATGACATCGCCCATATACTCGTCGGGCACGATGACGCAGACTTTCATGATGGGCTCCAGCAGCGTGGGATCGGCCTTGCGCATGGCCTCCTTGAAGGCCATGGAGCCGGCGATCTTAAACGCCATTTCGGAGGAGTCCACCTCGTGGTAGGAGCCGTCGAACAGCGTGACCTTCACGTCCACGACGGGATAGCCCGCCACGACACCGGCCAGCATGGCGCCCTGAATACCGGCATCGATGGCCGGAATATACTCCTTGGGAATGGCGCCGCCCACCACAGCGTTGACAAATTCGTAGCCCTTGCCAGACTCGTTGGGCTCCACATGGATCTTGACGTGACCATACTGGCCCTTACCGCCGGACTGGCGGGCATACTTGGTGTCCTGATCCACGGCCTTGCGGATGGTCTCCTTGTAGGCCACCTGAGGTGCGCCTACGTTGGCCTCCACCTTGAACTCGCGGAGCAGACGGTCCACGATGATCTCCAGGTGCAGCTCGCCCATACCGGCGATGATGGTCTGACCCGTCTCCTCGTCCGTGTAGGTGCGGAAGGTGGGATCCTCCTCGGCCAGCTTGGCCAGGGCAACGCCCATCTTCTCCTGGCCGGCCTTGGTCTTGGGCTCGATGGCCACGCGGATCACAGGCTCGGGGAACTCCATGGACTCCAGGATAATGGGGTTCTTCTCATCGCACAGCGTGTCGCCGGTGGTGGTGTTCTTCAGACCCACCACCGCGGCGATGTCGCCGGAGTAGACGGACTCGATATCCTCGCGGTGATTGGCGTGCATCTGCAGGATGCGGCCCATACGCTCGCGCTTGCCCTTGGTGGCATTGAGGACAGAGGAGCCCGTGGTCAGCGTACCGGAGTACACGCGGAAAAAGCTCAGACGGCCCACATAGGGGTCGGTCATGATCTTAAAGGCCAGCGCGGCGAAGGGCTCGTCGTCGGAAGACTTGCGCTCCTCCTCCTCGTCGGTCCTGGGGTTGACGCCCTTGATGGCAGGGACGTCGGTGGGTGCGGGCATGTAGTCCACGATGGCGTCCAGCAGCTTCTGTACGCCCTTGTTGCGATAGCTGGAGCCGCAGACCACGGGCACCATCTTCACGGCGCAGGTGGCCTTGCGGATGGCGGCACGGATCTTGGCGGTGGGGACCTCCTGACCCTCCAGATACATCTCCATGATCTCGTCATCGAACATGGAAACGGCATCCAGCAGCTTCTCGCGGTACTCGTTGGCCAGATCCATCATGTCCGCGGGGATGGGCTCCACGCGCATGTCCTTACCCAGCTGATCGTAGTAGATATCGGCATCCATCTCCACCAGGTCGATGATACCCTTGAAGGTATCCTCCTTCCCGATGGGGAGCTGGATGGGGACGGCGTTGGCCTTCAGACGGTCATGCACCATGTCCAGCACGTGGTAGAAGTCCGCGCCGGTGATATCCATCTTGTTGACGTAGATCATACGGGGGACATGGTAGTGATCGGCCTGACGCCACACCGTCTCGGACTGCGGCTCAACACCGCCCTTGGCGCACATTACGGTGACGGAACCGTCCAGCACGCGCAGAGAACGTTCCACCTCCACAGTAAAGTCCACGTGGCCCGGGGTGTCGATGATGTTGATGCGGGTCTGGGGGAACTGATCCTTGGAGCCCTTCCAGTAGCAGGTGGTAGCGGCGGAGGTGATGGTGATACCACGCTCCTGCTCCTGCTCCATCCAGTCCATGGTCGCGGTGCCCTCGTGCGTTTCGCCCAACTTGTAATTCACGCCCGTGTAGTACAGAATACGCTCTGTGGTAGTGGTCTTTCCTGCATCAATGTGGGCCATGATGCCGATATTTCTCGTATTCTCCAGTGTTACCTTTCTCGGCATACCGTTCTCCTTCTCAAATCGTAATTTGGGTTACCAACGGAAGTGGGCGAATGCCTTGTTGGATTCGGCCATCTTGTGGGTATCCTCGCGCTTCTTCACGGCGCTGCCGGTGTTGTTGGCAGCGTCCATGATCTCGCCTGCCAGGCGCTCGGCCATGGTACGCTCGCCGCGGGCGCGGGAGTAGGCAGTCAGCCAGCGCAGACCCAGGGTCTGACGACGGGCGGGACGGACCTCCATGGGGACCTGATAGGTGGCGCCGCCGACACGGCGGGCCTTGACTTCCAGGCTGGGCATGATGTTTTCCATCGCCTGGGTGAACACTTCCAGAGGCTCTTTCTCGGTCTTTTCCTTGATAATATCAAAGGCGCCGTAGACGACCTTCTGGGCGACGCCCTTTTTACCGTCCAACATGATGCTGTTGACCAGCTTGGTCACCAGCACGGAGTTGTACATAGGATCGGGCAAGATCTCTCTCTTGGGAACATTACCTCTTCTGGGCACTATGCTTCCCTCCTTCATAAAAATATGATTTCATAGGTACTCAACAGCCGCGGTCCGGCTGTTGTACGGCCTGCCAAAGAGGTACATTATAAATATAATGAGAAACCTTTTGGCAAAGCTCAGAGATGCAAGGCTTACTTGCTCTTGGGGCGCTTTGCGCCGTACTTGGAGCGGGCCTGCATACGGCCGGAGACGCCCTGGGTATCCAGAGTACCGCGGATGATGTGGTAACGGACGCCGGGGAGGTCCTTGACACGGCCACCGCGGATCATGACGACGGAGTGCTCCTGCAGGGAGTGGCCCACGCCGGGGATGTAAGCGGTGACTTCGTAGCCGTTGGTCAGACGCACACGGGCGATCTTACGCAGAGCGGAGTTAGGCTTCTTGGGGGTCGCAGTTCTGACGGCAGTGCAGACGCCGCGCTTCTGAGGGGAGCTGAGGTCAGTCTCCTTGTTCTTCAGCGTGTTCAGGCCCTTCTGCATGGCGGGAGAATTGGACTTGTAGGTGCTCTTCTTGCGGCCCTGCTTGACCAGCTGGTTAAAAGTAGGCATTTGGTTTCTCCTTTCTCAAAAATTTCTTGGGATGCTTCCCTATATTTTCCACGGAACAAACGGAGTTTATTCCGGCTGGAAACTCATTGCGCCACAATGGCCACCGCGGCGGCGGCCACGGCGATGCCGCAGGCCCTGCCCAGCTGCTGCATGGTCAGGGAGCAGTCGGCGCTGACGCCTTTCTCGCGGCACAGCGCCAGCAGCGGCTCCGTCAGGGCGGGGTCCGCGTCGCAGGCCAGATAGACCTGCCGGGCCGTGCCCTGTGTGACGGCTCTCCGTGTCTGCTTGAGGCCTACTACCTTTTCCTTTGCAGTCAGCTCTCCGGCCACGGATGACGCCCTCCTGTCATGGCATAACAAATCCCGCGGACGATCCCGCGCAATTTGAAATTATAGCATAGGGTGGGGCAAGCGTCAAGTAGGATCGGCACAAAAATTTGTGTAGTTCACTGAAATTTTCCCGTGAAAATACGGCGTTTTCACGAAAGCACCCCTCCGCCGGCCGGCGGAGGGGTGCTTGGATGTGGTCAGGGGTGCTTACTCCTTGTCACCGAGGGGATCGCTGTCGGCGGGCTCTGCCGTCTGTGCAGGAGTCTCATCCTCCACGGGACCGGCGGACGCGGCGTAGACGTTCTCCACCGCCTCCTCCTCGGCCTCCACGTCGGGGACCAGCTCCTCCGCCAGCTTGCGGTAGGCCGTCAGGCCGGCACCGGCGGGGATGAGTTTACCGATGATGACGTTCTCCTTCAGACCCACCAGATGGTCCACCTTGCCCTTGATGGCGGCCTCGGTCAGGACCTTGGTGGTCTCCTGGAAGGACGCGGCGGACAGGAAGGAATCGGTGGCCAGAGACGCCTTGGTGATACCCATCAGCAGCTGGGTGCAGGTGGCCTCCTGCAGGGGCTCGCCGTCCTCGCGGACCTCGCCGTTGGCGATGCGCTGACGCACGGCGGCATTGGCATCCTCCACCTCCAGCACGTCGGCCATGGCGCCGGACAGCAGAGTGGTGTCCCCCGCCTCCTCCACGCGGACCTTGCGCATCATCTGGCGGACGATGACCTCGATATGCTTGTCGTTGATGTCCACGCCCTGCTGACGGTAGACCTTCAGGACCTCCTGGATCAGGTAGTTGTGGACCGCGGAAGCGCCGCGGATACGCAGCACATCGTGGGGGTTCAGGGCGCCCTCCTGGATCTGGCGGCCCTTCTCGATGACCTCGCCGTCCTTCACCAGCAGGCCGGTATGGGGCGTGGAGTAGGTGCGGGTATCACCGTCATCGGCGGTGACGATGATGTTCAGCAGGCTGCCCTTGGCAGCCTCCTCGAAGCGGACCTTACCGCTGATCTCGGACAGGGTGGCCATCTTCTTGGGCTTGCGGGCCTCGAACAGCTCCTCCACTCGGGGAAGACCCTGGGTGATGTCGCCGCCGGCCACGCCGCCGGTATGGAAGGTACGCATGGTCAGCTGGGTACCGGGCTCGCCGATGGACTGCGCCGCGATGATGCCGACGGCCTCGCCGGGGCCCACAGGCTTGCTGGTGGCCAGGTTCATGCCGTAGCATTTGGCGCAGATACCGCTGTGAGCGCGGCAGGTCAGCACGGTGCGGATCTCGGCGGAGTGGATGTCGAAGGATTCCAGCAGCGCCGCGTCGCTCTCGGTCATCATGTGATCCTTGGAGATCAGCACCTCGTCGGTGCCGGGCTTCAGGATGTCGTTGACCGGGAAGCGGCCCTTGATGCGCTCGGAGAACTTCTCGATGACCTGACCGCCCTCGCTGATCTCGGACACCAGGATGCCCTTGGCAGCGCCGCAGTCGGCCTCACGGATGATGACGTCCTGGCAGACGTCCACCATGCGGCGGGTCAGATAACCGGAGTCGGCGGTACGCAGAGCCGTATCGGCCAGACCCTTACGGGCGCCTCGGCTGGAGGTAAAGTATTCCAGCACGCTCAGGCCCTCACGGAAGTTGGCCTTGATGGGGATCTCGATGGTCTTACCGGCGGTGTTGGCCATCAGGCCGCGCATACCGGTAAGCTGACGGATCTGCTTCATGGAGCCGCGGGCGCCGGAATCCGCCATCATGAAGATGGGGTTGTACTTGTTCATGTTGGCCGTCAGGGCATCGGTGACATCGGCGGTGGTCTTTTCCCACTCGCGGACCACCAGCTTGTAGCGCTCCTCATCGGTGATGAAGCCCATGTTGTACTGGTCCTCGATGTCCACCACGCGCTGCTCCGTCTCGGCGATCAGCTCATACTTGGCCTTGGGCACCGTCATGTCCGCGATGGAGATGGTGATGGAGCCGCGGGTAGAGTACTTGTAGCCGGTGGCCTTGATGTTGTCCAGCACCTCGGCGGCGATGGTGAAGCCGTACTGGTTGATGGTGCGGTCCACGATCTTGCCCAGCAGCTTCTTGCCGCAGGTCTCGGTGATCTCGTAGTCGAAGAACTTGTCGGTAGGCTTGCCGTCCTCGTCGAGGCGCTTCACAAAGCCCAGATCCTGAGGGATGTTGCGGTTGAAGATGATGCGGCCCGCAGTGGCACGCACCACATGGGTCACTTTTTCGCCGCCCAGCTCCTTGGTGACGCGGACCCAGACGGGCTGGTGGATGCCGATGATGTGTTCGTTATGAGCCATCAGCACCTCGTCCTCATCGCGGTAGATGTTCAGATGGACATTGGCCCTCTCCTCGTCGGTGAGCTCGTCGTAGGTCCTGCCGGCCAGAGCGAAGTCGATACCCTCCGGCCAGTACTCGTCGTTGTCCATCTGGGACACGCCGTTTTCGAAGCGCTCAAAGGTCAGGTAGTAGGAGCCCAGCACCATATCCTGGGTAGGCACGGTGACGGGGCCGCCGTCCTGGGGACGCAGCAGGTTGTTGGCCGACAGCATCAGCAGACGGGCCTCGGCCTGGGCCTCGGCGGACAGGGGAACATGGATAGCCATCTGGTCGCCATCGAAGTCGGCGTTGAAGGCCGTGCAGTTCAGGGGGTGCAGCTTCAGGGCGCGGCCCTCCACCAGCACCGGCTCAAAGGCCTGAATGCCCAGACGGTGCAGCGTAGGCGCACGGTTCAGCATGACGGGATGGTCCTTGATGATCTCGTCCAGCGCGTCCCACACCTCGGTGCGGCCCTTGTCCACCATCTTCTTGGCGGACTTGATGTTGTTGGCGGAGCCGTCCTCCACCAGCTTCTTCATGATGAAGGGCCGGAACAGCTCCAGTGCCATCTCCTTGGGCACACCGCACTGGTAGATCTTCAGCTCGGGGCCGACACAGATAACGGAACGGCCGGAGTAGTCCACGCGCTTGCCCAGCAGGTTCTGGCGGAAGCGTCCCTGCTTGCCCTTCAGCATATCGCTGAGGGACTTGAGGGCGCGGTTGTTGGCGCCGGTGACGGGGCGGCCGCGGCGGCCGTTGTCGATGAGGGCGTCCACCGCCTCCTGCAGCATGCGCTTCTCGTTGCGGACGATGATGTCGGGGGCATTCAGCTCCATCAGGCGCTTGAGGCGGTTGTTGCGGTTGATGACGCGGCGGTACAAGTCGTTCAGGTCGGATGTGGCGAAACGGCCACCGTCCAGCTGGACCATGGGCCGGATCTCCGGCGGGATGACCGGCAGGACGTCAATGACCATCCACTCCGGCTTGTTGCCGCTGAGGCGGAAGGCGTCCACCACCTCCAGGCGCTTGACGATACGCGCCTTCTTCTGACCGGAGGTGGTCTTCAGCTCCGCATGGAGCTGCTCGCTCAGCTGCTCCAGATCAATTTGCTGCAGCAGCTTCTTCACGGCCTCGGCGCCCATGCCGGCGTCGAAATCGTCCTCGTACTTTTCCCGCATGTCGCGGTATTCCTTCTCAGACAGGATCTGGTTCTTGATGAGGGGCGTCTCGCCGGGATCGGTAACGATATAGGCGGCGAAGTACAGCACCTTCTCCAGAATGCGGGGGCTGATGTCCAGCAGCAGGCCCATGCGGGAGGGAATGCCCTTGAAATACCAGATATGGCTGACGGGGGTGGCCAGCTCGATATGGCCCATGCGCTCACGGCGCACCTTGGCCCGGGTGACCTCCACGCCGCAGCGGTCACAGATCTTGCCCTTGTAGCGGATCTTCTTATACTTACCGCAGTGGCACTCCCAGTCCTTCGTCGGCCCGAAAATGCGCTCGCAGAACAGGCCGTCCCGTTCCGGCTTCAGCGTGCGGTAGTTGATGGTCTCCGGCTTCTTGACCTCGCCGTAGGACCACTCACGGATCATCTCCGGAGAAGCGATGCCGATCTTAATGGCGTCAAATGTTGCGTAACTCATAATGCAGCTCCTCCTTTTCCTTAAAACTCATCGTCCCCGTCGTCATCGAAGGAAGCGTCCACTTCCTCGTCGGCGACGTAGTCAAAACCGGCATCGGCCAGCTCGTCCTCGTCGGCGAACCGCTTCTGCCGCTCATCCTCGGCGTCCATACGGGCCAGATTGAAGGTATCCAGCGCGTCCTCGTCCTCCTTCAGCTCGATCTGGTTGCCGTCGGCATCCAGCACCTGAATATCCAGGCACAGGGACTGCAGCTCCTTGACCAGCACCTTGAAGGATTCCGGTACGCCCGGGGTAGGCACGTTGTGGCCCTTGACGATGGACTCATAGGTGCGGACACGGCCCGTCACGTCGTCGGACTTGACGGTCAGGATCTCCTGCAGGGTGTACGCCGCGCCGTAGGCCTCCAGCGCCCACACTTCCATCTCGCCGAAGCGCTGGCCGCCGAACTGGGCCTTGCCGCCCAGAGGCTGCTGAGTCACCAGAGAGTAGGGGCCGGTGGAACGGGCGTGGATCTTATCATCCACCAGATGGTGGAGCTTCAGGAAGTACACATAGCCCACCGTGACCTTATTGTCGAAGCGCTCGCCGGTGCGGCCATCATACAGCCAGCTCTTGCCCTCGGGATCGAGGCCGGCCAGCTGCAGCGCCTCGGAAATATCCTTGTCGGTGGCGCCGTCGAAGATGGGGGTGGCCACCTTCCAGCCAAGGGTCTTGGCGGCGTAGCCCAGATGGACCTCCAGCACCTGACCGATGTTCATACGGCTGGGCACGCCCAGGGGGTTCAGCACGATGTCCAGCGGGGTGCCGTCGGGCAGGAAGGGCATATCCTCCTGGGGCAGCACGCGGGACACGACGCCCTTGTTGCCGTGACGGCCAGCCATCTTGTCGCCGGGCTGGATCTTACGGCGCTGGGCGATATAGACGCGGACCACCTCGTTCACGCCCGGCCCCAGCTCGTCGCCGTTCTCGCGGGTGAATACCTTGGTATCAATGACGATGCCGCTCTCTCCGTGGGGCACCTTCAGGGAGGTGTCGCGGACCTCGCGGGCCTTCTCGCCGAAGATGGCGCGCAGCAGGCGCTCCTCGGCGGTGAGGTCGGTCTCGCCCTTGGGCGTGACCTTGCCCACCAGGATGTCGCCGGCGTGGACCTCGGCGCCCACGCGGATGATGCCGCGCTCGTCCAGATCCTTCAGAGCGTCCTCGCCCACGTTGGAGATGTCGCGGGTGATCTCCTCGGGTCCCAGCTTGGTATCGCGGGCGTCGATCTCGTACTCCTCGATATGGATGGACGTGTACACGTCCTCCTTCACCAGCCGCTCGTTCAGCAGCACGGCGTCCTCGTAGTTGTAGCCTTCCCACGTCATAAAGCCCACCAGGATGTTGCGGCCCAGAGCGATCTCGCCCTGCTCGGTGGCGGGGCCATCGGCCAGCACGGTGGGATCATCGCCGCCGTGGACCCGCTCGCCCACGGAGACAATAGGCTTCTGGTTGACGCAGGTGCCGTGGTTGGAGCGCAGGAACTTGATGAGCTTGTAGTCCTTGGTCTCACCGCTGTCGTAGCGGACGGAGACGTTGGTGGCGTCCACCTTGGTCACCACACCGTCTCCCTCGGCCAGCACGGCTACCTCGGAGTCCAGGCAGATCTTGTGCTCCATACCGGTACCCACGATGGGAGCCTCCGGCTTCAGCAGGGGCACGGCCTGACGCTGCATGTTGGCGCCCATCAGGGCACGGTTGGCATCGTCGTTGGGCAGGAAGGGGATCATGGCCGTGGCGATGGACACCATCATGCGGGGAGACACATCGATGAAGTCCACGCTGTTGCGGGGGACCTCCACGATCTCGTCGCGGTGGCGGCAGGTGATACGCTCGCGGGTGAGGCACCCATTCTCGTCCACCGGCTCCGCCGCCTGACCCACCACATACTGATCCTCCACGTCGGCGGTCATATAGGTGATGTCGTTGGAGACCTTGCACGTCTCATGATCCACGGCGCGGAACGGTGCCTCGATAAAGCCGTACTCATTGATGCGCGCATAGGTGGCCAGATAGGAGATCAGGCCGATGTTGGGGCCTTCAGGCGTCTCGA
>ERZ857785.2323-NODE-2323-length-16873-cov-12.571590_pt1 | contig 16873 bp, 15 predicted proteins | sample MGYA00519763_ERZ857785 | MGnify/ENA primary metagenome ERZ857785 (study PRJEB31778, sample SAMEA3449365) | human gut metagenome | biome: human gut; feature: human-associated habitat; material: faeces | place: United Kingdom | collected 2010/2012 ... | reverse complement strand
TTTAAAGACACGGTGGAATTTACCTGTGCACTGGAATTTAAAATTTCAAGTCAGCGAGGACTGTTAAAACGGTATAATAAGGTTATTCCGATTATTATTGGAGAGGTTGTCTGCATACTTGTACTCTTCGAGCAAAAGAATTATAATGTAGTCTGTGGAGGTATGCGGTATGGATTACATGACATTGAAAGAGGCAAGCGAAAAATGGGGCGTGACCCCACGATGGATAAACTATTACTGCACTGCGGGTCGCATCCCCGGTGCTGTAAAAATGGCGACGATTTGGCTGATTCCGAAAACTGCGGAAAAGCCGATTGATGGTCGGACAAAAAGAAGAAAGGGAGATAAGCATGAAAAAAATACTGCTGGTTGAAGATGACCCCAATATAGTGTCCTCCCTTACTTTATTTATGAAAAATGAAGGCTATCTGGTTGACAGCGCAAATGGACAACAAACTGCTTTACAGAAAATAGCTCAGGAACAATACGACATTATCCTTTTAGATATTTCGTTGAATGATGGAAATGGTTTTAGCACTTGCTCAGCAATTAAGAGCCAAAAAGACATTCCCATTATCTTTCTGACCGCAGATGATGATGAATTTAGTGTTGTTAGCGGTCTGGAATTGGGTGCAGATGATTATATTTGCAAGCCGTTCCGCCCAAGAGAATTATTGGCAAGAATCAACACTGTGTTGCGCAGAAAAAATGGAAAAAGTGAATTTCTGTCTTGTAAAGATATTACAGTTGATGTTCAAAAGGCGGTTGTCCGAAAAGGAAATACAGAGCTATTCCTTTCGGCATTAGAATACCGTTTGCTGTTGGTGTTTTTGCAGAATCCGGGTGTTGTATTTTCAAGGAAAAAACTACTTGAAATGATTTGGGATGTTACAGGTGATTTTATTAGTGACAACACATTGACTGTCTATATGAAAAGATTGCGAGATAAAATTGAAACAAATCCACAAGAGCCGGAAATTCTTTTGACTGTTCGCGGGCTTGGGTATAAGGCTGGTGAATAACATGGATTTTTTACGAAACAAGGAAGTTCGATTGCAAATAATGCTCTGTATTGGTGTGACGGTGATTGGGAGTGTTTTAAGCTATTTCTTTTGCATGAAGTTCTATTGGGTTACATTTTTAACTGGCTGCGCCATCACCGCTATTTCCCTTATATTCACATATCGCCGCTATATGAAGATTTCTTCTTTAAGTCAGGATATTGATAGACTATTACATGGTGAAGAAAGTATTCGTTTTGACGATTATGGTGAGGGAGAGTTAGCTGTTCTGGAAAATGAGATTTCAAAAATGACATTACGGCTTTTAGCGCAATCGGGACAGCTGCAAAAAGACAAAAAATATTTAGCGGATTCTTTGGCGGATATTTCCCACCAATTAAAGACACCGCTGACTTCTCTTGAAATATTGAATGCTGCGCTTTCACAAGAAGGTATTGACTTCGAACAGCAATCTTCACTATTGCATGAACAGTTATTACTGTTGTCACGTATGGAATGGCTGATTGACGTTTTATTAAAGCTGTCGCGTCTTGATGCAGGGACAATCAAATTCGAAAATAAGTCCTTTCCTGTGGAAAAATTAGTCCAGCAGGCAACAGCGCCATTTGATATCATGCTGGATATTAAAAATATTAAAATGGATATTTCAGATATAGAGGAAATTCAACTATACGGGGATATCAAGTGGCTTGCAGAAGCTTTGTCTAATGTTGTAAAAAATTGTATTGAATCTACTCCCGATGGAGGACAAGTAAAAATCAGCGCTGAAGAAAATGCCATGTATGTGAAATTGTGTGTTATCGATAGCGGAACAGGCATAGCGGAGGAAGATATTCCACACTTATTTGAGCGTTTCTATCGAGGTAAGAACTCCGGCAAAAACGGGGCAGGGATTGGCTTGGCCTTAGCAAAAGCGATTATCACGCAGCAGAACGGAAGGATTATCGCTGAAAACATAATGCCATGTGGGGCAAAATTTACAATTTTCTTTGACAGAGGGGTTGCATAATGCAATCCCTTTTTTGCAAAGTGACATTTTTGTAATGAAAGCGTAATAATAGAGTTATTTAAATTTGCTATGATTTCATCATTGTACGGAATTACTTTCAGCAGGAGGAAACAACAATGGAAATATTAAGAGTTGAAAATGTTTGCAAAACATACCACACAGGTGAAACCACAGTGAATGCCTTGACTGATATTTCATTTTCAGTGCAAAAAGGAGAATTTGTTGCAATAATTGGCGCATCTGGCTCTGGTAAATCCACTTTGCTCCATATTCTCGGCGGTATTGATCGTCCCACATCAGGCGAAGTAATTGTAGATGGTCAAAGTGTGTATGAACAAACGGAAGATCAACTTGCCGTGTTTCGCAGACGCCAAGTAGGACTGATTTACCAGTTCTATAACTTGATTCCGGTCTTGAATGTAGAGGAAAATATTACCCTGCCTATTAGGCTGGATGGGCGAAAAATAAATAAGAAGCGTTTAGCAGAATTGTTAGAGGTACTTGGCTTAACAAAGCGTAGAAAGCATTTGCCAAGTCAGCTTTCAGGCGGGCAGCAACAACGTGTGTCCATTGGTCGTGCGCTTATTAACGCTCCTGCAATTCTCTTAGCTGATGAACCTACGGGAAACCTGGATACACAAAACACACAAGAAATCATGCAACTTTTGAAAGCTTCTAATAAATCCTATCATCAAACGATTGTCCTGATTACCCATGACCGGGAAATCGCTTTACAAGCAGATCGGATTTTGGAAATACAGGATGGTCAGCTTGTCAGGGATGAGGTGATTCGCTGATGGAAACAATATTTACCCTTACATTAAGGACACTGCAACAAAACAAAAAGCGTGCATTTCTTACGATTTTCACGATCATTCTTTCGGTAGGTATGATGACTGCTGTCTTGTGTGGCGGCTGGTCCATGCTTCGCTTTTTGCAAGAGAAAGAAGCCGTATACGGTGGAGATTATGCGTATCGTATTGAACTCACCTCGCAGCAGCAAGCGGAAACTCTTATGCAAGGAAAGAATATAGAGAATGTGTCGTTGCTACGTTTCGCTGGAAGTAGTTTTTACGGAGAACCATCTAATAAAAATTTGCTTGCCATTGCAGAAATCAACGATGCATTTGTCGAAAATTTTTATCTGGAACAATATTTACTGGAAGGCCGTTACCCGTTCAATGAAAATGAAATTGTCTTAACGCAAGATTTTATTGACGATAATGGGCTTACATTCTCTGTTGGGGATACGATACAACTTTTACTTGGTACGCGAGTGTGGGACGAAATCGACACAGAGTTATATGGATTAGTAAATTATCTGGGTGATAGGGAAAGTTTTCACCCAGATACTGCGGAGCGGACATATACCATTGTTGGTATTGTATCTGAAATGAATGGGTCTAAAGTAGCCAGTGATTTTAACGCTTATATCGGAATTAGCAATAATGAAACTAATTTATCGGCATTTGTAAAGTGCAAGGATATTTCTAAGTCTATATACGCCGAAGCGGAAGAAAATGCAAAAGCAGTTGGTGGTATTGTGTCAGCATTCCATTCTGATTTGCTCATTTATCATGGTGTGACTGCGGGTAAGGGAGCTGTAAAGATGATTGCGGCTGTTGCTGTAGTTATTTTATTGCTAATGGCTGCTTGCTCTGCCATGATTAGCAATGTCCTTTCGATTTCTCTGCAGGAACGTATTAAGCAGCTTGGTATGCTTGCGAGTATCGGTGCAACAAGTAAACAGAAGAAAGCCAGCGTTACCATAGAAGCCTTTCTACTTGGCATAATTGGTATTCCATTGGGCCTGTTATTTGGTTTGGGTTTAACGGTTGTTGTTCTGGCAATGATACGGATTTCCTTTAAAGACACTTTTACTTTTGGAATGATTGAGCTAAAAACATATATTTATTGGCTCCCTTTTCTCCTGGGAGCAATTTCAGGTATTGGTTCTTTGTTTTTTGCTTGTAAAACTCCGGGAAAAATCGCTTCAAAAGTTACAGTAATCGATACATTGAAGCAAACCAACATTTATCAAGTAAAGCAAAAATGGATAACACATGGAAAACAAATGTCAATATTTTTTGGAATCTACGGATCGTTGGCTTCAAAAAATATCCATCGGAATCCGAAACGCTTTCGTGCGATAACGCTTTCTATTTTTTTAGCTGTGGTTCTTGGGTTATCCTTGTATAGTTTTTCGGATTTTATGCTTTTTCAAACATCTATGGATATGAAAGAAGATGGTTCAAGTTATACAGATGTTCAAGCTGCTGTTCCGTATAAAGATTTAGCAACTGCTGCGAAAGCAATTTCTGATGAGGGTATTTCAGCAGACATATCCTATCGTATTTCCCGATACATGACAGCTGCATTTGAGGAAGAAAATATCAATTCAGGTATGGCGGGATACTTTATAAATGGCAACTTTGCAGAATTATATGTTGTGGGTATTGATGAAGAACATTTTCGCGCTATTTGTAAAGAAAATGATTTGAATTATACAGGATATGATGGCAAACCAAATCACGGAATACTATTCAATCATGCAACTGGGAATTATGGTACGTCTCCAAATCGTGTTGTAGTTGGTTCTCCGTTTGTGCTTGAAAATGGGTGTAAAATCGAACTGGAATACGGCGACGATACAAATAAAACGGTCATTGTTCAAGATATTGTGAATGGAAATAATGCGAGTATTCAATCACAATTTGTTCAAGATAGAGCTGTCTTGATTGTTCCAATGTCTTTTTTTCAGTGGCTGCTGAATGATGATACCGTTATTGAACTTACCATTAACACAGCACAGCACGAAGAAGTTGCGGAGTGTTTAGCGGATACGGGATTTTTTCAAGTGGTTGATGTGGCAAGTACAACGGAAAATTCCCGCCAGACATATATGCTTCTCAAAATGATGGTTTGCATCTTCACGGTCTTAATGACAATGATTATTGGACTAAATGTATGCAATACGATTTCAAATACCATAGATGTCCGTAGAAGTGAGTTTGCAGTATTGCGATCTGTTGGCATGACATCTGGTGGTTTAAAGAAAATGTTACTTTTGGAATCTGTATTATATGGCATGAAGTCGCTGATATTTGCAATACCGATCAGCTTAATCATTCATTATGTCATGTATTCCATGATTTCGAAAGGAATGACCCCATTTGTGTTTTATATCAATTGGGGAGCATACGGAATCGCTGTTATTATGGTTGCACTTGTAGTAGTAACGGCAATGCTGTTTTCTTTGCGAAGTATTGAAAAGGTTGAAATTGTGAAAGAATTGAAAACTGGGAGCATGTAGTTCAAGACAATCGGGAATTAGGCACATCTCGTAAAATGAAAGGAAAGAAATGAAATGAACAAAAAACATATTACTCATGGCAAGTTGAAAGTATTTATGATATTATTTTTGGCTGTTATTTTGATTGTTCTGGTTGTAGTATGCGCCAAGAAAATTAAACTTTCTCAAAACGAAAAAAATATTATCGGCACATGGAAAAACAGCAATTCAGAAAATGTAATTACAGTTCAAGACAGTGACACTCTAATACTGTACAATGACATTCCTGAAGCAGGTTTATATCATGGTAATGCTTCTTATCATTTCAGTTACACAGATACTATCTGTGTAACACAGGATGACATCAGTGCGGAGTTTTGTGTTGATGTTGATGAAAATCAATTGATAATCTACTTTGCAGGTCAGGTATATTTAGTGTTGCAAAAATAGTAACAGCGCGTAAATCAATTTAAGTATGTAGCATCATAGTACATATCGGAAAGCGGGACTCTCACCAGCTTTCAGTTACCATCCGAAAATCCAAGGCAACGCCTATTCTGATTCTGGCTTCCCAATTTTGTCATGCGGAGCACATGTGGGTATTTCGGCAAGGCGCACACGCATACATTTGAGAGCTGTATTTGACAGAGAAGTTTCTGGCAAAGGCTCAGGCACTCATACAGTTATATTGCGAGCTGAAGAAGTAGCTGGAAATATGCTATACGCTGGCTTTCGGCAAAGACCTTGTGATTGAGCCATTATTCAGGTGAGTGATACTTTGTCATCGCTCATTTTGAAAGGGATGGACAAGAAAATAAAACAAACACAATATTTCTAATAATCTGCCGTACGACGGCAAAAGAAAAAAAGCCGTCGTACAGCAGAGGTATTTTCACACACCTAGGGTTATAGTATGATGAAAATTACAAAATAGAATACTATACCATTGCAAATCAGAAGCAAGCACGGTATAATATAGACAAAAAAACGAAGGCTACTGCAACGGTGCAAAAAATAGATTTTGGCTGTTTCCACAAGGAGCAGATTGAGAATCGTTATCCTCAGTGGCTGAAAACGCTGGTGTGCAGTGCATGGAGGAAGTTATTTAATAAGGCGAAAGGCCGCAGAAATGCGGCTTTTCTTAAACACACGAGTTAACCGAACCTAACTTGCAGATCTGCGCGTGCTGGTTAGAGTGGTCTAACTATAAAAGGGAGACGGCAATGCAAGATCACAAGAATTTCTGGGACAGAAATGCAGGTCTGTATGACTGCTTTATGCGAAAAGACAGGATAGTATACGAAAAAATGTATGAGCTGATCTGTCCGGTCGTGAAAGACAAAACGGTGCTGGAGTTGGCTACCGGAACAGGGCTGATCGCCAAGCACATCGTAAAAGCAACGGCACACATCGAGGCGACGGATGCCTCTCCGGAAATGATTACAGAGGCCAAGCGGGGGAATTACTCTGCGAAACTGCATTTTTCCGTGCAGGATATGTTTTCTCTGCCATACTCGAGCAAATCATTCGATGTGGTAATCGTATCTAACGCACTGCACATCGTGCCGCAGCCAGAAAAATCACTGCGAGAAATCAAACGGGTGTTGAAGGATGACGGTGTGCTGATCGCGCCCACCTTTACTCACGCAGAAAACTCATTTCCCGGCAAGGTCAAAGCCTTTTTCATGAAGCTGGCAGGCTTTCCGCTTCACAGCAAGTGGACGAATGAGGAATACCTGAGTTTCCTGCATCAGAACGGCTGGGCAGTACGAAATAGTGTCGTTCTAAAGGCCTCTTTTCCGCTGACCTATACGGAATGCGTGAAATCGGAGGTGTGATATGTCCTTTTTTGAAAACACCCGAAAGCCCGTAGGCTTTGGCGGGAAGATCATGGTTGCTATGATGAACTTTGGACACAGCGCAATGGCAGAATGGGGGCTGAGTTTTTTACAGCCTGCCCCGGATGCCATGGTGCTGGACTGCGGCTGCGGCGGTGGAGCGAACATTAAAACGCTGTTGAAACTGTGCCCCAACGGCAAGGTGCAGGGCATCGACTACTCAGCCGTCAGCGTGGAAAAAGCGCGAAAAGTCAATGCCAGAGCCATTGCGGCAGGACGGTGTACCGTGCAACAGGCAAGTGTGGCAGAGCTGCCGTTTGAAGCGGAGCAGTTTGATGTAGTGACCGCCTTTGAAACGGTCTACTTCTGGCCGGAGCTTGCGCAGAATTTCAGAGAGGTCTATCGGGTGCTGAAGCCTGGCGGGGTCTTTTTCATCTGCAATGAAGCAAACGGCGAAACGGACAAGGACAAGAAGTGGACGGAGATCATCGGCGGCATGATCATCTATACGGATACTGCATTGAAAGAGTATCTGGAACAAGCAGGATTTTGTCAGATCCAAAGCCACAAAAATAAAAAGGGCTGGCTTTGCGTTACGGCACAAAAGCAGTGAAGTAGTGCAACCGTAACATTTGGAACAGTAAAGAGCATGGCATGGTTTGTCTGCCGGAAAGCAGAATAAGGAGAACAGGAAGGAACCTATGAAATACAAAATCGAGAAAAACACCGTGCAGGAAACGCTGATTCTCCCGCTGTATTCCCGGAAGCTGTGTACGGAGCTGTATCCGAACCTTTACCAAGACGAAACAGCGGTGCATCTGATTGACCAGATCGACTACGACTTTTCAGAGGCAGAGAAAAATTCCCGCAGCCTGATGCAGCGTTTCGGTGCGCTGGAGGTCGCCATGCGGCAGAATGACCTTGCCTTTGAGGTGCGGGCGTACCTGAAAAACCACCCCTGCGCGGCAGTGGTCAATCTGGGCTGCGGGCTGGATAACACCGGCAGAGCCTGCGACAACGGCAGATGCAAAATTTACAATCTGGACTTCCCGGATGTGATCGCCTTGCGGCAGCAGCTGCTGCCTGCCGGGGAGCGGGAGCAAAACATCCCCTGCGACCTGAAAGACCCCGCATGGTTTGACAAGATCGATGCCTCCGGCGGGGCGGTGTTCTTTGCCTCCGGGGTGTTCTATTACTTCCTGACGGAGCAGGTTCGGGAACTGGTGCAGGGGATGGCGGATGCTTTCCCCGGCTGGGTACTGGTCTTTGATGCCGCCAACCGAACGGCGGTAAAGATGATCGCAAAAACATGGCTCAGGACGGCGAAAATCAAGGATGTGGGGGCATATTTCGCAGTTTCGGATGCTGAAAGGGAGCTTTCCCCGTGGGACAGCCGTTTGCAAGTGTCCAGCCGGGGCTATATGCTGGGGTACAACGATTTGAAAGATCCTTCTGTCAGCGGCTTTTTCCGGTTTCTTGCAAGGGTCGGGGACAACGGGATGAAAATGCAGATCGTGAAGATCGGATTTGGGGGCAGACAATGAAATAGAAAAACCATAAGTCATCTGCCACGGTCAACGGAGCAAAAACCACACACCCAGCAGGAGCGCAAGGAAGATCAGGTTGGACAGGGTGAACAGCCCAAAATACTGCTTCTTCCCCTGTGGCAGCTCCCGTGCGATCTGCCGGTAGGAAATAAGACTGGCCATGGATGCGATCAAAGTGCCAAGACCTCCCAGATTGGTGCCGATGATGAGGGCTTGTGTCTCTGCCGTGAACCCGGACAGCAGCAGGGCGGCGGGAACATTACTGGTGACCTGCGAAGCAAGAACCGCCACCAGTACTTCCCGGCCGGTCAGAAACTCCTGCAGCCAGCCGGAAAAAGCGGGAATGCGCCCCAGATTGCCAATGAAGATGAAAAAAGCCACAAAGGTCAAAAGCAGGGAATAGTCCACTGCCCGTAAGGTGTGCGGGTCTGCAAAAAGAACGCAGACGAGTACAGCGGCAAAGGCAATGCCATAGGGCAACACCCGGATCACGGACAGCAGGCAAACGGCAAACAGAACCAGATACAGCAGGATGATCTTCTGATCTCCCTGAGATGCAGAGGAAGAAACAAGCTCGTCCACGGAGAGGGCGGCAGAGGCTTTCCGGCAGACCAGCGCTGCCCAAGCCAGCAGCAGGAGCAGAGAGACCAGGGTGTAGGGCAGCATAAGAAGCACAAATCCCCCGATGCTCATGCCGCTTTTTCCGTAAAGATAGAGGTTCTGCGGGTTGCCGATGGGGGTCAGCATACTGCCAAGGTTTGCCGCAATGGTCTGCATACAGACCACCGGGACCAGAAGGGAACGGCGGACATCCGCTCCCAGACGGCTCAGGACCACGAACGTAAAGGGAACGAAGGTCAGCAGGGAAACATCGTTGGTGATGAACATGCTTCCGAAAAAGCACAGCCCGACCAGTACCAGCGTCAGCTGAAAGGTGCTGTGGGTGCGGGACAGCAATGCCCGTCCCAGGCCATCAAAAAAGCCCTGCCGCCGCAGCCCGGCCATGACCGTCATCAGGGAAAACAGGATCGCCAGCGTGCGCAGGTCGATGTAGCCGAGATACTGCGCATCCGGCAGAACAAAGAAGGCGGAGACAACGGCCAGCACAGCGGCTGCGGTGAGGACCGTTTCCTGCTGAATGAATTGTTTGAGTAGTTTCATAGAGACACATCCTTGTAGTTGTAAAGGCTGCCCTGCTACGGTGCCGGACGGCCTTTTTTCGTATTTCAGAGCAACAGCTCAAACGACCCGATCATCAGCGGCATGGTCAGGATGGAAAGCAGCGTGCTCAGGATATAGATCGCACTGGAATGAGAAGCGTCCCGGTCATAGAGCTGTGCCATGGAGGTGACTGTTGCACAGGCGGGGGTAATGGCAGAAAGGTAGACCGTCATCAGGATGGGCTTGCCGTCCGGGACCCAGTGGGAGGCTTGAACTGCCCAAAGCAGCAGAACGATGACCAGCGGAACACCCAGCAGACGCAGAAATACCGGCAGATAGTTGCGCGGGGTGCAGAAAACCTTTTTGAGGGGGACTTCCGCAATGGCCATGCCTGCCAGCAGCATTCCCATGGGGCCGATCATATTGCCGACACTGCTCAGTGTGCTGGTGATCGGGGCGGGAAGCGAGATGTGCAGCAGGTACAGCAGAGCACCGGCTGCAATGGCGATCAGATTGACATTGGTAAGGAGCTTGCGCCATTCCAGCCGGGCAGACCCCTGCAGGCAGGCGCTTGCATGGGTCCAGAGCAGCACCAGCTGTACAATGACAAAGGCGCAGGAGTAGACAACATATTCCTCCCCCAGCAGGGCCTGCACGATGGGAATGACCAGCGCGGCGGCATTGCTGTAAATGATATTGACCTGCTCCACGGCGTCCAGCTTGAGAGCTTTGCGGAACAGCGCATTCAGAAGCAGAAATACAACGTGCATTCCAACGGCGATGCCCATGGAATAAAGCAGCCCGGTACGAATCTCCGGTGTATCCTTGATCTGAAAGGCGTTCAGAACGACACAAGGCATGACCAGATAGACAAAGACCACAGACAGCACCTTACTGTCCGATGCCTTCAACAAGCCGGTTTTTACAACGGCATATCCCATCAGCAGAATCAGAAATAGCTGCGCGATCTGCTGCATCAATAAAAGGCTGATTTGCATTTGGATCTCCTCTTTTGCAATTCGTTTTTGCAGCACCATCCTACTCCATTGGCGGGACATCGTCAAGAGAAAACAGAAAAAATGCGATCAGAATAAGAGAAAAACGGATGGCTCCGCAGAACCATCCGATAAAACTGGTATCATCAGTCTTTCCGATACTTATACGCACCCTCAATGGCGTGGATCAGCTCCACGATCAGAGATTCGTACCGCCTGCCAATCACTGTAAACAATTCCGTAAATTAAGCTATGGCCGTTTCTATCGCTTCGATGCGTGAACCGCTATCTCCGCTACTACCTGCTGGAAGCCGCCAACTCCGTGAGAAGATGCGACTCCGAGTTTCGGCGTTACTATGACCTCAAATTCAAAGAGGTCAACAAGTGCAAAGCACGGAATGAGATCCAGGAGCTGATTCGGGCACAGAAAAATGTGGAACGTTTTTTTGCAGAGGAAAAGGACACCACCGAGAAAATCCTGACCTGCTAAATGAATATCGCCGAGGATTCTTCCCATGTTGGGAGGTATCTTCGGCGGCTTTTTGTCAAGCACTAATAATAGAAAACTAGTAGCCTTTACAAGCAAAATCTCTTGAAACGCATCCGCGATAATGTTACAATCATGCTATATAATGGTATAGATTCAAAAAAGCTGTTGACAGCATAACGAGAATGATCTCGCAATGACCTTTCTGAAACCAGTGGAATGAAAATGAAACCGGAATGAGCCGTCTGGGGCGGAGAAAGATTGGAAAAGTGGAGAGCAAGATCGGTGTTGGTTCCACATTTACTGTGACCATTCCCTGCCGCATTGCATCAAAGGATGAAGCACAGGTAAAACGAGATACCACTATGACGGCACAATGCCACGGAAGAATTAAGAAAGGATGCGCAGGGGACTATGACGATCCAGGAATGCTATAAGAAAATGGGTGCAGACTATGAGGATGTGCTCAAGCGGTTGTACAGTGAAGGGATGATCCGTAAATTTGCCAGAATGTTTTTGGACGATGACAGTTATCCAAAGCTGGAGCGGTCATTAAAGGAAGAAAATGTAGAGGAAGCATTCCGTGCGGCACACACGCTCAAGGGGTATGCCAGAACCTTGGCTTTACCAATCTCTATCAGCCTACCTATGAGCTGACCGAGGTGCTGCGTGCGGGTACCCTGGAAGGCTCAAAGGAATGGTTTGACCGTGTGACAGAACAGTACAACATCACGATAGATGCTATCCGTGCGGTGCAGTAACGCAGGCTGCTCCCACAGTTTTCTGCCCACTTTTTGCAGGAAAACGGCGGCCTGCCGGATATCATCACCTGCTGCCGCTTCTCGCTGCACGATGCGGCTCCCTTGCCCACCGATTACGCAAGCTTTGTTGCGGCCTGTCAGGCATCAAAAATAAAGCACCCACAGCAAGCACCGCAGAGGTTTTGGACCTCCGGTGAGCAGCTTGCTGTGGGTGCTTTTCGCTGTTTATTTCAGTACGTCTGTAAGGACCTGCAGCAGGTGCGGAATATCCAACGGTTTTGCAATGTGGCCGTCCATCCCGGCCTTCAATGCATTCTGACGGTCTTCCTCAAAGGCATTTGCCGTCATTGCAAAGATGGGAATGCCTGCCTTTGCAGCATCCGGCAGGGCACGGATCTGCCGCGTTGCCTCGTAGCCGTCCATCCTGGGCATCTGGATGTCCATTAAGATCAGGTCGTACTGCCCGGGGGCCGCCTGCTTCATCTTCTGGACGGCGATCTCACCATCCTCGGCGGTGTCCACCACAAAACCCGCTTCCTTCAAGATCTCCTGCGCAAGCTCACGGTTCAGCGCGTTGTCCTCCACCAGCAAAAGTTTCTTTCCCTTGAGCTTGGCGGCATTAGGCTGCGATGGCTTGTGGGCAGGCTCTGCACAGAACGGTTCTGCCAACACTCTGCGCAGTTCGGAGAGGAACAGCGGCTTTTCGCAGAAAGCGGTCACTCCGGCAGCGCGGGCTTCCTCTTCGATATCGGCCCAATCGTAGGCTGTCAGGATGATGATGGGGCAGTTTTTCCCGATCACCTTGCGGATCTGCCGCACGACCTCGATGCCGTTCATATCGGGGATCAGCCAGTCGATGATGTAGACGCTGAATTCATCCCCCTGCTCCATGGCGTACCGGGTGCGGATCACCGCTTCCCTGCCGGAGATCGTCCACTCCGGCCGCATCCCGATCTTGGACAGCATGGTGCTGACGCTCAGGCAGGTGTCGGTATCGTCGTCTGCTACCAATGCGCGCAGCCCTTCCAACTGCGGGAGCTGCTTGGGCTCCACCTTTTGTCCGCTGAGTGCGAAGCAGAGATCTACGATGAATTCGCTGCCCTTGCCCGGTTCACTTTCGATCGCAATGGTGCCGCCCATCATATCCACAATGTTCTTGGTGATGGACATGCCCAGGCCGGTACCCTGAATGCCGCTGACGGTGGAGCTTTCCTCCCGGCTGAACGCCTCAAAGATGTGCTTCTGGAACTCTTCGCTCATACCAATGCCATTGTCCTTGATGCGGAACTCATAGCAGCCACGGCCCTTGGGCGCACCGTTTTTCTGGGCAATGCGGATGCTGATCGTACCGCCTGTGGGAGTGAACTTGATGGCGTTGGACAAAATGTTCAGCAGGATCTGGTTCAGCCGCAGCGGGTCGGTGATGATATCCTCGTTCTCCACATCCATGGTATCGATGAAAAGCGACAGCCGCTTTGCCGAAACATTGGGCTGGATGATGGAGCGCACATCGTGGATGAGATCCGGCAGATGCACCGCTTTTTCTTCAATTTTTACTTTTCCGCTCTCGATGCGGCTCATATCCAGCACATCATTGATGAGGGAAAGCAGATGCTGGCTGGAGGTGGAGATCTTTTTCAGGTAGTCCAGCACCTGTTCCCTATTGTCGATATGGGTCGCAGCCAGCGAGGTGAAGCCGATGATGGCGTTCATGGGGGTGCGGATATCGTGGCTCATATTGAACAGGAACTCCCGCTTGGCGCGGTTTGCCGCCCCCTCGTGCTGGAGCGCGATCTCCAGCTTGCGGTTCTGCTCCTCCAGCTGGGCCTGATACTTCTTCTCCTGCTCCTTTTTCTGCTGCTCCATCTCCTGTGCCGAGCGCCTGCGCAGCGTTTGAAGGACGACCACGAGCAGGATATAACCGGCCAGTGCCATCAGGATGGTGGAGACGGACGCACGGAAGATCGTTCTGCCATCTGTATACGCATAGAGGTCAAAGGTACGCCCGTGGCTGTACATCCCGAAATAGGAGCCGGAGCCGTCCCAGCCGCGGGTGTGGGTCAGCATCTCCGCGACCCCGACTTTGCGGATCTCCTGTACCGTCGGGCTGTCCGTGGTGTCCTGCCCGATCAGCTCCGGGCGGTTGGAGGCGATGACCTGATTGTTCTGCACGATGAACAGGGTGCCGCTGGTCTCTTCCGGGTAGCCATCCAGAATGCTCTGGACCGACAGCGCCGTCCCTTCGACAAGCGCCGCCGGAGTGTACCGATAGGTGAGCAGGATGGCCGCGCCGCTGCCTGCCCGGTGTGCCGTCACATCCACGACAGACCCGTCTTCCAGCAGGACGCGCTTCATATAGGTCTTCTGCGGGTAGCGGAAGACATCCAGAGCGGCATCGGTCCTGAGCTGGTCGCCAAACCGGGCATAGCCGATCCCGTTCGCGGTATACTCGCAGAGGAGCGTGCCCTCCGGGTCAAGGACGGAGATGCCGGTGAGCCAGAGCCGTTCGGCTTCCTTTTTCAGGCACTGCGGGTCGGAGAAGTCCAGCGCGGGGTCATCGGCCAGCGCCTGCACCGAGACCGCCGTGCGGCGAAGGGTCTTCGCTGCAACGGTATCGTTGTATTTTTCGTAGCGGGTGGACTGCGATTTGACAAAATTGAGGATCTGGCAAAAGCGCTCTTCCGTTGTGCACAGCGCTTTCCAGTTCGAGAAAAAGACGACGCCTGCCATGAAAAGCACGCCGACGATCAGATAGAGCGCCCAGATCCGCGCAGCCGGAGCGGGCTTATTTTTATGTTCCAATGGTGTCCACCTCCAGATACTGCGAAGGGTTTTCGAGATATTTGCCGACGATCTGCTCCAGCGTGCCGTCTTCGCGCAGCTGCGCAAAGGTATCGTTCAGCTGGCTGTCCAGCCCCCGGCTGTCGTTCGTTGCAAAGGCCACGCCCAGCCCGGTGACGAGTAGCGGCTCGGACAGGATGCGGAACGCCACGGAGTTGTCCTTCATATATTGCAGGATGGTCGTCTCATGGGAGGCGATGGCGTCCACGTAGCCGCAGCCCAGCAGCGCATACTGGACGCTGCGGTCTTCGATGCTGAACACATCGACCCCCTGCGGGAGGCGGGGGTCGGAGCCGCCGAGAAAAAGCTCCTCCGGCTTGCCGGTGCTCTGGACGGCGATGCTCTTTCCGGCAAGGTCGCTGAGGGACTGGATGCTGCTGTCGTCATTCACGGCGACCACCTGACGGCTCACCATGTAAGGCCCGGCCCAGTGGTAGAGCGCTTCGCGCCCCTCCATGGAAAAGCAGCCCCAGATGCAGTCGATGGCACCGCTCTCCACGAGGGTGGTCTTCTGCTCCCAGTCGATCGGCTCGAACCGGGTGGAATACCCCATGCGGCGGAACGCTTCGGTGGCGATCTCCACATCGATCCCGGCGGGAACGCCGTCGTTGTTCAGATAAATATAGGGAGGATAGGTGTCGCTCCCCACAACGATCTGGGGGAGGCCGCCGTCCTTCGCTTTCGTCTCTCCGCAGGAGGTCAGGCCTCCGGCGGCCGCAGAGGCCGCCAGCAGCCCGCACCCGCGCAGAAAGGCACGGCGTGAGATTCTGTGTTTCATTCCTTCTCCTGTTTTTCCTGCATCTGCGGATGCAGTTTTTCGTTCAGTTCGTCCTGTGTGTCCGTCAGGCATTGCAGCAGCAGCGGGTTGAACGCGCCGCATTCGCCGTTCTGGATCATCTGCACCGCTTTCTCGTGGGAGAAAGCCTTTTTATAGCAGCGCTCGCTGGTCAGGGCGTCGTACACGTCGGCCAGCGCGACCAGCTGTGCGCTGATGGGGATGTCGTCGCCCTTCAGTCCATCCGGGTAGCCCCGGCCATCCCAGCGCTCGTGGTGCCAGCGGGCGATCTCGTAGGCGGTCTGCAGCAGCGGCTCCTCGCCGAAATTTTCCAGCTTTTGCAGCATCTCCGCGCCCAGCATACTGTGGGTCTTGATGACCTCAAATTCCTCCGGGGTCAGCCTGCCGGGCTTGTTGAGGATCTTTTCGTCGATGCCGATCTTGCCGATGTCGTGGAGGGTAGAGGCCAGCGGAATCAGATCCTGCTGTTCTGCAGAAATCGAGTAGTTGTTGCTGATCTCCAATAGACGGTGGAGCAGCATTTCTGTGATGATACGGATATGCCGCACATGAGCACCGCTTTCGCCGTTGCGGAACTCTACGATATGGCTCAGCACACCCACCAGCGTATCCGTATTATTTTCACGAGCGCGGATCTGGTCGGACACCATCTTCACCAGCCGCCGCTGCTTGGCATACAGCTTGATGGTGTTGGTCGCGCGGCGGTACACGATGCGTGCATCGAAAGGTCGATTGACATAATCACTCGCGCCTAGTTCATAGGACTTCCGAATTACAGCGTTAGAGTCATCGCTGGAGATCATGATGACCGGGATATCCTCGATGGTGTGGTTGGCGTTCATGGCCTTGAGCACCTCGAAGCCATCCATGACCGGCATGTTGATGTCCAGCAACACCAGCGCAAGATTCCCGGCTTCGGCCTGTAAGGCATCCATACATTCCCGGCCATCTTTTGCTTCCAGAATACGATAGTCGCCTTGCAGGATTTCGGCTAGGATGAGGCGGTTCATTTCAGAGTCATCCACAAGAAGAATCTGCGGCTTCTCCTCCACCAGTTCTTCCTGCGCGGTCAGCGCGTTTTCGGGGAGTTCCACCGTGACGGCATTCTTGCGGCACTTTGCCTG
>ERZ857785.2309-NODE-2309-length-16924-cov-15.025431_pt1 | contig 16924 bp, 20 predicted proteins | sample MGYA00519763_ERZ857785 | MGnify/ENA primary metagenome ERZ857785 (study PRJEB31778, sample SAMEA3449365) | human gut metagenome | biome: human gut; feature: human-associated habitat; material: faeces | place: United Kingdom | collected 2010/2012 ... | reverse complement strand
GCTATGAATTTTTCTATTGCGTTCCCCTGACTTCGGAATAGTGGCAGGGCTGGCTATCCTTGTTTTGCTTTGTGCTTCTCTACCGTACATGAGCATTAGCTCCTGGGTTATCATTGCCATACCCCTCAAGCAGATTAACAATTCCAAGAACCGCAAGACCACCACCTACAGCTATTACAACTACCTTAAGAGCTGAAACCCCGCTGTTAAGGAATGATGTATAGTCAAGCATTATAAGTAAGTTAGCAAGGAACTTGTGTGATGCGAAAAAAGATGCAACATTTGAAAGTAACTTTGATCCTGACATTGCTGCCACAATATAACTTGTTAATAAATCCATGATATAAAATCTCCTTTTAATATAAAAATTTTTAATTAGCTCCGACCATCAATCCGGCTTCTTCTATTGCAAAGCTTACCAAGTCATCAGGAAATTCTACTCCTGTAAGATCAAGATCGATAAACTTGTCTTTCTTTGAAAACTTTGGTCTGCCATATCCCGCTACATACTTTGCAATATCAAACTGGTTCTTTTTATCATAATCGGATAGTTCACTGTACATTTCGTGCGCTGTAATATCGACCTTATCAGAAAAGAACGGACGAACGCCTCGAACCTGTAAAATACACTTACCGCCATCCATAAGAGCCAGGCGGTCTTGACTCATAAGTTCTCGTCCTAACTTTTGATAGTTCATACCGTAGGACATGGTTGTACCTCTAGTGTCAGAGGTGTTGTATGTGTCTATAGTTTCCTTGCCTAGTACATCAGCCAAATCTTTTAGTGTCGATTTCTCTTTGCCACCAAGAAACAGAAATGTATCGCAGTTACCCTCTATCGTCTCTGCGTTATCCTTGTAAATTGACTTTAACTGAGCTTTAGACTGTAGGATAATTGATGACGATATTTCTCTGCTTCGTATGGTTGCTATCAGTTTCTCGAACTTCGGAATCTGCCCAATATTTGCGAACTCATCCAGGATACATCTCACATGTACCGGTAGCTTTCCATGATACTCATCATCTGCAATCGTACAAAGCAAATTGAAAAGCTGTGTGTACATGATAGAAACCAAAAAATTAAGGGAGTCATCAGTATCTGAAATAATGACGAAAAGTGCCGTCTTTCTTCTACCGATGTCTCCCAGTTCGAGTTCATCATATGCTGTTATCTCTCTGACTTCCTTTATATCGAATGGTGCAAGTCTCGCACCACAGGAAACCAAAATACTCTTTGCTGTCTTACCAGTAACAAAATGTCAATAGTTTTTTAATCATTTTTCTCAAAAAGGCAAAAAAATAGAACGTATAGTTTATTTCCATACGCTCTATCTCACATTTCATATTAAATTTTTAAATTCCACAACTGTAGTTTAGCTATCAAATAAATTATATTTTCGTTGAACATACCTTTCAATAAAAAACGCTTGCATCGAGTCTTCATCTGCTTTCTTATGATGAACAACAAGTATCATATTACTCATTTCATATTCTTCTTTATTACTTTTCATGAATAGGCGTCCAAATCTACGTTCATTTTCTTTCTCATCGTGTAATGAAATATCTGGATTATTATAATTAGTTTTTCCGCCAATAAGACCATATGTTTTATTTGTCTTTTTTTCAATAAAGAATTTAATATAAGTAAAAAATTTAGTTTCCCTGTCTTTATCTTGATCTTGACGAATTTGACTCCATTTTTTATAAATTGACATATTGTATTGTTTGACTTGGTCTCCAAAAATTTTTTTGAGATCTTCTTGTATAGAATCGAATGTATAAAATTCAAACTGAAGGGTTAGTCCAGCAGCTTCAACATCAAAAACTTTACTTTCCATCATTTCCTCCTGATTATTTACTGTTAGATAAATGCCCGATTTGTTACTCACATGGTATCATATTTTTTCTTCAATTACATCCACCTAATTTTAATACACTGCCATTCGGCTTGCTTCTGTAACCAGCATCCGGTTAATTTTCTCCTGCATTGTTTCCTTTGCATCTTCATTGAAATGATAACGGACAACATAGACTGTCTGCCCGATTTTCTTTGTAAATGTGTTCCCCTCTGTTTTTGTATTCATCATTTTTTCCATAATCATTTTTTCCTTTCCTTTTGAATCACCGGCAGAGAGTCATTCCATTGGTCTCTGTCAGGACATTATTCTTTCAATCAGGCCCCAAATGGGCACTTCCAGTTTCGCAGGCTACCTATATATAGCCTTTTCATTTTTGCTTGCAAAAAGCCTTGTGATCACAGCACTTTTTTAACGTAAAAAGCGTTTTAATATGATGCAGTCAACGACAAGAAGCATACCTAACAAATGTCATTGTCTATCACTTCTGTTTTCTCTGCCGATATTGCTCTGGTTAATGCCTAATATTCTTCCCTGCCAGGCAAGACGATAAGTACGGCGTATGCTTTTATCGTGTTGTTATACTGAGAAGCCCGACAAGGAGTAGGCACTTAAAGGTTATTTTCAGGCACTTTATAGGCATTAAATAGGCACTTAGAAATACCTGTTTTTCCAGTGTTTATCATGCTTTAGGCACTTAGGCACTTTATTTTTAAATTAATAAGAAAAAAACATATACTTATAAAACCCATATATTTAAGCAGGATATATTTCAGGCTTTTCTAGTGCCTAATGCCTTTTCCAGCCGGATCAATAATTGACGTCTTTCGTCCTCACCTTGACATGGACACCACGAAATCCCCGGCAAAAACGACCGTTTCCTACTGAGATATTCTTATCATAAGTCATTCCATAATCAGCTGACCGCTCCTTAAATCTCCTTGCAAAGGATCTTTCGCTTACGGGTACATCCAAGTTATCATTGCACCATCTGCAATAAGCAACATATAAATCTTTAGATGTGGCATGAGTGCCTTTTTCCAGTCCGATGTATCCGGTTGATTCCAGAAACGATAGGATATTATCATCATCCTCCCGCATTTCATTCATCAATAACTGGGATTTATTACTGATCGTAAACTGATAATCGTTACGGATCAGTCTCTCCAATCCCTCAATGCACCATAGAACTATGCCTTCCACTTCTTCCATCATCTTGTCTGCCAAATAGGGATCATTGATTCTATCCGGCGGTACATCTTTTGTTTCCAGAATAATCTGACGTCTGTAAAAACCTTGACTCCTGTCAAAAAGCGACTTTAATGTGCCGTTTCCAAATGCCAGTATTCTGCAAACAAGAAGTCCCTGATAGCTTTGTTTGTTTTTTTTCTCTAAATCCATTTCGTCCTCAGCTGTGACAATTGCTTTAATCACATTCGTTGATGGTAATGCTTCTGTTTTCATATCATCATCCAGATACAACAGCTTGCCTTCCTGATCGGCTCTGGCAAATTTGTCAGTTTCCAGTTTCTGAAGGCTTCCCGAATTCATGTTATGACCAAATATTCTTTTTAAGATTCTGCCAATACGGCTTTTTCCTTCACCGCCTTTTCCGATAATCAACAGCATCTTCTGACCTCTATTGCTGGGAATGAGACAATATCCCATAAACTCCTGCAGGCAGACAATATCATCCGCTTCGAGCAGTCCGTCCAGGAATGCCAGCCATTTTTCAGGTTTAGGTGCATCCTTGTTATAATTGACCGTCAATCGGTTTTGCGTCCATTCTTTCTGGTTGATAAACTTCTGATTTACAAAATAGGTTCCATTCTTAAAATGAACCCTATCCTCTTTTATGGAAAGCGGATCTGAACGGGTATACATCTTAAATCCACTTAAAATAGCCGTTACTTTAGCTGAAATTCCGCTTGTCCAATAGTGCTCAATAATGTTCAGAATCTTTTTCTCCATCTCATCGTTTGGGATTGAACGATCTATATCATACAATATTCCATTGATACACTTGATTTCATGTTGCTGCAGAATTGTCTGATACAGAAGGATTTCATTGATCTGCTTGCCATCGAACCAAATCGGCAGTTCCATTTTCGGCAAATTCTTTTCCACCTGTGTCTCTTCGGTTACTTCTTCAACTTTCTGTAACGCTTCCAGACGTGCAACCACATCGCCCGGAAGATTCTTCCTTAATTCGTTGCTCAATGTTCTTTACCTCCTCCTGACAGTCCAGAATCAATCTTGCACGATCTTCCAGCGAACCACTGAGAAGCACATCCATCTTGTATTCAATAAGCGTATATTTTTCCATCGCTTCAACAAATAACGGATGCCAATCATCATCTTCAATTCTGGGAGCATACTCAACTTTCCATTTCTTTAAAAGATGGAAGTAGTCACTGTATACTCGAAAAAAACGAATCTGTTGCTCGTGAAAGAATTGATCCAGTGTCTGTTTCTTTTGTTTTGGTTTTTGATAATCTTTCGTCTTGTTATAACTCTGGTATTTTTCATAAGGTACAGAAAAATCCTCTGCCAGTTTTTCAGCTGACTCTTTTACAGAAAGATTGAAATATTTAGCGACAAAATCAATCACATCTCCATCTGCCTGACAGGCAAAACAATGATATCTTTTATCAAGCTTCATGCTTGGATTCTTGTCCGGATGGAACGGGCAGACAGCCATTCCGTTTCGTCCAACTTTGATTCCATAATATTCTGCAGCACTTCTTGCAGTAACAGCTTCCTTAACAGCTTCAAATAATTTCATACCTGCTCCTTTCCGAGAAAACAAAAAGCACTCGCATTGATTCAATAACGAATACAATGGAATGCTCTTATCTGTCATCTCTATTCCATGATTTTTTCAAATCATTCTTTTTATTTGCTTCTCTTTCTGCCAGCTCTTTTTTCTTTTCTGCTAGACGGCTCATGATCGACGGTCTGGCTTTTTCTTTGATTTCATTTACAACCTTAACTTTTGTTTTTGGCTGCAGTAACGAATCTTTTACTGTTTGAACTGCCGTCATAGCTTTCATGATTTTTTTTATTACGCCATCCAAACGATTTTTTGCATAATTCTTTTCTTTCTCCGAAGCTTTGCGTTGTGGCTGGTCGATCCAATTCTTTGTGCCTTCAATAAGTTGAATATCATCTTGCCGGGTTTTAATCATCACTTCGTTTGTAACTTCTTCCACAGCTTTCTCATAAGCAACATCTGAAACATCCTGCAATAAAGATTCAATATCATCAATCTCAAGAGTAAGCTTCTCTAACTGGTTTTTCTGTTCTTCTATTAGATCTCCCTGTTTGAAAATACGGTCTGAATTATTTGCAAATTCTGTATCCTGCTGTTTTATTTTTTCTTCCTGTGACTGAATAATTTCTTCATTTGCACGCACATACCTTGACTGTTTTGCAAGCTCCAGACGATTTTCGTTTACCTTATCAATCTGCATAAGAATTGTTTCCTGTTGATCCGCAATTTCTTCTTTCTGCTTCATACGGATATAATCTTGTTTTTCCAAATACTTTCTTCCACCATACGATGGTTCTTCATCAAGTTCCAGTCCGTGACGTTTACAGATATCTAAAAACATTGTCCGGCAGGCAGAATCAAAAGCAACCTTGCGGTTATTTGTCTTTGATCTCTTCTTTTCTGGATCTGGAAGTTCAAAGCCAAGTTCTTCCAGTGCTGTTTCCTGTTTCGGCTCAATTTCTCCATATCGGTTTGTAGCATCAAAAACATGACGCTCATGAATATGAGGTGTTGCTTCGTCCATGTGCAGCGACCAATCAATGATATGTACGTTAGAGCCAAAACGCTCATCGAACTCTTTCTTAAATTCGTCAAATACTAAAATCAGGGTTTCCACAGAAGCATGTTCATCTATTGTTCCAAGCTGATAGATACTTTCTTCCGGACAGGTCTTTTTGTTTTTCCAAACATCTTCCACTTCTTTGCATCTGTCTGGGTGTCTGGCTTTCACATGTCTCTCATTTTGCTTCATAACATAATTTCCATAATGCTCTTCATAGAATGCCAGCTCAATTTGTTCAAAAGAAAAATTATTCTCTTTTCCCTTATCTTCCATTGTGGTATATCCCTGATAGCAGTCCCAGTAAATATTTTGCCGGACTCTTTCATTGTCGATATGCTCACTGTGTTCCGGATTAAATCTGCGATCATTATGAAGCGGATTGTAAACTCCATTTTTTCCAGATCTGCCGTTATGCCTTGTTCCTTTCATTTCACTTTTCTCCTTTCTTTCAAGTTGTTTCCCCGAAGGGATTGCAACGAAGCTGCTTAAAGGCTCTGTCACCGTTACAGATAGTACCCAGTACCATATGGCGAAACGCCATATCACTGGGCAATGGCTGCCGCCCTTAACCTGCTAAGGGCTTTGCCCCTTAACCCCAGCAAGGTGTTGCCACCCTTTGCATTCCAGGCACAAAGGACTTCCAGCCCTCTGTACTCCCGGCAGACAAAACGAAACTCCTGCCACTGTCCCTTCGGCATGTTTTCCGTTCTGCCTGTTTTTCAAAAATCCTCTATTTCGGATTTTGTGAAAATAAAAAAGCCGACGCAATTTCAACTTATACAAAAGTCCAAATACATCGGCTCAATCCTTTGACCTGATCGGTCATTATTCATTTTTTCCGACTGACTCATACAGTCTATTTTTAATAATGAGCAAAACAAAAGGCATTAACTTTTTTACGGTTAATGCCCTTTGGGTTGATCATTATTGAAATAAACTTTTTTTCACAGTTTCACTTACAACATCTATCAAAAGTTGTCTCATCGAATTTTTTAATATATCCCCTGCACACTTTATGCCCTTCTTATATTTTGCAATAGCTATTGGTGTCGCCGGAGTTTCGGTGATAAGATCTGGAATAGCAGTTTTTATTAACTCTTTCATCGACTCATCCAATTCATCTTCTAACGAAACTAACATTACTGCATTATCTAAAATAATTTTTGTCCAAGGATATGGTGCTCCGCAATTATAGCAATAGTCCGGTCTGTTGTAACTCCCTGACAAATCAACAATCCCATCTACTTCGTATTTTCCATGAATCGGAGAATTACACTCAGGACATTTCGAATATGTTTCTTTTCCACATTTGGAACAAAATTTTTGATAATTTGCTTGATATTTACTAACAACATGACCATTTAAACAAATCGTAGCATTATTATAGTGTCCCATTTTTATTCCTCCACTTCAACAAAATCTTCTTCCATTTTCAAATCAAAAATAGTTTCTTCTATAACTTGTACACACTCATCAGTATTCTTCAAAATGTCTTTTCCCCAAAATCTTATAACAGTCCAACCTTCAAACAATAACTGTTTTTCAATTTCTATATCCCGTTCTTTGTTTCTTGATATTTTCTTTATCCAATAGTCACTGTTTTTTGCTTTTTGCAATCTCGGTTTGAGTACTTCCCAATCTTTTCCATGAAAAAATTCGCTGTCACAGAATATTACAATTTTATACTTAGTTAAAACGATATCTGGCTTTCCCGGTAGCTTTTGATAATTTTTTCTATATCTGTAGCCTTTACTCCATAATGCTTTTCTCAACGCAAGTTCTATTTTTGTATCCTTGCTTTTTATGTTCTGCATATTTTTCTTTCTTTGTTCAGCTGTCAGATTATCTGCCATTCTATCAACCTTCTGTATTTTTACTTAATTGCTTCTAAAATACTTTCAGCAATTCGATTTATGACTGGCACGCAAACTGAATTACCTGCCTGCTTGTATAGACGAGCGTCACTTTGTTTTTTCGGAAGTTTATAATCTTTTGGAAATCCCTGCGTATTAAAGCATTCTCTCGGTGTCATTTTTCGTAATCCATATTTGGTTTTCACAATACATACATTATGACCACCTTCCCCTTGATTAGCAGTGAGCGTAGGGACTACTCCACTTTTATTCTGTCGTACATATTTTCTTCTCCACTGATAAATAGCTGGGTGATTTATGTCTTCATCCTTTGTCGCTTCAACCAACAATTTATAAATATCCCCTTTATATTTTCCTTCTGTATAATAATATTTGTCATCTACTTTTCCGTCAAAGTCAATAATATCTTTAACAGTTGTTGTTAATGGAATTGACAGCGGCCAATGAAATTTATTAAGATCTTCTTCATCTTTAAAGGCAACAATATAAATACGTTCCCTGTTCTGAGCCATATTTCCATAATTCATCGCATTCAACACTTGATAGGTATAATGATATCCCAATAAATCCAGCTGTTCACATATTACCCTAAACGTGTTTCCATTATCATGTCCAACTAAGTTTTTAACATTTTCAAATAATGCAACTCTTGGTTTGTTTGCTTCGACCATACGCATAAGCTCAAAGAAAAGTTCTCCTCTTCCCTTCTTATCCTCAAATCCTTGTCTATATCCTGCAATGGAAAATGCCTGACAAGGAAAACCACCAATAATAACATCTGTTTTGGGAACGTCTTCAACAGGAACTAAGTGAATATCTCTTTGATCGACTTTAACAGTCGGATAATTCATTTCAAATGTTTCACTGGCATATGAATCAAACTCATTTGCATATACGGTCTTAAATTCTCCTGTTTCTTCAAATCCTAAATCTATTCCACCTACACCTGCAAAAAATGAAGCTACACTAAACATTATCTTTCTCCTTGCTCTTTCGTAATGTGTACATATTATCATATATTGCGGCGCGCCGCAATATTCTATTTTGAAAAGGCAGAGATAAAACACTCTGCCTTTCATATTATTTACCGATTAATCTTTGGTAGTATTCTGATAGTCTGTCATAAGCCTTACATCTTCGAATATCAAAAATAATGTCTGGCTCTAAATTGTTTGCATCCACAAATAATGTTTTAAGACTTACATGTGGTCGTCTTCCCTGATTTTTTTGTTCTTGTATTGTCTGAGTTTTATTTGCTGGATATTTTCCAAATTCTTCCGAATTTATATTCAAGTCATAAATGTATAGCAAATTATCATCTAGCTTAAATCTCAGAAACACCAAATCATCAAATACACATTTTGGTCCAAATGAAGACAAATCTCCTTCAAATCGGGAAGTTGCTTTAAATTCAATTTTTCTTCCTGTATTTGGATCAGTAGCGTCGCCTACTTCATCACCGCGATTCCACAAATATCCCATACAATAACAACCCATTGGTTCGCTTATTGCATCAGGCATGTTTATACCTCTATGACTGTTATTAGAAATATATGTGTTCAAATCTTTCCATTTAAAATAGGCATTGCAAGTTTCATCAATTCTGGCATCATCTATTGTGATATAGCCAAATTCATTATATATTGCCATATTACCTGTGTTAGAGTGTTCTATCTCTGCACATAAGAATTATAGCATATATAAATCATTTTTTCCTTAATTACTTGATTACGATAATGACTGCCACTGTCTTTACTCCCGCTATTGAATCATTCCGTTCACACTTATCACACCGTCAATGCATCCAGCATGACTTGAATTACTTCTTTCAACATCAATCCATCTCTTAATCCCATACGGTAATAGAATTCATTCAGATCACTGCATTTATTTGATGTTTCAGTCATGTAATCAAATAAAATTGTTCTCTGTTTGTCTGAAAGTTTCTGAAATATCTTTTGCAATTTCATTTCCAATTTTTCATTAAATGGATCATATTGCTGTCCGTCTTTTTCTTGATAGATCTGCTCCATTCTTTCTCCGATAAGATCATTCATAAATTCTTCCATTTTTCCTGTTAATTCCATCTTTTTAATCTCCCATCAATATGATTTTGATTGTTTCCAGCCACACAACAAACCAACTTGCAATGATAGGTAGCACATACAGTAAGAACCCCACCGCAAGCATCCTAATCATCTCTGTGCCTGTTTCCTGCCCGAATCCATATCCCAATATAGCTGTGATACAGATAATCCCAGACAGGATATGAAATACAGTTGCGGACAGCCATGTAATGAACATGACCACCAGCTGTACGATTGTCAGGCTTATACGCACTGGCAATAACAGAATCCTTATAATGAGTTTTACAACTACCATGACTGTCCACCCCTTTCACTGTTTCAGATAACTGCGATAGCTGTCTATCACAGAATCTGTAACACCATTTTTGTACACTTTACGGATATCAACAACTTTTTCATCTTTCAATGTTTTCAGCCAATCCAACAAATCTTTTCTGCTGCTTGCAAAACTACAGCATCTCCCGTCTGCATATTCAATCCGGTATCTCATAAGCCCCTCCTACACATAAACCAATTCACTTAAAATGATTTCATCTACCCGGCTTCTCACATTGTTTGCCTGGCGAACCCATTCCATTTGATCTCTGCTTTTCAATTCCTCTGTAATGCCTTCCTGTTCCATGATCTGATTCATAAGAAAATCTCTGCGTTCTACACACTGTTCATTTAAGTCTGCGAGGTAAGTCCAGAGCTTTCCGGTCAATGTCAGATAGGAATATAAGCCACTTTTGTAGTCTTTCAGATAGTTTCTGTGAAGGCTTCCATAAAAGCCAATATCACGCTTTTCTTCCGGTACAGCGATCAGTGGCAGATAAATTTCCCCGACAAGGATATAATCCAGACCATTGCTGTCATCGTGAACAATTCTTTCTAATTTACTCATGCTGATGCAACTCCTTTCTTCGGTTCTGCAGGCGGAAGCAATGATACCGGAATGAACACACCCTTTGCAATATCTTCCTGACGGATTTCCTCTTTTTTTGCATCCATCTCAGCTTTCTTTTTTGCCTTTGTCCGTTCATAGTATTCTTGTTGCTTACCATTTGCTTTTCTTTTCAAGTAATTCTGATGAAGCCTGTCTTTTCTGGCTTCCCGCTTCTTCATTTCTTCAATTTCTTCCGGTGTCATTTCCACCTCACCGAAATGTGGCGGTAAATATTTTCCAATGAAATTAAAATAGATTTCCACTTCCTGAGTTGTCTCAATGCTTCCTTTTCGGTCACGCTCATGAACCACAATCTTTTCAACAAATTCGTTCAGCATGTAAGTGGTCAATTCATCAAAATTTTGGTATTTATCAACCAGAGCAATAAACTTCTCCGCTGATCTGCGACCTTCTTCATAGCCTGATAATTCAGCTTCCATATCTGCAATTTCTGCCGACAAATTTTTCTGTTCTTTAGAATACTGTCCGTCAAGAATCGTATATCGTTCATCTGGCAGCTTGCCAAGAATATTGTCCTCATAGATTCTGCAGATCAGTTTTTCCAGTTCCTGCACACGCTTTTTTGCTTCTGCTAATCTGTTTTTCAATCTTGTGATCTCACTGGACTGCTGTGAAGTCTGTGCCTTTTTTACTGTCTCCAAAAATTCTTCACGATTCAACTGTGAATACTCCGCAACAGCCTTTAAAAGTTCCTTAATCAGCTCCATAACCACATCAGCATTAATTCTGTGCTGTGTCTGGCAGAGTGTTCCAACCGGAACTTTAGAATATGCAGAACAGGTATATTGTGGCACTCGCTTGCCATTATTTACCCGATGGACATACATTTTGGAACCGCAGTCTGCACAATACATCAGACCTGTCAGCGGGTGGGCTTCTCCCCATCCATCTGGATATCTTCTCACATTGCTTCGGATTCTCTGCACATTGTCAAAAGTTTCCTGATCTATGATTGCTTCCTGAGTGTTCTCAAACACCGTCCAGTTATCCTCAGATACATAATGGCTTTTCTTATCCTTGAAATGCTTTCTGGTCTTGAAGTTCACTGTGTGACCAAGATATTCTCTTTTCTTCAGAATACCTGCAACAGTAGAAGAGCCCCAGCCATAAGGATCTTTGATTTCTTCTACTCTGCCTTTCCATAAACCGGCATCTTTCTTTGCCATATGAACCGCTGGTATCTCAACCTTATCCTCTTTCAGTGTCCTGGCAATCTGATATGGTCCGTACCCGTCCATTGTCATGTGAAAGATTCTCCGTACAACTACAGCTGCTTCTTCATCAACAATCCATACATTCGGATCATCCTTGTCTTTCAGATACCCATACGGTGTTGTACTTGCCACATGCTTGCCTGATTTTCCTTTCGCCTTGAAAGTGGATTTTATCTTTTTACTGGTATCCCTTGCATACCATTCATTCATGATATTTCGAAATGGAGTAAAATCATCGTCCTCCCGGAAGCTGTCTACATTCTCGTTGACTGCAATCAGACGAACATTATTCTGTCGCAGCAACTCCATATATTGTCCGACTTTCAGATAATCTCTTCCCATTCGGCTCATATCTTTAATCAGAATCGTTCCGACTTTCCCTGACTCCACTTCTTTCATCATGGCAAGGAAACCTGGACGATCAAATCTTGTGCCGGAGATACCATCATCAGTAAAATGAACAAGATTGGTAAATCCATGTTCTTTTGCATATTGTTCCAACAGTTTCTTCTGGTTCGAAATACTGTTGGATTCTCCGTTTAATTCATCATCACGACTAAGACGTTCATACAACGCTGTCATGAATCCTTGTTTCTCTGTCATAGTCAGATGTTCTCCTTCCTTCGTTTATTAAATTCCTGTTCTCATCCCATATCCGTTCCTGTACCGGGTGCTGATGTTTCCGGGACGTATTAACCAGAAAAGACACGCTGAATGCCTATTCAGTTCTGGTATCACTACGGGCAGGCTGTTTCGTTTTCAAGGTTCGTGTAAGAAGTAAAAAAAAGATTCTTACACTAAACGAAATGCTCAGAGGGCTTTTTACAGCCCCCTTACTGCATCTTTTTTGATTTCGTGTCATCTTTTTAAAGTTCCTTACACAATCTCTGTACTGACGAAACAAAATACGGACATGTTTTGAAATTGTTTTTTACAAAATACAATTTTGGTCTTTAAGGTAAAAAAATAAGCCTCAAGAGACTTTTTAATCATTTTGGAGCTCCAACTCTTTAAAATTGATTGATTAAGAAGTCTCTTCAAACTTACTACACCAGCCGCCATTTTGTATTTTTTATACTGTCTGACCGCAAAGTGCTGCGGATCTCTTTCTTCCAGTTCCTGGAACATCATATCCACTGGATTCTGGTAAGTTTCATCCTCTTCACGGGTTTCGCTTTCATTCAAAAGATCCAGAAGGGTATTCAGATTCTTTTCCTCTTCATCTCCTTCATACCAGATAAAAGCAATCAATGCCGTGTACAACAGCTTCTCTGCTTATAGTGATAGGTAATCCTTTGAAGTTATCGCCGGATTTTCCCCCACTCCACACCGGACGTGCGACTTTCACCGCATCCGGCGTTCCATCGGTTGTTTTCACAAGCATTTAATCAATCACCAAATGAAATGTTAGTTTTCTATTGCGGACAAACCAGCCTGCTGGCGCAGACTGTTCACTTTTAACATCAGTTCCTTTGTTGCCTTGATCGTGTCGGCTATCTCTTTTAGCTCATTCTTAGGACACTCTTGCAGGAGTGGAAGAAATCTATTATGGAACAAAATCATATTTCGATAGCGTTCCTTGCCGCCCAATTCTGCCGGTGTTTTCAGCCAGCATACTATGTCAGCCGCATTTTCAAAGAGTTCCCCACTTAGCGCACATTTTCCACGTTGAGCCGAAAATAGTGAAATCCTGCTGTCAGTAAGTTCTGTGCTTCGCCCCATAGACGGTTGATTCCTCAAACCTGATAGAACAGATGAGTTCATACTTAGGTTCGTGTGTATCAATGCCCGTCCCTCTACCGTGTAACTGCAAACCGCCGCTTTCTTTGCCATCGGTATCTTGTTCTTGATGTATGCGATAGGGTAGATAGGTTGGTCGATTCCAGATACATACCGTATCATTGCCGACTTTCCAAACCGTTCTTTTTCGCTCTCGGTCATTGCGCCGCCCTCTCGAACAAGTCTGCACCCGGTTTCTGTATTGAGCCGATTTGTTAAAACTGTCATGACCTGTCTGTGGATTTTCCTGCAATCAATGCTGATGCAGGTGGCAAGTTGAAAATAATTCTGTATTCCCAGAACCATTGAATTGTACAGCCGTATTTCGTCCAAAGGTCTTTTTCCCTCTGAAGGTCGGGCAATTCGTTTCGCCTGTTCCACCAGTTTTTGCCTTTCCAGTTCCAACTTTTTGTCACAGATATGAGATTGCACGATGTACTTCCTGCTTTTCGGTCTGACTCGTATCTTAAACCCAAGAAACTCTGAATAGCGTTTTCTAACATTGACTATCCTTGTTTTCTCTGGCGATACCTCCAACCTCAGCCTCTCGGTTATCCATGCCGTTACAGCCTCTTTCGTTCTCAAAGCGTCCTCTTTATTCCGGCAGAAAATTCTGAAATCATCTGCATATCTCACGATATACATTTCTTTCAACCCTGTTTTCCTCATTTTGAGGAATGCCTTGCTCCGGTCAAAAGTAATCGAGTTTCTGATTTTCCTCTCATACCCGTATTCCTTTACAAGAGGGTGGTTCTGCCATTGGCTCTCAACCCATTTGTCCAGTTCATTCAGCACGATATTGGCAAGCAACGGTGAAATGATACCGCCTTGCGGAGTGCCTTTGTCTGGAATGAGTGTAGTGCCGTCTGGCATTCTAATCGGTGCTTTCAGAATCCGCTTGATAATAAAAATCAACTGCTTGTCGTGTATTCCCATTGCCCATATTTGCCGCATTAGCTTGCTGTGATTTACGTTGTCGAAAAATCCTTTTATATCAAACTCAATCACATAATGCAGATTCATGCGTTGAAGCATGGTGTAAGTTTTCTGCACGGCGTGTTCCACGGAACGGTTCGGGCGAAAGCCGTAACTGTTGTCGCTGAATTTCGCTTCGCAGATTGGCTCTATGACCTGTTTGATACATTGCTGTACCAGCCTGTCCCAGATACAGGGAATACCTAACGGTCTGGTTTTTCCGTTTGGTTTCGGAATGTCTTTGCGTCTTACCGGCTTTGGGCGGTATCCGTGCTGACTTCCTGTGACAATAAACCTCACTTTCTCTGCAACTGTTTCGGGCGGTAAACACCCGATGTCACTGATGTTTTTGTTGTCTGTTCCTGCTGTGTAGCTTCCTCCGTTTGCTTTGATGTTCCGATATGCCAGAAGAATGTTGTCCCGGCTCAGAATTAAATCCATAAGGTCGGTAAAATTTTCTCCCTCCAAACTTCGATGATAGAGTTCATCAAAAACTGGCTGCATACCGTAATACTCGGCATGACGTAAGTCATCTACACATAGAGTTTTGTTTTTCTTTGGCATAAGGCATCACCTCCTTTTTGCGAAAGTGACCCTTTTGGTCTTACTCGAATCCTTATGTTGGATTGAATAATGCCTGCTTATCTCAACCGACTTGTGGCCATTCCTCCGTAGCTCACATAACGCAAGCACATCATAGGTTCGACCACTACTTTTCAGCAGCAGTTCGTCTGCTTATTGTTTTTCGTCAGACTATTCCTTGCGGAATCTGCTGCCTTTCCTCGTTCCGATAGTTCTATCTGTTCATACATACCCGTAGGTTCCTGCTATAGACCTGTCGGCTTGCCTGTGCCTGTAACACAGCATGGTCGTTCGTAGGATCAATTTCTACTAAACCACACCGACTGCGCATTAACGCACCCACACATTTCTGCGTGGTCTTCTTTTAGACCTGTACATTCGCAGGTTCGTCAGTCCGCCCGCCAAAGCGAACATTCTAACCATAGGTATCTTATAGACTCTCGGCTTATAGGTAACACAGTCTGCCTCCAGACCGCTTTCGACCACTTTAGGCAGTGGTTACGGTTACTCTCAGCCTTTGTCATGGGGCTTCGTACACCAGCCATTACAGCTAATGCACGCCCATCAAGGGTAGGCGTTTCAGGGCGTTACCCCGTCATTCCACCTATCAAACTACCAGTTCTCCGAACAACGGAAAACCGTTGCTCGTGCGCAGACTTTTTACCGTCTGCGAACGAGTCGCACTTACCCAAAAATCTTCGGAAGCTTTTTCCCCTTCGCCTTTGGTATTAACAATGATTGTTGTAACCAGCTTCAGGATATCTTTTTCAGACCGTATGTCGGGTAAGAGACTGGCATTGCTGCCAGCCCCTCCCCTAAGAACCGTACGTGACAGTTTCCCGTCATACGGCTCAAGCCTATCGTAAGGCCTCGTGTAAAACGAAACCCGGCTCAAATCAAGTAGTCCGGCTCATGCAGATTTCGATGACACCAGGGATGTACCATAATAGCAGGCCACTTCCTGTTGTTTTCGGTGATAAAATGCGTCTTAAATCCTGTTTCAGATGTAATTCTTTCTCCGCATACAGGGCAGCACCGTTTTTGGTTGTTCCAAATTTTAACGAGTTTTTCTCGTCCTTTGGTGCTGTTCAGCATTCTTTCCCCGTCACGTTCCTCATAATATCCCGTCCATTTTTTATCGAATGGGTTGGCTTCGGCGGTGATTTTCTTGAATCGGATGATTTTAGTATTTGCCGCGTATTCCAGCTTGAGGTATTTTTCATCGAAATCTTTACCGCGGAAAGCAGGCTCTGCTGCAAACGTCCACGTCCGGTTATCAATATGGTGCCAATATTTGTTGGCAATCCATTTCCTACCTTTTCGTTTGTGTCTGCGGCAAGCCCACTTCCATAGGCACTCGAAAATCCTGTGGTCAACTAATCCAAAAATATCCGCAGAAACTACATAGCGGTGGTAGTTGACCCAACCGCGAATCACAGGATTTAGTTTGCGAATGAGCAAGTCCTGCGTGGCGGTTTTGTTCTCCTTAACAATAGTCCGCACTTTTTTGAGGAAAGCTTTTACTGCATTCTTTGACGGCTTTATAAGCAATTTTCCGTTGTATTTCCGAATGTTCTGCCCAAGAAAATCAAAGCCGTCGCTGATATGTGTAATCACCGTTTTTTCCTCTGAAAGTTGCAGGCCGCGTTCCGCCAGAAAGTCCTTGATAAGCGGCATAACCTCGTTACGCAAAGTTTCCGGGCTTTTCCCGGTGACGATAAAGTAGGTAGACCCAAGGAACCTCCCCTTGAGTCCCCATCAGAACCGTACGTGAG
>ERZ857785.2303-NODE-2303-length-16964-cov-9.331421_pt1 | contig 16964 bp, 13 predicted proteins | sample MGYA00519763_ERZ857785 | MGnify/ENA primary metagenome ERZ857785 (study PRJEB31778, sample SAMEA3449365) | human gut metagenome | biome: human gut; feature: human-associated habitat; material: faeces | place: United Kingdom | collected 2010/2012 ... | reverse complement strand
ATCTGCTGGCGCTCAACCGGCAGCTGAAATTTGTCAACAACGGCCTGTGCGCCGGACGCTTCGACCACTTCGGCGCGGAGGAATTCGTCTGCCACGAGATGACCGGCCGCACGCTTGGCCTTGTCGGCACGGGCAACATCGCCCACCGCGTGGCGGACATTCTGCGCGCGGCGTTCGATGTGCGCGTCCTGTGCTGGAATCCGCGCCGCACGGCCGCCGAATGTGCCGCGTGGGGCTACGAACAGGTCGGGACCCTGCCGGAGCTTTTCCGTCGCTCGGACTTCGTGAACGTGAGCATCACGCTCTGCGATGCCACGCGCGACCTCATCAACGCGCCGGTGTTCGCCGCGGCGAATCCGGAGCTGCTGCTCGTCAACACCTCGCGCGGCGGCATCGTCAACGAGCACGATCTCTACGTCGCGCTCACCACGGGGCAGATCCGCGCTGCGGCGAGCGACGTGTTCGCGCACGAGCCGCCGGCGAGCGATGATCCGCTCATCCATCTGGACAATTTCATCGCCACCTTCCACATCGGCGGCAGCACATACGAGTCGCTCGAGCGCGTGAGCAACCGCGCCGTGGACTATGTGTTCCAATACACCGGCGTCGCAGAGCAGTGAGGCTGTCGGCGCTTCCGGGAGCGGGCAAACACTATAAAAACACCCGAGGCCGCAGCCTCGGGTGTCCAGCTTGTCAAAACCTCGCAGCCTTTCACCAACGGTGCGGCGAAAGAAAATCCAATCATTTTCTCAGGCGACATGTGCGGCTGAGAAAATACCGCTCGGCCTGCAAACGTGCGAGCTGGCCGCCCGAGGCGGACAGCGCGTGCGCTGCAGTCAGGCCGCAACTCCCTTGTCAAAAAGTAATACTTTTTGACAGTCTCAACACCCGAGGCCGCAGCCTCGGGTGTCGGGATATTCCATCGTCAGATGGGCATGGTCAGCGAGTTTGCAATTTCCTGCACGATGGCCTGCGCCTTATACTCCTTGCAGATGCCAAGGATCTCCGCAGCCAGTTCCAGAGCGCCATACAGCATATTCCTTTACCCCTTTCATAGATTTCCGCCGCCGTCCCACACAACAGACGACACCGGATGGTTGGTATTGCCGGTTACAGGAATATTTTATCGATAAAAATGCGGATTTACAACGGACAAACATTGCTGGATGTAACAAAATGATAGAATTTGTTGTGAATTTCGTCACAAATTGTTACGAAGCGGCCGCGCTCCTTGTACAATAACGACAATCTGCAGCTTTCTGCACAGAGTAGCCCGCGCAGCACAAAGCGCCCGAAGCTTTCGCTTCGGGCGCGTCCATTTTCCAAAAACCTCGTAGCCTTTCACCAACGGTGCGGCGAAAGAAAATCCAATCATTTTCTCAGGCGACATGTGCGGCTGAGAAAATACCGCTCGGCCTGCAAACGTGCGCGCCGGCTGCCCGAGGCGGACAGCGCGTGCGCTGCAGTCAGGCCGCAAAACCCTTGTCAAAAAGGAATACTTTTTGACAGGCTCAAAGCGCCCGAAGCGAAAGCTTCGGGCGCTCCTTTGGTTTACAGGTTACACGGACATCCAGCCGGGCAGTGCGTTGGCGATCGCGTCCACGATTTCCTTTGCCTTTTCTTCGCCGCAGCGCTCAAGGATGTCGGAGGCGAGGTCGAGGCCGATATGGATGGGTCCTCTGAATTCGGTCATGTTACTTTACCCCTTTCGTCAGATTTCCGCCGCCGTCCCACACAACAGACGGCACCGGATGGTTGGTATTGCCGGTTACAGGTAATACTGTAGCGGAAAAAGCATCAAAACGCAAGTGACAAATTTTATAGAGTGTAACACTTTGAACATTTTCATCCAATTTTCCGTAACCGCTTTGTTTCTGGTTGAAATATCTCAACCAGCACCGCGTAATCCGACAAAATGTTGCATAATTGCGCGCCGGTCGACGGCTTTCACAGGGTGAAACGGCATTATGGAAACCGATTCTCCACATTATCAACAGACTTTTCAACACAAATGGGGTGCAATTAACGATGTTATGTTAACTTTACTTGATTTTCCCATTTTTCGGTGCTGTTCTTCCCTGCGCGCACAAGTGTGCGGCAAAGCGGCATCCTGCTGCGCTTTTGCCCTGCACGCGCCAAGACCCGCCGCCCGCTCTGGCAAGTGCACAAAACCCCGGGAGCAGAACGCTCCCGGGGCAGGTGTATGGCTTTTGCGAGCCGGCGGTGCGTCGGTCACAGGCCGGTGAGGCGGCAGTAGCGCATCATGATGGCTGCGATCTGCGCGCGTGTGGCACCGCCGCTCGGGGCCAGATAGTCGGCGCCGTTGCTCGCGATGCCGGAGATGAGACCGTTGCCGACGGCCCAGCTCATGGCGGCGTATGCCCAGTTGGAGACGCTGGCGGCATCGGGGAAGCCGTTGAGCGATGCTGCGCCGCCGAGGTAGGCCGGCGCATACTTTTCGGTGTAGCCGTAGAGGAGAACGGCCATCTGCTCGCGGGTGATGAGGCCGTCGGGCGCGAAGGTCGTCGGGGTCATACCGGAGACGATGTCTTTGTCGTAGCCCCAGGCGACGGCGTTGTAGTACCATGTGCCGGGCCTGACATCCGTGAACGGCACGTAGTATTTGCTGTAGTCGGTCGTGTCGCCGGAGAGGTTATAGAGGATCATCACGATCTGTGCGCGCGTGCTGACCGTGTCGGGCGAGAACGTCGTCGCGTCGAAGCCGCTCATCAGACCGTGGCGCACGCAGTAGTCGATGCCCTCGTGCGCCCAGTTGGACGGGGCGGGCACGTCGCGGAAACGGAAGCTCGGGCACGCGGCGCCGCCCGGGCAGACCGCAGAGCCGGTGGCGGGGATGATCTCGGTTCTGGTCTGGCCGCAGACGGTGCAGGTGTAGGTGCGGACGCCGGGCGTGGTCTCCGTCGGCGCGACGGTCACGGTGCCCTCGTCCCAGACGTGGGTGTGCGGGCCGGTGGCGGGGATGACCTCGGTCTTGGTCTGGCCGCAGACGGTGCAGGTATAGGTCATGGTGCCGGGGTCCTTCTCGGTCGGCTCGGCGGTCACGGTGCCGCTGTCCCACTTGTGGCCGAGCGCGGGCTTGACATTGCGCTGTTCGCTCGCGCCGCAGTCTCTGCAGGTGTAGAGGTCATAGCCTGCCTCCGTGCAGGTGGGCGCGACGGTCTTGGTGAAAACGAAAGTATGCGCACCCGTTGCGGGGATGACCTCGGTCTTGGTCTGGCTGCAAACGGCGCAGGTGAACGTGCGCACGCCGGGAGTGGTCTCGGTCGGCTCCGTGGTCACGGTGCCGTTGTCCCACGTGTGCGCGCCGGTGGCGGGGATGACCTTGGTCGCAATGACGTCGCCGCAGTTGGAGCAGATGGTGTCGATGTGGCCGTCGGCCCCGCAGGTGGCGGGCACGGTGTTTTCCGTCGTGCCGTAGCCGGTGTGCAGGCACGCGCCCTTGCTGCTGACCTTGTAGCCCTGCCATGTGCCGTCGGTATCAAACGTCCAGCCGTAGACCGGGTCGGGGTTATAGTGGATGGTGACGATGCCGGGCTCAAAGCTGTGCTCGGCCGCGCCGCCGGGCTGGACCGTCGGGGGCGCGCCGTAGCAGCGCACATCCTTGAGCGCGGTGCAGCCGGTGAACGCGTTGTGGCCGACGCTCGTCACGGTGCCGGGCAGCTTCATGTCCGCCAGCGCGGTGCAGTCCTGGAAGCAGGCGTCGGGGACGGCGGTCACGCCGGCGGGCAGCGTCACGTCCGTCAGCGCGATGCAGCTGTTGAAGGCGGAGTTGCCGAGCGTCGTCACGGCCGCGGGGATGGGCGCCTTGGTGAGCGACTTGCAGCCCTCAAACGCGCGTTCGCCGATGGCGGTCACCTCGCCCTTATAGTCGACGGTCAGCAGCTTCGTGCAGTCGTTAAAGCATTTGTCGGGCACGGCGGTAATGGCGGCCGGCAGGGTCATGCCGCTGAGACTCGCGCAGGCGTCAAACGCGCCGCGGCCGAGGGCCTGCAGCCCGTCAGGCAGCGTGACGGCGGTGAAGCTGTTGCCGGCGAGACCGAAATCGCCGATGGCGGTCACGGCCTTGGGCAGGGAGATCCCGTTGAGCTTGGAGCACAGGGCGATGCCGTAGCGGCCGATGCTCGTCACACTTTCCGGCAGTGTGATCTGCGTGGCGGCCGGCAGGAAGAACAGCGCATAGTTGCTCACGTTCGTGACGCCGTCCTGGATGACGACCTTCTTCAGCTCACCCTCGAGCTTGAAGTTGCCGAAGCTCGTGAGCATGCCCAGCGCCTCATAGTTCCACCACGGGGCAAGATTGCCGTTGGGGAAGTCGAAGTCGGGCATGGCCCCGGTGCCAGAGATGGTCAGCGTCTTGCCGCTGAGAACACCGGTGGAGACCTCCCAGTGCAGGCAGTTGTTCACACCGAAGTCGCCCGAGGTGGCCGCAGTGCCAAAGCTGCTGAGGATCGCATCCATGTCCAGATCGGGGATCTCAAACTCCTCCTTGAACTGCTCGATCTTCTCTTTGATGAGTTTTTCGGCAATCTCTTTTTTCAGATCGTCGATTTTGCTGGCCGATGCGTTCACGGTCAGGCCGGAGAACAGTCCCACGACCAGAACCAGACACAGCGCCAGCGAGAGCAGGCGTTTTTTCATAGTTTCTTCCTCCTTGCGGTAATGTTCCTGTGTACAACGGGAATATCTCTCTGTTGAAAATATAGCATACTTCCGGCAAAGTGTGCAATGGATAGGACGCAAAAACCGACGGATTTGTTACGAAACCACAAATCTGAGCAAGAATTTTACACGTTTTTTTGCCTGTGAACGCTTTCGGGCTGTTGCAATGGCGGGGCGCGTCCTGTATACTTGCTCTGTAGACATGTTTTTCGAAGTGTCGGATCCAGGAGGGAGGAACCTTATGAAAAAACGAGTGTTGTCGCTGCTGCTGTGCTTTGTGCTCGCGGCGGGACTGCTGAGCGTGTGTGCTCCGCCGGCACAGGCGGGCACGATCGCGGACGCGTTTGAACTGTTTATCAAGCAGCCCGGTCAGATCAAAAAGCTCTTCGGCCGTGAGGTCGCCCACGGTGACTGCGGCCCCGCCGGGGACGAGGCGAGCGTACATTATAAGATCTACGAAGTCACGAACCCCACCGTTGTGCAGGACAACCCCTTCCTGCAGCAGATCTGGCAGATCCATGATTACCGCGAGGACGCGCAGTATTACGGCGTGTACATCTTCGGCGACGGGAAAATGGCGGACTACGCGGCGACCGGCCAGAAAGCGCCGTGGATGGGCAACGTGACGGTCACGGAGTATAACGACAAGGAGCAGGTCATCGGCACGACCGTCGTGGAAAACCTCGGCGAGGAGTATCTCGCGCTGGCCTACATCGCCGACGGCACCGACGAGGAGTGGGACGGCCGCACCGAGCGCTACTCCGGCGTCACGAATGTCGGCGCGCGCGCGTTCAAGGACTGCCGCTATCTCACGTGCATGTTCCTCAATGACGACATCACCACCATCAGCGATTCCGCATTTTATAAAGACGAGTACCTCTCGGCCATCAATATGCCGCGCCGGCTCGAGCTCATCGACAAGTACGCCTTCTACGGCTGCGACACGCTCACGTTCGTGCGCGCGCGCAACTGCAGCCGCCTGCGCCGCATCGAGGACCACGCGTTTTACAGCTGCACCATGCTCGCCGAGCTGCGCCTGCCGGAAGGCCTGACGTATATCGGCCCGTGGGCGTTCGCGTGGGACCGCATCCTCGGTCAGGAGGACACGACGCTCGGCCTGCCGTCGAGCCTGCAGACGATCAGCACGGGCGCGTTCGCGTTCGTCAACCACCACAAGAACCTCAACATTCCGGCCAATGTCACGAGCATCGGTGACTTTGCGTTCATGTGCGATTACTACATGAACAACCTCACCTTCAGCCCCGGCGACAAGAAGCTCACCATCGGCAAGGCGGCCTTCTTCGGCGACAACCACATGAAGTCCGTCGACCTCTCCAACCGCGTCGCGCAGATCGACCGCTGCGCCTTCGCCGGCTGCGAGATGCTCGAGGAGGCCTACTTCGGCGACAAGATCGACACGATCGAGGGCCGCGCCTTCACGAGTCTGGATAACGCCATGAAGATCGCCGTCGAGGGCGTGCTCAACGGCATCCTCCGCCCGGACGATACCGAGCAGAACGCCGATCAGGCCGGTGATATCAGCACGGCCCTGAACATGATCGCCAAGGTCACGAAGCTCAAGCGCGCCGTCTTCAAGAACGACCCTGCCAAGAGCATCTACGCCGCGGCGGACTCCAACCGCTCCTTCCCGGATGACTGCGTGGTCTATTACACGCAGGGCAGCTACACGTGGCTTGCCGAGCTCAAGGATGACGGCACATGGCAGGGCTATCAGACCGGCCTCTGGCACGGCGACCACATCGCCGCGTTCACGGACACGGTCGTCGCACCCACCTGCACCGAGCAGGGCTACACGCACCATGTCTGCACGGTGAAGGGCTGCACCTATGCCCCTGTGGACGACACCTATGTCGCCGCCACCGGCCACACCTGGGTCAAGACGCAGACCTACCCGGCCTCCTGCACCGAGCAGGGCACGGTGTTTTACAAGTGCTCTGCCTGCGGCGCGACCCGCACCGAGAAGATCGCCGCGCTCGGCCATGACCTGAGCCGCTGCGATCTCCGGCCGGCAGCCACCTGCACGCAGCCCGGCCGCGCCGTCGGCACCTGCGCGCGCTGCGGCGTGAAGATCGACGAGGTCATCCCCGCCAAGGGGCATGACTACAGCTACGCCGAGACCAGCGTCGCGCCCACCTGCACCGAGCCCGGCCACTACAAGGGCACCTGCCCGACCTGCGGCAAGGACTATGACGATGTCGTTCCCGCCCTCGGCCACGACTGGGGCGAGTGGGTCACGTCGATCGAGCCGACCGTCTCGACCGTCGGCTACCGCTATCATGTCTGCAACCGCGACGGCTGCGGCTACCGCGAGGGGGAGGACATCCCGAAGCTGCACACCCACACGTGGGATGCCGGCGTCGTGACGCAAAAGCCCACTGTGGCCGAGCCCGGCGTCAGGACCTATACCTGCACCGTCTGCGGCCAGACCAGGACGGAGGCCATCCCCGCAACCGGCGTGCCGGAGACCTGCAACGGCGGCCCGGCCTGCCCGGGCTACGCCTTCCGCGATATGCCCGCGCCGGGCATCTGGTCGCATGAGGGGCTGGATTACTGCATCTATCATGGCTATATTGCCGGCACGTCGGCAACGACCGTCACGCCGGACGGCGAATGCACGCGCGCCATGATCGTGAGCATCCTCTACCGTGTGCAGGGCGAGCCCGCGAAGGTCAACGGTTATGAGCTCAAAAAGCTCGCCCCGCCGTTTGACGACGTGGAGCGCGGCTGCTGGTATACCGACGCCATCTGGTGGGCGAAGCTCACGGGCGTCGTCTCCGGCATGAGCCCGAGCACCTTTGCGCCCGACGATCCGATCACGCGCGCGCAGCTTGCGGTCATCCTCTATAACTACACCCAGCAGTTTGCGCCCGGCAGCCTGACGGAGACGGGCTCGCTCACCGGCTTCCCGGATGCGGGCAGCGTCCCGTCGTGGGCGCGCACGGCGATGGCGTGGGCCGTCGGCAACGGTCTGATCTCCGGCGTCGGTGAAAACGGCGTCTCGTACCTCAGGCCGGAGGGCTGCGCTACGCGCGCGCAGGTCGCGACCATTCTCATGAACTACGACAAGGCGCTGGGCTGAGGTCAAGCCAATAGAAAAAGCTCCGGAAGCGAAAAACGCTTCCGGAGCTTTTTGATCTCTGCATAGTTTACATAATTGCATATCGTTTTGCTTGCGCTGCCTGATGACAGCGCTCTTTGCCAAAAAGGTTTACATAAGATTATCCCTTTCTGCCGCGCAGCATCGCCGCGATCGTCACGGCGCTGTATCCGCTCTGCTGCCAGAGGTCGCCGGGCACCGTGCCGCCGTTGCGCAAAATGAGCGCGATCTGGCGCCGCGCATCGCTGCGCGCGGCCGCCTGTGCCTTGTCGCGCGCGGCCTTTTCCTTTTCGGCTGCGGTCTGCTCGGCCTTGGCTTTCTTGTCGGCGGCGGCTTTTGCGGCGGCCGCGTCCCTGGCCTGCTGCTGCAGCTTGCTGTCCGCGCGGTCGTAGGCGGCGTCGTCCATGTCGAGCAGCGCCGCGATCTGCGCCTTCGTCACGCTGTCGCGGCTGTCGGCGGCGTCGAGCATCCGGTCAATGGCGCTCAGGCGTGTCTTGTGCTCGCCGCTGTAGCGCTCGTAGGCCAGCTGCGCCAGCTCCGGCAGTTTACCCGCGAGCATTGCGCGGTAGTACCCGCCCGCCTGCTGGGATGCCGCCACAGCCGCCGTCGAGGCCTGACCGCCCGTCAGTGCGGCCGCCTTGCCGAGAGCGTTTTCTGCCGCGAGCTCCGCCTGCCGCTCGTATTGCTGCCGGTAGGCGGCGTAGAGCTTGTCCGACGCGGGGTCGTAGTCAAACTGCTCGCCGAGCAGTGCGTCGAGCATCCGGTCGATCTGTTCGCGGCGGTCTGCCGTGCCGCCCCCGGTCAGCAATGCCTCGGCCTCGCGGCGGTGCGCATCGTCATAGTCCGGCACGTCCTCAACGGGCAGGTACTGCGCATAGTCACTCGTCTGTTCCTGACCGGCCATGCCCTCGCCGCGGATCTTCGCGTTGCGCTGCTGCTCATACACGGCGGCAGCCGCATTGTCGCCGCGCCGGGCCGCCTGCTCCATGAGTGCGGCGTAGTCGGTGTCCTTGTCGTATTTGTATTTTGTCGCCATAGGTTCTCCTTTCCTCAGTGCTGCGGTCCGGCGGCGGCCTCCGTGCGCGTGAGCGATAAAAGCCGCCACGCCCCCGTGCCCGTCAGCCGCAGACGAAAGTGGTCGCACCGGCGCGGCAGTACCGGCAGGGTGAACGAACGCTTTGCACCCGCCGTCACGTTTGCAAGCGTGTGCCACTGTCCGTCGGAGTCATACTGCGCCGCCGCCGTGATGCTTGCGCCCGCCTCGGCCTCCAGCCGCAGCTGCACGCGCAGCAGGCGCTTGCAGTCCGGGCTGCCGCTGACGAAGTCGCCCGTTTCGAGCAGACTCTGCATCTGTGCCGTGCTGCCGGTTCCGAAGCGCCAGACGCCGCGCGTATCCTGCGCATAGAGCGCGCCGCCGCACTGCGCAAAGCCGCGCGCGTCAAAATCGTCCTCGCGGCTCCACAGGCCGCTGCGCGTGTCGTATACGAACAGGTGCCGGACGCTCCGCTCGTCGCGCGCCGAGAGATACCAGCGCGTCCCGTCCGTGCCTGCGACGCCGTGCGTGAGCGTGCGCCCGAGCGCGTCGCCGATGCGTACCGGCCGGCCGCCCGCCGTGCGCGCCGCGCCGACGGGGGAGAGGTAGTAGAGCGTCTCGGCTGCCGTCACGAGCGAGCGGCCGGAATCCTGCTCCGTGCCGAGCGCGGCCGAGGCCACGAGCTGGAAGTTTGTAGGCCGCGTGCCGTAGAGCCGCCAGAGCCCGCCGGGCTTGAGAAACACAACGCCGCTGCCCGTCGCCGCGCAGCCGGAAAAATCCCCCGGCGCGCCGGCGTCCACGCTCCATGCGGCCGTAGCGACCGCGCCGTTTTCGTCCGCCTCATACCAGAACCAGCTCAGCGGATCGCCGAGCTTTGTGCACCACACGCTGTCGTGCGCGCACGCCCAGAGGCGGTTGCCGTAGCTGCACGCGTGCTGCGCGTCGGGCACGCGCCGCGTGATCGTGACGCCGTTGACTGCGCCCGCGCGCACGAATGTGTCCGGGTCAAAGCGCAGCCGCGCCCCGTCGATGCCGCGCAGAATGTACGTGCCGTTGTTGCGCACGTCGCCGAAGCCGCTGAGCGTCACGGCGTCGCCTGTGCGAAAGCTTGCGCCCGCGCCGTCAGCCACGAGGATGCTCGCGCGCCCGCCGCCGTCCGTGTCTGCACCCGCAAGCGTCACGCTGCCGCTCCAGCTTGGCTCGGCGCTGCCGAACGTGCCGTCCGCCGGACGGAACCAGACCTTGTCCGGCCAGATGAGCACCGTGCCGCCGAGCGCCGCAAACACCTTCGGCGTGTCCGTGAGCGTGCAGCCCGGCACGGCCTTTCCGTTATAATACAGAGTCGTGCCGGCGCACCAGAGCAGTCCGTCTCCGGCTGCAAACAGACCGTTCGGCGTGCCGCTGCACGGATAGATGAGCGTGCGCCCGGGGCGTGTCGAGAACAGGGGACTGTCCGCTGCCGAGCCGTTGGTCATCTCGTAAATGCCGCCCTCGGGGCAGGACGGGCGGTGGTCGTAGCCGCGAAAGTCCGTCTGCACATGGCGGACGGCAGCCATGCGCCGCGGAAATGTGGGTAGATACATGCCTTGCCTCCTTACAGGTTGAGCGGCTCGCCGTTGTGATACAGTTCGCCGCACAGGTCGATTTTCCCGGCCGAGAGCATCAACTCCGGCAGATCGCCGCGCGTCGCGGAGATCACCGCGCCGCTCTTGTGAAAGATGAGATATTTGCGCTCGAGGCTGTTCTGGCTGCCGATGTGCAGCGTGTCGGCCACGGTCGTGATGCCGTTGAGGTCGATCTTGTCGGCCGAGAGCGCGATGCTGCTGTCGCCGTTGTTGATGGCGGCGACGATGGCCGCCGCATTCACGCCGTCGGCATCGGTCACGAGCGCGATGCGTGCGCCCTGATCGCTCACGGTCTGCTCGAGCGCGGCGACATTGCCCTCGGCCGACGTCAGGCGTGTCTGCAGGGTGCCGGCGTCGAGGCTCAGCTGTGTGATGCTGCCGTCCGCGCCGTCGATGCGCGCGCGGATCGGCGAGAGCAGCCGCGAGAGCGCCGCGGCGTTGAAGTTTTCCGCGCCGAGGTTCGACAGCGTGTACTGCAGCGCCTCCAGCAGCCGCGGCACGGTCTCCTCCAGCGCCGCGAGCCGCTGCTCGACGGTTTCGTGGCCGGTGCGCTCCGGCAGGGAAAGCTCCAGCGGGGAATAGTCCGTCATGCGTCGTCATCCCCTCCGCCGTGCTGCGATATGTCTGCGCGTAGTACGGCGATCGCCCGCACGAGAAACTGCGGCAGCGGCGCGCCGAGCGCACCGGCGTTTTCGACCACACTGCCGAGCTCCGTCAGCAAATACCACGCCGTCACGAGCGGGCACAGCAGCACGTCATAGTGTGCGCCCAGTCCCGGCACACTGCCGAGCAGCGCCCGCAGCGCGAAGTCCAGCAGCGCCGCCACCAGCACGCCCGCCACGCTGCCCGCCTTGTGCCACAGCCCCTCGCGGGCGCAGCGGCTGCTCCATGTGCCTGCGCGCAGAGCGGCAGCACTGCCGGTGGCATAGTCGAGCAGCATGGCCAGAAACCAAGCGGCCGCAAGCCACCCGGTCCAGCCCCAGAATGCCGTCAGCGCTGCGGCGGCCGCAGAGACCGCCGCTTTGATCGTTGTGAGTCTGTCCATTTATGTCTCCTTTTGCTCATCTACCATGCGCTGACACACGATCATCGTGCGCAGCATATCCTCCGACACGTCGAGCTTTCCGTCCGTGTTTCCCTGCAGTGCGCCGCGATCAATAAGCCGCTGCGCGTCGGCGCGAGCCCATTGCGGCATCTCCGCCACGGAATCATAGCGCGGCATATCCAGCCCCTCCTCTCGATCTCCCTTTGCTATCGCCTCGGCGACATCGCGCCGAAAACCGTCCATTGTGCAGCCTGTGCGATACTGCTGCCACAGCAGCTCAGGGTCGGCGTGGTTGCTCGCCGCGCCGCGCCGGTGTCCCTCGGCATGGCCGATGATGACGCCGTCCTGCCCCGGATCAAGGCCGTACTTTTTGCACAGCGCGGCAAACAGCTCCACGGCCGTGCGGTACGTGCCCGCGATCTGCTCCGCTGCCTCGTCATGGGTCATGCCCGCGCTCGGTTCGGTCATCTCGATGCCGATGTGCGTGCCGTTAGCGCTCCCGCCGCAATGCCAGCCGCGCATATCCCACGGCAGGAGCTGATACACCGTGCCGTCCGCCTGCGCGGCGGCGTGCACGCATACGCTCTGCCCGCCCGGCTGGTACTGATCCATGTAGCGCACCAGCGCTCTTGCCGACGGCTGCGGTGTGCCGACGCTGTGCAGCATGATGCCGTGCGGTGTCAGCGGTGCACCCGCCTGATAGCACTTGTTTTGCGTCACAAACGCCGGAATGATCTGCATTCCATCGCCTCCTTATTCGATCGGTTCGTCGATCGTGATGATCAGGTTCGCGCCCTTACCCTTTGCGCTCACGCGGAAATACGCCGCGGAGGCGGGCACGTTGCTCGCCGTTTCCGTCACCTGAAACGTCATGGCCGTGGCGCTCTCCGGAATACTGCTCGGATAATAGACGCTCGTGTCGATCTTTTTTGCCGGCATGACGTTCCCGAGCAGCTGGAATGTGCTGTCGTACCATCCGACGCGGGAATGCTCTTCCGTCTTTGAGAATATGATCCCGTCGCCGCCGATGCGGTAGATGTGCTTTGTCGCGTTCCCGGACAGCGGAATGAAGCCGGTCGTCACAAACCCGTTTTCCTCCTGTACGTTTCCGGACGACGACAGGTTATAGCCCTCCTGATACGGCAGGGATGCGCCGCTGCTGTCCACGGCTGTGGGCACAACGTTTGTGTACGTCACGGGCTTCGATGCCGTTGCCGTGATGGTGATGTCTCCTGTCACGCGTGCGACGGACACCACGCCGGTCTCGGCATTGTATGCCGTCGCCGTGATGTCCGTGCCGCCCATGCTGACCCTGACGGTGTCGAAGGTGTACCCGTTTTTCGGCGTCAGTGTGGTCGTGTATGCCGCGCCGTCTTCGACGGCGGCTGCGGCGTTGCTGCTGGAGCAGCCGGTGAGCGCTGTCCGGACGGCGCGCATGATCACCGCAAAATCAAACGACAGCGTGCGGTCATAGCCCGCGCCGTAGCAGAACGAATAGATTTTTTTCTCCGCCGGATTGATGACGTTGACGGTGAACGCCGTATCGGTCGCGCCCGGTGCCTTGCTATAGGTCGTCTCCTCGCCGAATTCGATCCGGTTGCTGTCCGGCAGGTCGTTTTCACCCACCTCATTCGTCCGGTAGTAGTTGGCGGACGGGCAGCAGATGCGCAGCGCCGCCATCTGCTCCGTCGGCGGGTTGGACTGGGAAACGTTGTCCGGCACAACGTAGATCTTGGACGTCTTGAAGTTGTGCAGATGCCCGTGAAAGTTTCCGTAGCAGACAGCGCTGTTTTTCCCCGTGAAGGAGACCGTCTCGCCGCCGATCGTGACGCTGCCGCCGTCCAGATACGCCTTGAGCACCTTGCCGCCCGCCCGCGCGCAGCCCCAGTCCAGCGGGTAGTGTCCGAGGATCACAAAGCCCCACGCCGCGCTGTCCGCCTTGCTGCCGAGGTCGGCAAGCGTCTGCGCGAACCACAGCAGCTGTGCCTCCGAGAGCGCGTCGGCCGCGTTTTCTCCGCCGGTGATCTCGCCCTCAACGGTGTTGAGATTGATGATGCGCAGCTTCTTTCCGGGAAGATCCCGGTAGCAGTATCCGGCCTCCGCGCTGCCGTAGACCGCGCCCGCGTTGTAGTCTGAAAAATACTTCCGGATCAGCGCCGCGCCGTACAGATTTGTGAGGCTTCCGGTTTCGGCCGCGAAGTATTCGCCCGTGTCGTGGTTTCCGGGCGTCCAGAGCTGCGGGATGCCGCGCAGTCCCTCCTCGAGCCAACGGTGAAACTCCCTGCACTGCGCCTCGAACTGCGCCGCCGTGGTCGTCTTGTACCCGAAGGTGAGGTCGCCCAAAAACGCCGCAAAATCCAGCGGCGTCACGTGCGACAGCGCCTTGATCGCGCGGCAGGCGTCCATGTTTCCGGCCTCAATGTTTGCCTTCCAGCCCGTGGATTCGTCGGTCGCGTGGTGTGCATCAGCGACCGTCACAAAGACGATGCTCGACGCAGTCTTCACGGCCTGCACCTTCTGCGCCAGCGCGAGCACGCCGTCCTTGACGTAGTCCGGGATGTCAGCGTGGGCGATCTGATCGCCGCCCGGGATGCTGCGCACCGCCGCGCCCATCTGCGCGATCCTGTACGTTTCTGCACCGCCTGTTTTCTCGCGGATGGCGTCGGCGATGTCCTGCACGGAGGCTTCTTCATAGAGCTTTTTCATCAGTAGCCCACCTCCGTGCCGTCGGCGATCGTCACGGTCTGCGCCGTGCTGCCGTCGTACATAACCGTCGTGCCGCCGATGCGGATCGTCAGCGCCTTCGGGTTCGGCAGCGCGGCGGGCGCGATGTTCTGCGTCATCAGCTCGATCCTGACCGGGACATCCCAGACATCGCTGGTCGTTTTCGCCTGAAGCTTGACGGCGCAGAACGTGTGCCGCTCGGAATCGGCCACGAGCGACGAGAACGTGAGGATGCCGTTCGTTGCGCCCTGATAGAGCATCAGAAAGTGCTCGCCTTGAAACGAAAGCTGCGCATAGACGCGGTGCGTCGGATTTGCGCTGACGTAGGCGTGCAGCTCTGCCGGCGTCATGTCGGCCGTCGTGCCGGACAGATCGCCGCCGACGTGGAGGATCCGCGTCTGCTGTGCCATGCCGTCGAGCTTTTTCTTGTCCGCCGCCGACATCAGACCGGCTGCCGCCGGCGTTGCCTCCGCTTGTCCGGATTTTTGGTCCCATGCCGCCGCCCGCTCCGCCGTGATGCCGTCGAGCACGGCCTTGTTCGCGTGCCGGTGGCGCATGGCGGAGTTGATAGCGATCTGGTGGCTCTGCCCAGGCGACGGGACGGCGGCGCCGTTCGTGCGTTGATGCCACTTTGCGTATTCGTCAAGCGCGGCGTTAAACAGCGCCATGCTGTCGGCGTAGTGCGCGGTCTCGTGTGCGGCGTAGTCGCACATGGCGATGACGTAGTACACGTACAGGCGGTCAAACGGCGCCGGCACGAGCAGCACGGTGCCGCGCTCGGTGTCCGCGTCATAGGTCACGCACTGCTCGGGCGCTGCGTCGAGGATGCGCATCTGGATCATGTGCTCGCACTCGTTGAGCCACTGGATCTTTGCCGCGTCGTCCCACGCATTCGGGCAGATCGCGTCAATGCGCGTGAGCGCCTGCTGAAGCGTCGCCATGCTCAGAGCCCCAGTGCACCGCTCTCGGCGGCAAAGCGGGCGGTCTCGCGCTCGATGAGCGCGCCGGTGCGCGCATCCTGCGCCTCACCCTGCGCGAGCACGAGGGCAAAGCGGCGCGCGATCGTCACGTCCTCGCCGCGCGGGATGCGCACGGTCTCGCCGTTGACGGTCACGATCTTATCCTCCTTGTAGCTGCCGTTGTCACGAAACAGGTGCACGGTCACGGGCTCGCTCAGCCAGGCCTCGGCGGCGCGGTCGGTCATTTTTCTGGTTGCCATAGTGTATTCCTCCTTGTTGTAGGTGCGCCTCCCGCCGCAAGGCGGGAGGCATTTGGCTTCTTACTCGGTATAGGTGCTGCAGGTCTCGATGCGGCGGATGGCGCTGTCATCGAGGCGCACGGCGACCTTCGTGGCCTTCCAGCCGACGCTTGCGCGCTGGTTGAGCGGGTCGCCCGTACCGGCAGAGCCGAGCTGCTTGACGATGTGCTCGAGCCCGCCGCCGGTGATCTCGGTCGTGCCGTAGCCGTCCGCGCCGAGCACGAGCGTGACGTACACGTCGCGTCCCTGCGCACCGGCCTCGCCGGGGTAGAGGATGGCATTGTCCTCGACCGTGACCGGGGCGTCGACGGTCATGGAGCTCGCGGTGTTTTCCCTGACGGTCACGCAGGCATTGCCGATGAGCACCTGACGGCCGACGAGCGCGCCGGGCTTGACCGTGCCGCCGTCGAACGCGACGGTGGTCTTGCCGCTCACCGCGCCGTTTGCGAGCAGCGTGCGGCTGTCGGCGGCCAGATCTTCGGCGTGGAAGATCTTTGCCTCCGTGCTCTCGACGAAGCGGCAGCCCTCGATCTTGCCGATCTCGCCCTCGTACATGTGCTCCGTGTCCACGTACTGGTGCGGCGCGAGCCACTTCGGGTCGTTCATGAGGTCGTATGCCACGTCGGGGTGGATGATGACCGGGAACGCGCCGTCGATGCGGCGGCAGTTGGCGTTTTTGAGTGCGCGCACGGCGCGGCGGATGCAGTCGACGGTCAGGTAGTTGTTGTCGGCAGCGCCGGCATTGCCGCCGCGCAGCAGGTAGCGGGCGGACACGGACTCGTCGGCGTACTGCACGTTGTCGCCGCCGACGAGCACCTCGCGCGTGATGGTGTCGAGCGTGCGTCCGGCCTGTGCGCCGAGCAGCTTTGTGGCCATGGTGAGGTTGTTGTCGATGGCGGTCAGCAGCAGCAGGTCGCTCATCTGGATGTAGCCGCCGTACTGACGCACGGCCGCCTCAACGGTGCTCATGCTCAGACTCTGCCCGTCGGGGGTCACGCCCTCGGTCAGGGCGGTCAGCGCCTTGCCGAGCGGGGCGAAGCGGCGAAACTGGATCGTCTTGCCGCCGTTTGCGGGGATGGGATGCTTCTGCGCGAACTGATCGTGCACGAGCTCGGGCTCGGCCGCGTCGATGAGGTAGTCGGAATAGAACGTTTTCATCTCCTCGGTCAGGCTCTGCTGGGTGGTCACCTGCGTGTTTGCGTCAAACAGGCGCAGGTCCATGCGGATGTTTTCCATACTCATGTCTCCTTTTTTCTCTGCTGTCCGCTTCCGGGGACAGCGGCGGGGCAGCACCCGGCCGCTGTGCTGCCGTTGGGTTCCTCCTGTGCGGGGGCGCGGCCGGTGTCCTCCGCAACGTGGCCGGGGTAGGCCTCGGCAAGCTGCCGCAGACCCGTCACGGCCACGGTAAACGCCGCGCGCACATCGGCCCGGTCGTCGGCTGCGATGGCTGCGTGTCCGGCGCTGAGCGTCCGCTGCACGCC
>ERZ857785.2301-NODE-2301-length-16969-cov-4.827953_pt1 | contig 16969 bp, 30 predicted proteins | sample MGYA00519763_ERZ857785 | MGnify/ENA primary metagenome ERZ857785 (study PRJEB31778, sample SAMEA3449365) | human gut metagenome | biome: human gut; feature: human-associated habitat; material: faeces | place: United Kingdom | collected 2010/2012 ... | reverse complement strand
TATATTATTTTGAATTGTATATATACCACTTCTTAGTTGAGCATATGGTTTATAGAAATTAAATTCTGCCGCTGTTGCCGAAGCATTTGTAGCAATATTATTCCAAATCAATGTTTTAGTAATCACTAATTTTACATATTTTGTTGTAACTGTCTCAAAATTGCAAATACGTTCATTGCCATTTTGTTCATATTCTTTCTGAACCTTTCTTTGAATGAAACTGGCTTGTACTGCTTGAATATTACTCATGTTTTACTCCTATTTTTCCAAAAGATAATCTATCCAATCTAAATAATCTTTTAGTTCATGATCAAGAAGTCCATCCAAACCACAATGTACTAACCCTAAAGCATTTTCACTTTCTCTTATAAATTCCCTATAGGTTTGAGTGTTTGAAGCCTCCTCACAATCACAAATTCTTTTATCTAAGTTTTCTTTGTTAATCATTATTTTTCTCCTCTTTTTCAGCATTCAAAAGGAGTATTAAATTGTCATACATTTCACAAGGATAAACATCCATTTCATCACACACTTCATCATATGGACATCCATAGCATTTTAATTTTGCACATTTTTCTTTAATTTCTTTTAAATACTTTAACATTTCTAATTTAGTCATTTCTTTTACCCTCATCTTCCAATAATTCCTTTAACTCATTTCTACATTTCTTACATAAAGCAATACTGAAACCTGCTATTCCAATTTCCTTTATTTCTTCTTCTGCATTGCAGTTATTGCACACTTTACAGATACACCAAGTCTTTTGGAATTTAATCATTATTTTTCTCCTTTTTTACGCCAACAGTCTGTTATACCATATAAAATCGTTTTTCTTATTATTTCTTCTGAGATTTCGCTTTTTTCACTTATGGCAATTGCTAATGCATCTACTATTTGGACTGTGTCTGCCATTAGGTCCATCACAGTTCCTTTCATTTCAACTTTTATCCCACTTTCAGTTGTTTCTACTGTTTCTACTTTAATCATTTTCCTCTTCCTCCTAAAGTTCCTCAAATTCAAGATTTTCATTAAGCCAGTCTGCAAATTGATAAAACTCTACTGCTTCCTCAATGTCTATCATTCCTTCTTCTTGCAATCTCTTGATGAAAAAATTAACTACATCTGCTCTTTCCATTATTTCTCTTCCTCCAATATCTCTTTCACTTCTCCAGTTTCAAAGAAGTGTTCTAACTGTAACAAACTCTCAGCGCTACCTATGTTTACATCAATACATACACATATAGTCCCATGTAATTTGCAATCTCTTCCAAACCACCTTGCTTCCTCACAGAAAGGGCAACTGTTGCAGCTTGCTATATTCAACTCTTTTATTTTGTTTGCTAATTCCTTAACTTTCATTTTTTTACGCCTCCTAAACCAATAAATATGTTAATACCAAAGCTAATAAAGCTATCACTACCATTAAGTTGTCTGCTCTACTTTCCAACTTTAGTATTGTGTAATGTATTTCTTCCATAAAGTCCACATCTTCTTGCTCTGTATATATAAAAGGTTCAGTTGCAAATCTTTCCTTGTTTTCTTCTATTTTTTTCTCAAGCTCTTTATTCATTAGTCTTCTGTCATCCTCTCAATAATATATAATTCAGAATCAAGTATTTGATTGATTTTATCTTTTATTTCTTCACTGTTTTCTGCAACTTCAGAAGCATAATCATTAAAGTAGTCCCTAGCTTCATATATTGAGTTTATTATTATGTCCTTTTCTTCTGGTGATGCATTTGAGATTAATACTTTTTCTCTAATTTCTTCTAGCAAATCTAACATATTTTGCTTATATTTCATTTTATATTTCCTCCAAAGTTGATATTTTCATTTCTACAGTTTCCCCTAATTCATCTTCATCACCTTCAAGAATTGTAAAACCTCTTTCTTTTAAACCATTTGCCACATCATAAATACTTGAATTTGATTGAATATCATCTAAAATTCTATCAACCTTGTTTTCTGACAATTCAGTTTCAAATTCTATTGCGTGATGAAAAACAACTGTTTCATCCATTTCAATTCTATATATTGCCATTATAGTAACCCTCCTTCTTCAATACTTATTCCAAATTTCTTAAGTTCTCTAACAAGCCTTAAATATTCCTTTTTACTACTGAAAGCCTTCTTAAAATCCTTATTCTTAAATGCTTTCTCCTTCTTTTCCCATTTAATTCTTAACAAAATTAGTAAATGGTCTATCTTCTTTTTATCCTTGTTGTCTGCTCTGTACCCAAGCACTTTATAAGTCCTCTTCATCTTCATTCTCCTCTTCTGGAAGGTATTTATCCTTCCAATCTTGTTCACCTTCATCATCTGAAACTTTCACTAAGCCTAAAGCCATTAAACCTATAGCTACAAGTACTATTGCTAATCCTATTTCTATCACTTTTATCACCTCCCTTCACCACAATAAATAATATGTTAAGCTTGTACTAAAAGGCTTTTTAGCCTACTTATCCTAAATTCTGATTTTTACCTCTTCTGTATCTGATTCTTTTTGCAATCTTCTAAGTTCTGCTATAATACTTTCTGTTCCATACTTTTCACATAAAATTCTTAAATACAATCTGAACCAATTATCTACTGCTTCTGGTGAAGGTTCATTAACAAAAACTGTTTTATATTCACTTAAATCTCTTCCTTTTCTGCCCATAAAATCACCTCATTTTTAAAATATGCTAATGTTATGTTCTTAGTTACTTTTTAATAAAAGCTCATTTGTTCATAAGGTCTTTCAGCTTTTACAACTCTTATACTTTCATCAATTATTGGAAGTATCTTATTGTAACTATCAAGGTCTAAATCTTCCCATTTAGTTATTCCTAATAGAAGAAATACCCTTGCTTTAACTTGTTCATATTCATCATCAGCTCTTAAAATTCCTAATCTTTTCTTTATATAAGCTGATATATCTGATTTTGATTTGCTCTTGATTTTGTAATATTCTTTTACATCTTTCATTTTCTCTTCAAATAAATCATTTACTAAAGTTAAAACTTGTCCTTTAAACTCACCTAGTGAAAAATTATTTTGAGAAAACTTTTCCATTTTGTTAAAAGCTTGTACATATTCTGCTGTAAATAAAATTCCTTTTTCACCTGTCATTTTATTGGCTACCATTTCACAACCTTGCTTTGTTAATTTGTAACATGGCTGAATTTTGTTTTGAGAGTTTTTATAGGTACTTTCTATAAAAAAATCCTGACTGCTCAAATTTGAGCCATCCTCTATAACCTTGATATATCCTTGTATATCTCTTAATAAATTTTTGTGTTGCTTTCCTATCATTTCAGCAACTTCTTTGCTATCTGCAAGTAATTTTCCGTTTTGATTTATAATTGTTAAATCCATTTTTCTTCCTCCTCTACTAATAACACCATTCTCTTTTAACAATAAAATCACCATATCTATTGTTAAGCTTTATTTTTCCATTGATAACTTCTGCTCCATCAATCTTCTTAAGAAATTTATCATCTAATAGAATTTTATCTATCAATGGGCTATTTTTACCTTTCTTAACCTTCATATCCTTAAGAAACAGTTCTCTGCTAAATCTCATTGTTTTCCACCTCACTTTCTTCAAGGTCTTCTGCTATTTTGATAAGTTCCCAAAGATGCATTCCTAAGCCTTTAGCTATTTTAGTCATAGTTTCAAATGTTGGATTTGTGTTTCTACCATGTACTACATCTCCTAAAGTTGTTTGAGCTATCTGTCCATTCTTTGCTATCCTGTATTTTGTCATAGATTTTTCTTCAGCTATTTTGTTTATTGCTTGTCCTATCATTATTCCCACCTCCTTATATTTCAGTTAACCGAACTTATTCGGTGATTTGACTATATCAGTTAACCGAAACTTTGTAAACCGTATTACTTCGTCCAAATGAGCTATTAGCAGAAAATAACTCTGTTTTTCTCTTTTTTTCTAAAAAATCCTTAAAATATATTGACTAACCGAATTATTCGGTATATACTTCGATATATAATAGTAAATTAAAATTTACTAAATTAAATAGGAGTGATTTTTATGTTTAAAAAGGAGACGATAATAAAGTTATTAGAAGAACGTGGATGGAGTAACTATAAATTATGTAAAGAATCTAATCTTGCTCCTGCTACTTTATCCGACATACTTAATGGTAAAAGTACTAATCCAAAAACAGAAACTTTAGAAAAGATAGCAAAAGCTCTTAATGTTTCAATGGATGATTTTTTTATAGAAGATAATAAAAATAGTATTGATGAGCAACAAAGTTCAAACCCTGATGATTTTGATGAACTTGACCCTGAAATAAGAGCTATTGCGAGAGATATGAAAAATATGTCTAGTAAAAATAAAGAACTATTAAAAGAGCTAATAAAAACTATGTCAAAAGTAGGGGATGATGAATTGAACAAATGATTAAAGAAGTAAGATATAAATATTGCATTGACAAAGCAATTGATTTTTTACTTGAAAATGAAATAAATTCTTTTCCTTTTGATTGTGATATTATCATAAAAAGAAATAAATGGGCCAGACTTAAATACTCTGAATTAGCAAAAATAAAAAATGTTACCATTAGAGATATAAGTGAATCTTTTGGTAGTGATGATGGTTATACTATTTTTAATGGTAGAAATTACACAATTGCTTATAATGATAAAAAAACATATAGGGATGAGCCAATACCAAAAAGAATATATTTTACAAAATTGCATGAAATAGCACATATTTACTTAAACCATTTTAGAGAATTTAACGAGACGATACTTACTCGTTCAAATATATCAAGTTTTCAATATGATATTTTAGAAAAAGAAGCAAATACATTTGCAGGCTTTGTGATAGCTCCATCAATAATAATTAAACACTTAAAAATGAATCAGTATGAAGTTTCTAGTTATTTTGGAATAACAGACACAGCTGCTAGAACTAACATTAGCTATTCAAAAAGAGATTGTAATTGTATAACTGATGAACAAGAAAGAAAGTTACTAAATCTTTTTGGAAAGTCTATGTATAAAAAAACCTGTTTGAACTGCAAAAATAAATTTACATTAGAAAATGCTAAATATTGTCCTATATGTGGAGCAAAAAATATATTATGGGGTGATGGAAATATGAAATATACACAAATAGAATTAAATGAAAAACATAAGGCAAGAGTTTGTCCTGAATGTCAAAATGAGAATACAAATATAGAGGGAGATTACTGTCAAATATGTGGAACTCATATTGTAAATAAATGTACAAATCCAAATTGTGATGTCACTCTTGATGGTAGTTCAAGATTTTGTCCTTTTTGTGGTTCAGAATCAACTTTCTTTGAAGATAATTTATTACTTTCTTGGCAACAGGAACAAGCTAAAATTGATTTTTCAGATACAGTCCAAGGTTTTATAAATGCGGGGAATATGCCATTCTAAAAAAGGAGGTTTTTCTTATGAAAGTTGCTATATACTCCAGAAAATCTAAATTCACTGGTAAAGGTGAAAGTATTGAAAATCAAATTATCAAGTGTAAAAAATTTATAGAGTTTAAGTTTGATGTTAATCCTGAAGAGGCTGAGATTTTTATTGATGAAGGTTTCAGTGGGAAAAATGAAGATAGACCGCGTTACCAGGATATGCTTAAAAAAATAAAGAATAAAGAGATTGATAGTATTATCATATACCAACTTAATAGACTTGGTAGAAATGCAAGAGATATTCATAATACAATGCAACTATGTGAAGACTTAGGATGTGTAATATATAGTGCTACAGAAGGCTTTGATAGCTCTACAAGCTTTGGAAGGGCTCTTATAGGTATATTAGCTAGCCTTGCACAATTAGAACGTGAGCAGTTAGCTGAAAGAGTTAAAGACAATATGTATACATTAGCTAAAATGGGAAGATGGCTTGGTGGTCAATCTCCTCTTGGATTCCAAGGTGTTAAAGAATATTATATTGATGAAAATGGTAAGCAAAGAAGTATAACAAAACTTAAAGAAAACAAAGAAGAGCTTAAGTTAGTAAAGGTTATTTATAATAAATACTTAGAGTTAAGGTCTCTTTCTCAAGTTTCTAAATGGGCATTGGAAAGTGGTTTAAAAGGCAAAAATGGTGGATATATGGATAAATCCATTGTAAATAGTATCCTTCAAAATCCAGTCTATGTCAAATCAGATGAAAATGTTATGAAGTATCTTGAAAATAAAGGCTATGAGGTTTGTGGAGCAGCTAATGGAAATGGTCTTTTAAGATATGGTGGTAAAGATGAACAAATAGCTGCAGTTGCAAAACATAACGGTATAATTGAAGCTAATACATGGATTAAAATTCAAGAAATTCTTAAAGAAAATACTGAAAAAGGACCTAAGACAGGTAAAACTCATAATGCTCTTTTAACTGGAATACTTAGATGTGGTAAATGTGGCTCTACTATGGGAGTTATACATGGAGCTTCCTATAAAGGCATAAAAACACATTACTATAAATGCAATTTGAAAATAAAATCACCAAAGCTCTGTGATTCTAAAAATTTAAATGTCTTAGAGTTTGAAGAAAAGTTTTTTAGTTTTTTAAAAAATTATAGTAAAGAAGAACTTATTAATAATTTACAAAAATCTATGCAGGAATCAAAACAGATTGAAAATATGTTAAATGTAAAAAGCATAGACCAGGAAATAGAAAAGATAAATAAAACAATTAAACAATTACTAAATAGATTAAAAATGATTGATGATGATGAAGTTGCTAAAATAATAATAACAGAAATAACATCTGAAAAAAATAGATTAAATGAACTTGAAGACAAAAAGGCTAAGAGCCTAAATGAGCAAAGTAAGCTAACTATGGCTGAAGCTGAAATACTTAAAACTATTAATGAATTAGATGATTTTAACAATTCATTTGATGATTTAAGCCATGAGCAAAAACAAATAAGGCTTAAAGATTTATTAGAAAGTATAACTTATGTGAATGATTCTTTTAATATAAAATTTAAAGTAAAAAAAAACTATCTGAAAGCCTGGACTTAGTTTCAAACTTAGTTAAAAAATACAGTATATTGCAGTTTGGAACATCATGCAGAAGCCATAGTCTCAGGCTATCTTTCAGGGCATAACTCTGTAAGACTTGCCCTTGGAATGCCTTTATTAATTCTTCCTTCTTCAATTGCTATAGGAGACTTAATTGCTTATGAAAATGAAAAATCTAAAACAAGTGAAGGAAGAAAGAAAAGATATACCTTTGCAGGTTCTGTTTATCTAAAAAGAATGATAGAAAAAGGCCTTTATACTATGGATTTAAAGGAAATAAGAAAAAGAATAGAAAAGCTTAATTTAGATAATGTTTTTGATTCAAAACTATGTTATTAGTTTTTTTTAATATGACCCAGATATAAAAATATATCTGGGCTATAATATTTTAGGCAAGTTCTTTAAAGTTTTTTTCTTGAAATGCAACTGTTTCTTGAATATAGTTAAATATTTTTTCTGTTACATTCCATCTGTCAGGACAGTTTAAAACAACAATTATTATATCTTTTCCTTTATAATCTATAGAAGAAACAAGACACTTTCCAGCTTTACCTGTATAGCCTGTTTTTACCCCATTAGCACCTTGTATTTTCCATAATATTTTATTTATATTTGAATAATCTCTTGTAAAATTATATTTACTTTGAGAAATTTCTTTTGTTCCAACTATTTCCCTAAATTCTTTATATTCCATTCCCTTAGCTGTTAAAAGAGCTAAATCATAAGCTGAAGAATAATGGTCAGTCATATCTAGTCCATGAGGTGATTGAAAATGGGAATCAAGAAGGCCTAGACTTGTTTTATAATTATTCATTATATCTGCAAAGCCTTCTACACTTCCTCCAATTCCCTCTGCAAGGGTTATTGCAGCATCATTTCCTGAACGATACATTAAGCCATATAAAAGTTCTCTTATTGTTATTTCTTCATTTTCTCTATAACCTACAGTAGACCCTCTTACAGAAGCTGCATTTTTGCTTACTGTAAATTTTTCATCTAAATTTCCTCTCTCTATTGTTATTAAAGCTGTTAAAATTTTAGTTGTACTTGCCATTGGAACTAATTCATACCCATTTTGTTCAAAAAGTACAGTTTTACTTTCTCTATCAATTGCAATAGCATTTCTTGCATCTACTTTAAAAAACTTTGTATTTTCAGAATAAGCATTTTTTATATTAATATTTAGTGTTAATACTCCAATTATAAGAAAAGAAATAATAAATTTTACTTTTGTTTTCATGGAAACCACCTTCTAAATTTAATAATAACTATAATGTTTAAAATTTATTATTATAGTTAATACTAATAATATTATTGAATTTTGGAGGAAATAAATGTGAAACTTTTTCTTTTAATTTTTTTATTTTTAATTATTCCCATTCCAATTAAGATTAGTATTTCCTATAAAAAAGAAAAATATTATATAAAAATATATAATTTTAATATTTTAAAAAAACAAAATCTTAATAAAGAAAAACCACATAAAAAAATTAAGAAAAATAGAAAATTTGAAAAAGGCTATTTAATAGAAATAACTAAAGCTTTAAATAAAAATCATTTTAAACCAAAACTAAAGCTAAAGGGTGACTTTCAATATTCATTAAATGATGCTTCTAAAACAGCTATTTTTTATGGAATACTTCAAAGTATATGCCCTTACATATTAGAAGGATTTAAAGTTTTCTTTAAAATAAAATCCTTTAAATTATTTATAAAACCTATATTTAAAGATGAATTTATAGGAATTTTTCATATTACATGTATAATTTCTTTATCTCTTGGCAAAACTATAATTATAATATGTTTAATAATAAAGACTGTTTTAAATAAAAAAATATTAAAAATAAAGGAAGGATTATATAATGAACAGCAATCATCAAGAAGTTGAAAATTTAATGAAAAGTACAATGGAAAGTTTAAGAAATATGATAGATGTAAATACTGTTGTTGGAGATACTGTTAAAATGAATAATGGAAACTGTATAATTCCTATATCTAAAGTTACCTTTGGTTTTGCTTCAGGAGGCAGTGATTTTTCACTTAACAATGAAAACTATAAAGATGGAGACTACCCTTTTGGTGGCGGCACAGGAGCTGGTGTATCTGTAAAGCCTGTTGCCTTTCTTGTAGTTAGAGATGAATCTGTAAGGCTTCTTCCTGTAGAGCAAAATACAACCTATGATAGAATTGTAGATACAGTTCCTCAAGTTCTTGAAATAATAAAAGACTTTGTTAAAAAGAAAGATAATAATGATAACTTTGAAGAGGATATAAATACATTTGAATCTTCTTCCTCTTCTTATCACTTAAATAGAGAAGATTAAATATTTATGGGCTGTCACACAAAGAAATTTCATATATATATATACTCAATAAAATACTATCTATTATATTAATATTTCTTTATGCAACAGTCCAAAACTTAAATATTAAAATTATTAAAGTCTATTTCTAAATCCTTATAAATATTCACTTTAATTTTATCATTAAAAGTATAAACTTCTGGTGATTCATAATTTTCTCCAGTCAATACATAAACAAAAACACTTCTTTTTCTAGGGTCAATAATCCAATATTCCTTAACTTTATATTTTTGATAAAGATTTAATTTTGTTACATAGTCATGCCCTACACTAGAAGGTGATACAATTTCAACTATCATATCAGGAGAACCAGTACATCCAGCATCAGTTAATTTATTTTTATCACATATAACTGAAATATCAGGTTGAACTACTGATTTACTATTAATAGTCTCTTCATTATCATTTTTTAGTATTACATCAAATGGAGCTGGATAAACAACACAATCCCCTTTATTTGATTTTATATAATTTCTTATTTCAGAACTAACTTCCATAACTAAGTGTTGATGTATCCTTGCTGGTGCTGGTGACATATTAAAAATTTCTCCTTCTATAATTTCTATTCTTTCATCATCTGTAAAGGTTAAATAATCTTTATAGGTATATAATTTATTTTTTTTTGGTATCATAGAAAAACCTCCTTAAAAACTATTTATAAACTTTCTAAAGTTGATTATCTTTAATAAAATTTTATCAATTTTTGATTTCAAGGTAAACAAAAAAATAACTTTTAGACTTTAGAAATTTTTTTCTATCTCACTTTCATTTAAGATTTCTTCTATATCATCATCTGTTGTATCCTCAAATAAATCTAAAGAAGGAAGCTCTTTTAAGTCATTAAGTTCAAATTGTCTTAAAAATTCATTTGTAGTTGAATATAAAATTGGTCTTCCTGGAACGTCTAATCTACCACTTTCTTTAATTAAGTTTTTTTCAATTAGTTTTTGTATTGCACTTTCTGATTTTACTCCTCTTATTTCATCTATATCAATTCTTGTTATAGGTTGTTTATAAGCAATAATTGCTAAACTTTCAAGGGAAGCTTGGGATAGGGATTGTCTTTTATTTTTCTTAAGAAGCTTTTGTATATAATCACTATTTTCACTTTTAGTTACAAGTTGATATTCACCCTTTATTGAAATAAGTTTAATTCCTCGTAAAGAGGCTTCATAATCTAATATCATTTCATTTAAAACTTCTTCTACATATCTTGGAGGCATTTCTAAATTTATAGCAATGTCTCTTAAACTTAAAGGCTCTCCAGTAACAAAAAGAATAGATTCTATTATTGATTTTATCCTCTCTTTTTTTGATGCCTCTTCAAATTCTACTTGTCCAAGTTCAAAATTATTCATTTTTTTCAACTCTCCTTTTTACTAATATGTTTCCAAAGCCTTCATTTTGATATACTTTAACCTCTTTAAGTTTCATAAGTTCAAGTAAAGCTAAAAAAGTAACTACATATTCTAATTTACATTCACAATTTGAAGTTAAATCATTAAAATCAACTACTTTTTCTTTAGGAATTTTATCTTTTAAATATTCAATCTTATCTTCAATTTTATATTTATCAACTTGTATATTTTTTTGTATAGTTGAGGTTTTATTTTGTTTGTTTAAATAAATTTCAAGTAAATCATTATATATATGATATAAATCTAAAAGAGAAATATTTTTTAAAGAATCATCTGAATTTTTGTCCTTCTTAATTTCTTCAATAATCTCTGGCTTTTTAGAATAAACCTCTCCTGAATTAAGATACTTGTCCTTAAAAAATAAAGTTGAAGCTTTAATTTTTTTATATAATATAAGCTTTTCTAAAAGCTTTTTTTCTATATCCTCTTCATCTTCTTCCTCAGTATTATTTTTTATTTTAGGAAGAAGGGTTTTAGATTTAATCTCTATTAAAGTAGCTGCAATAACTATAAATTCAGAGGTAATTTCAAGGTCCATCTCTTTCATAGTATCTAGATAAGCTAAGTATTGATTAGTTATTTTATATATTTCTACATTGTATATATCCATTTTATTTTTCTTAATTAAATGTAATAATAAATCAAAAGGGCCTTCAAAGTTAGCTACCTTAATTTTAGGAAGTTCCATAAAGTAAAAATCACCTCATTTTCAGTAAATTTATATATTATACATAATATCAATTTTCTAAATTTTTAACAAGGTAACTAATATATTTTATTTTTCTTTTCTCTTATAAAATAAAAATTGTATAATTAGCTTAGTAGCCATTACTAATAACTTTTTAAAAGTTAGATTTAACTAATATAATTTAATTAAAAAAAACAAAAAGTGCCTAAACTTAAAGCATTTTAATATTTATAGGCACTTTTTTATTTTATTTAAATATTTTCTTTATATTATGTTTTATTCCTTCAAATATACCACCCTTTTCTATATTACGGTCACAGTATACTTTAACTTCTCCTACCTTTTCTTCTTTAAGGTATACTTCACAACTTCCTACCATATCACCTTTAGCATATTTATCTTTAAGGTCACTTATAACAATTTTTTTAGTTAATTCTCCATCAGTTCCCTTTGGTAAAACTATTTCTAAATCATCACAAGCCTTAGCTATAAAAAATCTATCAGTGTTTTTACCCATATATACTTTTTCCACATCTTCATCTTTAGATACAAGTTTTTTTCCTTCATATTTTGAAAAACCATAGTTCATAAGAATTCCAGCATCACGATTTCTTATTTTATATGTAGGTGCACCCATTATTACAGCAAGCATTCTTACTCCATTTCTTTTAGCTGTAGCAGAGATACAATATTTTGCTTCACTTGTATAACCTGTTTTTAATCCATCACAGCCTTCAAAAAATCTTACAAGCTTATTATGATTTACAAGCTCTATAGGACTTTTTCTTCCCTCTGAGATAGTTTCCATATATATACTTGAATAATTAAGTATTTTAGGATGTTTTAAAAGTTCTCTAGACATTATAGCAATATCCCTTGCTGTTGATACATGCCCCTCTGCTGGAAGCCCATTACAGTTTACAAAATGAGTATTAGTCATTCCAAGTTCTTTTGCCCTTTTATTCATTAAATTAACAAAATCACTTTCAGTACCACCTATATACTCTGCAATGGCAACAGCTGCATCATTTCCTGAAGCTATTGCAACTCCTTTTAAAAGTTCCTCTAAAGTTCTTACCTCTCCAGTATCAAGAAGCATTGTGCTGCCACCCATGTTTTTAGCATTTTCACTACAAGTAACTTTATCTTGAAGAGAAACTTTATTATTATCTACAGCTTCCATTGCAAGAAGCATTGTCATTACCTTTGTTACAGATGCTGGGGCATACTTTTCATCAATATTTTTTTCATATAATATCTTACCTGATATAGGCTCAATTAATAATGCTGAATTTGCTTCAATTCCATCCATTGTATTATCTTCAGCATTTACATTTTTATTAGGAATTAATAAAAATGATAAATTTAAAATTAAACTTATTGCAAATATTTTTATAAATTTATTTTTCATAGGTTCTTTAGCCCTCCTTTCAAATTATATTATTTCCAAAGGCTAAAAAATTATGTTTATAAATTTATAAAAATTTATTTTACATCTTTATTTTATAACTTCATATATTAATGGAGTGTTATCTTTAAAAGAATCTTTAATTTCAATAGCATTAATTAATTTTTCTAAAGCTTTTTCTCCTTTTTCTTTATCATTTGCATGAATATAGGCTAAAGTTTCTCCTTTATTTACTTTATCTTTGCACTTTTTATTAAGTACAATTCCTACTGATAAATCTATTTTACTTTCTTTAGTAACTCTTCCTGCACCAAGTTCCATAGCTATAAGACCAACCTTTTCTGCATGGATTTTTGATACTATTCCAGAATTTTTAGCTTTAACTTCTATTATGTAAGAAGCCTTTTCAAAAAGATTTGTATCATCTATATATCTTTCATCTCCACCTTGTATTTTTACAAACTCTTTAAGTTTTTCTAAGGCCTTTTTATTTTTAATATTTTGAAGAAGCATGTTATATCCTTCATCAAAAGAAGAGGCTTTTTTACCTAAAATAAGCATATAGCTTCCAAGATTTAAGGTTAATTCTAAAAGGTCAGAAGGACCCTTTCCTTTTAATGTGTTAATAGCTTCAATAACCTCTAAAGAATTGCCTATAGCATAACCTAAGGGCTGATTCATATCTGATATAATTGCAATAGTTTTTCTTCCTACACTATTACCTATATCAACCATCTCTTGAGCCAAAGCTCTTGCATCCCTAGGAGTTTTCATAAAAGCCCCTTCTCCCACCTTAACATCAAGAACTATAGAATCAGCCCCAGAGGCAATTTTTTTACTCATAATACTAGAGGCTATTAAAGACATATTCTCTACTGTAGCTGTAACATCTCTTAAAGCATAAATCTTTTTATCAGCTGGTGCTAAATGACCAGTTTGAGCAACTAGAGCTATCTTATGTTTATTTACATTTTCAATAAATTTTTCCTCCAGAAGGTTAACTGAAAAGCCTTTAAAAGATTCTAACTTATCAATTGTTCCACCTGTGTGGCCAAGACCTCTTCCAGACATTTTAGCTACAGGAATTCCACAGGAAGCAACAAGAGGTGCAAGAAGTATTGTTGTTTTATCTCCAACTCCACCTGTTGAATGTTTATCAACCTTTATTCCTTCTATTTTATTTAAAGATAACATATCTCCAGAGTTTGCCATAGCTAAAGTAAGGTCTTTAGTTTCTCTTTTATTCATTTTATTAAAATATATTGCCATTAAAAGAGCAGAAGCTTGATAATCTGGAATATCACCTTTAGTAAAGCCCTTTACAAAATACTCTATTTCTTCCTTTGATAATTCTAATCCATTTCTCTTATTCATAATTATATCGTACATTCTCATAATTTATTCCTCCTTTTGTTAAAGCTTTTTATTATGCCCTTGGATGAGTATTTTTATATATTAAATTAATTTTATCATTATTCATAAGTTCATAATAGGTATCCATATAAGTTAAAACCTGATTTCCTAAAAGTTTTTGAACAGCCCTTACATTAGCACCATTTTGAAGCATATGAACAGCAAAGGAGTGTCTAAAGGTATTTAAATTTACATCTACACTAACCTTTGCTTTTTGAGAATATTCCTTTACAATTCTCCATATACCCTGTCTTGTAAGCTTTTTACCATTTAAATTAACAAATAAATTTTCAACTCCAACTTCTGCTATAGTACTTCTTATTTTTAAATATTCCTCTACTGCATTAAGAGCACTTCTTCCAATTGGTATAAGCCTTTCATAATGTTTATTATCAACACATTTAACAAAGGATAAATCAAGATTTACATCACTTACTTTAATAGCTATAAGTTCAGACACCTTCATTCCTGTTGCATACATCATTTCTAAAAGAGCACAATCTCTTATTCCCTTAGGACCATTTTTATCTACTGTTTTTATTATTTTGTCTACCTCTTCAATAGTAAGTATTTGAGGAAGCTTTTTTGCATTTTTACTACCCTTAAAGGATATTTTAGGAACATCTTTTATAAGATTACTTTCTTTTAAAAAGCTATAAAAACTTCTTATGCTTATTACTATTCTATTAATTGAACGTTCAGACTTTTTATCATCTAATAAATGCTGAATATAAGACATTACAGCTAGGTTATCTTCACTATAAAGGTTAAGTTTATTTTTTTCAACAAATTTAATAAATAAATTTACATCTGTTATATATGCATATACTGTGTTTTCGCTTTTTTCACTTTCTAATAAATAATTTTTATAACCATTTAAAATTTCTTTCATATAAATCTCCTACTTAATTATTTATAAAATTTAGTAACTACAAACCTTATTAAATTTGGTGAAACATAAGTTTCTACAATAGAACCTATTCCAAAAAGAATAAAAAGTAATACTATAATTATAATGTTGTTTTTAACATTAAATTTAAAATTCCAGGCTTTTTTTGAAAACCTACTTTTAAAATGCTCTATAGAAAAGGATAAAGAAATAATACTTAAAATTATAAATGCAGGAATATAAATTAAATTTTGAGGAATAATAGAAATAAATGCAATCATAAATCCTGAATTACTATAGGTAGTTATTAAAAAAGCAAAGGTATATCCTACACTAAACCCTTTTATTAAATCTATTATTAAAACTATTGGAGCACCAAAAAATAAAAAGCTCATTAAAAATATAGGAACTATAAGAAGAAGGTTCTTTTTAAGTACATTAAAAAACAAACTTCCATAATTAGTATTACTTTCTAATAAACTATTTATATAAGAAGTAAAATAATTAGATAAATTTGTTTTATCTCCTTTATCCATATATTTTACTGTATATACTCCAAGAACAACTCCTACACAGAAAAATAATAGAATAAATAAATAGTAAAGCTTATTTTTCCTAAAGGCTTCATTCATTTTCTTTAATAAATCCTTCATCCTTTCCTCCTCTTTATAGTGTAATCTGTTTTATACTATGAAGAGGCTTTAAACTTTATGCAAAAATTATAACTTTCCATTTATCTAGAACTTTTCTAAAACTTATTTTTAATTAAAAATTTTTTACTTTACATAATATTTATTATGATAATTATGTAAAGCAAAAAAAATTTTAAGTAAGTGAATATATTATTTTTTCTTTTCTGTCCTAATAATTCTAAGTAAAGGCAAAATAATATATTCACTAGGCTTTTTTATAAAGCTAACTTTTTATATATATAATCATTAGCTACTTTTTTAATGTTTTTCATCTTTTCCTTTGTATCTGGATTTTTATAATCTATTCTATCAATTACTATATTTATATAATTATTATCCCTTAAAAACCTTAACCCAGAAGAAAAATTAAAATCAAAAATAAAAGCAAGATAAGATATCCACATATCCATATGAGTTTTCCTATCTGATTTTAATATCATTTTACAATTAATAAAGTCATTGTAAATATTATCACTTATACTTTCAAGTTCAAATTCTTCTTCACTTATATCAAAAAGAGTTTCAATTTTTTCAATTTCTTTAACCCTAAAATTATCCATCTTGTCTCCATCTCTTACTATCTTTGAAAATAATAATTCTCTTTCTGACAAATTATCTTCTATTTTATATTTATTATGATTTCTTATTGCTTTTTCTATTATATTATCATAAGTTTCTTCAACTAAAAACTTTCTTATAAGATTATCCTTAAATAAAATATCAGCACCATATTCTGCATGGTCTATTGTGCTATTATCATCAAAACTATTAAAATTTTTAAGCTGTTTAAAACGACCTATATCATGTAAAAGACCTATAAGCTTTGCAAGATTTATATCTTCTTCATTAAGCTTTAAATCCTTAGCAATATATTCACAAGCTTCAACTACTTTATATGTATGCTCTATTTTTAATCTTATTTTAGAATTATTTATATCAAAAGAAGCTACATAATCCTTAAATGCCTTTTTAGCTATGTTAAAATCTATCATTTAAAATTCTCTGCTACTTAAAATGTAATCAAATATAAACACTTTAAGAATTTTACTGTTTCAACGTATCTGTTTTGGCAATGAATAACTTCAAAGC
>ERZ857785.2284-NODE-2284-length-17118-cov-31.005861_pt1 | contig 17118 bp, 14 predicted proteins | sample MGYA00519763_ERZ857785 | MGnify/ENA primary metagenome ERZ857785 (study PRJEB31778, sample SAMEA3449365) | human gut metagenome | biome: human gut; feature: human-associated habitat; material: faeces | place: United Kingdom | collected 2010/2012 ... | reverse complement strand
GCACGGGCTGCACGCAAAGCAGAGCGCATCTGTCCTCTTGCCAGAAAGCAGCATAAACAAAACCACCCGCTTGGCAGGTGGTTTTGTTTATGTCGGCATGGTGCTCCGGATAAAGCGTTTCCCCGATTTCCGGGCATAGGTCGAATGGTATGCTCTTGCGAAGGCGCACCGCTTCGCGGTCATACGCTCATGTGATTCGATTCTTGTTATACCTCATGTAAATACAAAAATCCCGTCTGTTCAAAGAAGGTGACTTCTTGAAACAGACGGGATGTATGATTTCTGTGACTTATCGGACTGCTGTGCGCAGCACGATAAGCCTGCCGTCTGATTGGAAAAGACAGCAGGAACAGCATGCGGTATTCACAATGATCTGCTTTCTGTGCGCATTCATAGGGAGGGCCCGAGGATAAACTGCTTCATTTGGAAGAAAACAAAAAAGAGACCAAAAAATGGTTCAATGCCTTAGGGCGCTCTACGCCGTTCGGGGGAACCAAGTTTGGTCTTACTCGCAGTATATCCAATGTCAGTGAGAATGTCAAGCCGCTGCTGGTTTCGCTGAAAGCTTACTCGGAGGCGGAGAAAAAAGACCATGCAAAATCCGCAAAGGAGTTTTTCGGGGAGACGAACAACCGGAACGAAAACGGATACATTACCACGGACTGTACGAAGCTGGATTTTTCTGATCATCATGAGGGCGCACCCGGCGAGCATCGCTACGTAGACCACAGCGATACCCGCGGCGAGGCGGCGGTACAGGTGGAGCTGGAGCGGTACTACGGCGGGGCAAAGGCACTTCTTGCTCAAAACGAAGCATTTCTGAAAGGGATCACAGAAGCGCTGCTCCTGACACTTCACCATACGCGGCGGGGAGAACAAGCCCGCCGCGTATGGACAGATTTCAATCCACGCCCCCCGCGAGGGGGGCGACAGCGCCCCTCTACCACGGCCATGCGGCCCTTGGAATTTCAATCCACGCCCCCGCGAGGGGGGCGACATCGCTGTTCAAGGTGGGCAAGACCTCCAACGCCCTATTTCAATCCACGCCCCCCGCGAGGGGGGCGACCGGGGGCCCAGGCTACGGCATAAAATCCTATAATGGCATTTCAATCCACGCCCCCCGTGAGGGGGGGCGACGGCGCGGCGTGGATACGGGGCGGGTCACGCAGGAATTTCAATCCAGGCCCCCGTGAGGGGGGCGACTTTACAACGACCTGTACCTGATGCCGGTGGTGCTATTTCAATCCACGCCCCCCGCGAGGGGGGCGACGTAGTCTGGGTACGCTGGTGATAGTCACCAAACACAATTTCAATCCACGCCCCCCGCGAGGGGGGCGACAATAAGTAAAGCTGTTATTAGGCATATCTTTAGATTTCAATCCACGCCCCCCGCGAGGGGGGCGACGAAGCCGGGTCTGGTAGTGCTGTACGAAAGACTGTATTTCAATCCACGCCCCCCGCGAGGGGGGCGACCAACGACATACCTCCCGGCGCGGTGCTCTACCGACTATTTCAATCCACGCCCCCCGCGAGGGGGGCGACTTATCACGGCGGCTCCCCCCATGCAGCCCATCACGATTTCAATCCACGCCCCCCGCGAGGGGGGCGACGGAAAACTGAAATCGGAGCGCAAACGCTTTATGTAATTTCAATCCACGCCCCCCGCGAGGGGGGCGACGTCAAGCACTTTTTTGGCATTTCGGGGCACTTTGTAATTTCAATCCACGCCCCCCGCGAGGGGGGCGACGCTGTCGCCCCATCGCTGCCCTCGCCGTCAAAAAGACCATTTCAATCCACGCCCCCCGCGAGGGGGGCGACCAGCTTACACCTTTTAACGCCAAGGGTGGCTACTGATTTCAATCCACGCCCCCCGCGAGGGGGGCGACGTATTTACCTGTTCTTGACGGATTTCACGCTCCCCTATTTCAATCCACGCCCCCCGCGAGGGGGGCGACGACCACAGAGGCAAAGATCTTCCATGCCGCTCCCCTATTTCAATCCACGCCCCCCGCGAGGGGGGCGACGTTAACCTGCTCTTTACGGATTTCCCGCAACCCCATTTCAATCCACGCCCCCCGCGAGGGGGGCGACTTCCCGTCCTTGTCGTCAGCATATGCCCCGTTTCATTTCAATCCACGCCCCCCGCGAGGGGGGCGACTTCCCCGCCCAGCGTGATGCTGATGGTCGGAGAATTTCAATCCACGCCCCCCGCGAGGGGGGCGACCTGCTGTACGGCGAGATCTCCGCGTTGTGCGACCGATTTCAATCCACGCCCCCCGCGAGGGGGGCGACTGCCGCTGACGTCCCGCTGATTCACGGGATTGCCATTTCAATCCACGCCCCCCGCGAGGGGGGCGACAGTTCCCTGTCCATTGTGACCTCGCACTATATGTATTTCAATCCACGCCCCCCGCGAGGGGGGCGACTCGTGTTGGCCGCGGCGCGGCCAAATCCCACCGAATTTCAATCCACGCCCCCCGCGAGGGGGGCGACCAAAGAATTTACGTTTTACTGGATATATTCTGTCATTTCAATCCACGCCCCCCGCGAGGGGGGCGACTGCAGCTTGCCGTCTGGGCCAACGGTAGCCCGGAATTTCAATCCACGCCCCCCGCGAGGGGGGCGACGCGCGGTAGGTGCAGTCCCACAGAGCAAGGAGATTTCAATCCACGCCCCCCGCGAGGGGGGCGACCCCAAGGCCGGTACGCACGGCAACACCTTTAACATTTCAATCCACGCCCCCCGCGAGGGGGGCGACTGTCTAACGCAGCGGCCAGCGGGTGGAAAAAGGATTTCAATCCACGCCCCCCGCGAGGGGGGCGACCATGCCGGCGTTTTATTGATTTCGTTCGCCGTAAATTTCAATCCACGCCCCCCGCGAGGGGGGCGACCATCACGCCGCGGTTAGGCGTTCCGTTGCAGCCGTAATTTCAATCCACGCCCCCCGCGAGGGGGGCGACGGCGGTACAGGTATCGGGAATGCATCCCGTGCAATTTCAATCCACGCCCCCCGCGAGGGGGGCGACGTGGCACCCGGCAGGTCCGGGAGCAGCGTAGCAAATTTCAATCCACGCCCCCCGCGAGGGGGGCGACTACTCATTTTAATTTCTCCTTAATGTAATGTTAATTTCAATCCACGCCCCCCGCGAGGGGGGCGACTACTTCACCGCCCCTGCTTCACACCGATTCCATATTTCAATCCACGCCCCCCGCGAGGGGGGCGACTACACATACCGCCCATAAGGGCGGCGTGTCGGGTATTTCAATCCACGCCCCCCGCGAGGGGGGCGACATGGACGACTATTTTGACAACAAAATGTCAACAGATTTCAATCCACGCCCCCCGCGAGGGGGGCGACCTCCTTGATCCGCACTTGATTCACCTCCGTTCGTATTTCAATCCACGCCCCCCGCGAGGGGGGCGACGCAGGATCCTCTTCATCCGACTGTGATAGATGGATTTCAATCCACGCCCCCCGCGAGGGGGGCGACTCCGCACGGCTGATGGCGTTTCGCCGCCCGTGGGATTTCAATCCACGCCCCCCGCGAGGGGGGCGACTGCCAAGTGCAAGCGATACGCAGACCGATGGGACATTTCAATCCACGCCCCCCGCGAGGGGGGCGACGATTTCAAAGGCGGACTACTCAAAAAAGTATGCAATTTCAATCCACGCCCCCCGCGAGGGGGGCGACAAGGCTGGGAAACTCGCTGGAAGGATGAACAGAAATTTCAATCCACGCCCCCCGCGAGGGGGGCGACCGGCCATGCGGCTCTTGGCAAAATACTTGGATACATTTCAATCCACGCCCCCCGCGAGGGGGGCGACGCCGCCTGTTCCACCGCCGCTCCCAGCAGCGCTGGATTTCAATCCACGCCCCCCGCGAGGGGGGCGACGTCCAGATGGATTCACCGGTTTCAGGATCAACCGTAATTTCAATCCACGCCCCCCGCGAGGGGGGCGACAATTTCCAAATCATGGCCTTCAATATGTTTCACGTATTTCAATCCACGCCCCCCGCGAGGGGGGCGACAGCGCGCCAGCGTAGTTTGCCAGCAGGCCACGGATTTCAATCCACGCCCCCCGCGAGGGGGGCGACAGCATTTCAAATCTCCTCTCATAAGTAGCTTTTTCCATTTCAATCCACGCCCCCCGCGAGGGGGGCGACCTCTTGCCTCGCAGCCGCACGGAGCGTAAGCCTGCATTTCAATCCACGCCCCCCGCGAGGGGGGCGACGTTCCTCCGGCTGCCCGGAAAACCATGCCCTCGCATTTCAATCCACGCCCCCCGCGAGGGGGGCGACCCCCGTAAAATTGCCCAAATACCCCACAGTGGCGCAATTTCAATCCACGCCCCCCGCGAGGGGGGCGACCCCGTTGTCATAGATGCGGAAAACAACAGCGTGGTATTTCAATCCACGCCCCCCGCGAGGGGGGCGACCGCCCACAGGCAGAGCCTGTATCGCGCGCCGTACCATTTCAATCCACGCCCCCCGCGAGGGGGGCGACTGGCGTCAGGCCTGCCCGTTCGCGCAGGATACCATTTCAATCCACGCCCCCCGCGAGGGGGGCGACGTGTCGCCGCCCAGAGACTGCAGCAGAGACGCGGAATTTCAATCCACGCCCCCCGCGAGGGGGGCGACTCACCCGCGCCTTGGCATCCACGCCAAGACGCTGATTTCAATCCACGCCCCCCGCGAGGGGGGCGACAACAAGCAGCGGGCCATGGACGCCTGGGACAAGCTATTTCAATCCACGCCCCCCGCGAGGGGGGCGACCATTGGAGTGGATGGGCACATGCAGGTCGGCCTTATTTCAATCCACGCCCCCCGCGAGGGGGGCGACTGTTGCTGTCGGTATCCGCCGGAATGCCGGAAATAGTATTTCAATCCACGCCCCCCGCGAGGGGGGCGACTCCGGAACGTCCTTGCCCTGCGTATTGATATTATTTCAATCCACGCCCCCCGCGAGGGGGGCGACGTTCAACGGTCTTTGCGTCGATCCGTCCCGCCGCGTATTTCAATCCACGCCCCCCGCGAGGGGGGCGACGCTCACGCATTGCGCCGTAGGATAAGCGACGCGGATTTCAATCCACGCCCCCCGCGAGGGGGGCGACCACACGAAAGGAGCTATTCAATTATGTTCAGCAAGAAATTTCAATCCACGCCCCCCGCGAGGGGGGCGACTCCGCGTTTCCATGTTGTGCTTCAATGCGACGTTGAGATTTCAATCCACGCCCCCCGCGAGGGGGGCGACTTTTAACGTGTTCCACGCGGTCGATACCGCTTCCGTATTTCAATCCACGCCCCCCGCGAGGGGGGCGACGTTGTACTCCGCCGCCGAAAGGGATTGATATTCAGCATTTCAATCCACGCCCCCCGCGAGGGGGGCGACTGCTTCTGTCCAAGCAGGGCGGCAAGATCAGCCGATTTCAATCCACGCCCCCCGCGAGGGGGGCGACGCTGGCTCTGTTCCAGGCACGCCCGGATCTGATCACATTTCAATCCACGCCCCCCGCGAGGGGGGCGACGGCCCCACTCGACGAGGTCCGTCACGATCTCGGCATTTCAATCCACGCCCCCCGCGAGGGGGGCGACGTGCCGGATCGCTCCAGGGCGCCAGTGCGTTTGGATTTCAATCCACGCCCCCCGCGAGGGGGGCGACCGGAGCCGTCGTTCAGCTTAGCCTTCAGCAGATATTTCAATCCACGCCCCCCGCGAGGGGGGCGACCCTCGGCCTCCTGGATGCGCTTGGTGGCCGTGTCATTTCAATCCACGCCCCCCGCGAGGGGGGCGACCGTGTTGAGCACGCGGCCGTTCAGGAGTTCCTCAGAATTTCAATCCACGCCCCCCGCGAGGGGGGCGACGATCTTCTCCCTGGCTCCCCGAAGGGGCTCCCACTTATTTCAATCCACGCCCCCCGCGAGGGGGGCGACGGCGTCCACGCTTCCGGCCTCCGCCATTGTGACATTTCAATCCACGCCCCCCGCGAGGGGGGCGACCGTTGGCGATGAAGGCGATGATCGCCGTGTCTCTGATATTTCAATCCACGCCCCCCGCGAGGGGGGCGACAATAGTCGTGCCGGGGTTCTTGGCGATACCGCATTTCAATCCACGCCCCCCGCGAGGGGGGCGACCACGAAAGCAATTTCTGGTATGGCAGCACCGTGGCATTTCAATCCACGCCCCCCGCGAGGGGGGCGACTTCTTCAAGGTCATCGGACGCATTTTCGACGGCATATTTCAATCCACGCCCCCCGCGAGGGGGGCGACTATCTATTTCGACGACACCGTCACCGGAAACGTGGCATTTCAATCCACGCCCCCCGCGAGGGGGGCGACCTTCGCGTCGATCATCCGCTGCAAGGGGACGAACATATTTCAATCCACGCCCCCCGCGAGGGGGGCGACTTCGCTCGGCGGGCCAGCGCCTACAACCTCGCGAAATTTCAATCCACGCCCCCCGCGAGGGGGGCGACACTTCTGCCGCATGATCTCGGCAAAGTAGTATTATTTCAATCCACGCCCCCCGCGAGGGGGGCGACGGCGGTCTCTCCTTCAAGGCGGATACTATACACATTTCAATCCACGCCCCCCGCGAGGGGGGCGACCTTGATGAGTTCGTTCATGTTGGTTTCTCCTCCTTATTTCAATCCACGCCCCCCGCGAGGGGGGCGACCCTCCTTTCTTAGAAATAAATCTTCGTGCGGATATTTCAATCCACGCCCCCCGCGAGGGGGGCGACACCTCCCCTCGAGGTCTGCGTAGAGCATGACCTTTTATTTCAATCCACGCCCCCCGCGAGGGGGGCGACGCCGAGGCCAACGGCAGCGAGGAACCCGCAGACGATATTTCAATCCACGCCCCCCGCGAGGGGGGCGACCGATCGCGTTGCGGTCGACGCCGACGGTGAGCTCATTTCAATCCACGCCCCCCGCGAGGGGGGCGACGTCTTTTGGTCGGTGCTCTCGTCGATGCCGATACGGATTTCAATCCACGCCCCCCGCGAGGGGGGCGACGGAAGACCTCCATCCGGGCGGCGACCACCGGGGGATTTCAATCCACGCCCCCCGCGAGGGGGGCGACAGGTCACGGACGTCGAGGTCGAGTCCATAGCAAAATTTCAATCCACGCCCCCCGCGAGGGGGGCGACCAAGAGCCCCGACGGCTTCAAGGAGTTCCTTGAATTTCAATCCACGCCCCCCGCGAGGGGGGCGACTCTTTTGGGACAGCGTCGACGACTCCTTCAAGGTGAATTTCAATCCACGCCCCCCGCGAGGGGGGCGACTTTGGAGCCGTTTCGGAGAAGGGTCTCCGACTCATTTCAATCCACGCCCCCCGCGAGGGGGGCGACGCCACTTCCTCAAACGCCCTGTTAAACAAGGTGTTATTTCAATCCACGCCCCCCGCGAGGGGGGCGACCTTGATGAGTTCGTTCATGTTGGTTTCTCCTCCTTATTTCAATCCACGCCCCCCGCGAGGGGGGCGACCAACGAGCTCCTCACGCTCGGCGGGGTCTTCGATATTTCAATCCACGCCCCCCGCGAGGGGGGCGACTCCGGCGTGAAGCGTACCTTCGCGGGGTTGGTGGAATTTCAATCCACGCCCCCCGCGAGGGGGGCGACTGCCCCTCCGTCTGCCCTGGGCCGCAAATCCGGCATTTCAATCCACGCCCCCCGCGAGGGGGGCGACGCTCCCAGGCGTCCCACAAGGCCGTGTTTGCCGCATTTCAATCCACGCCCCCCGCGAGGGGGGCGACGTGGCGGGGTTCAGCCCCTTCATGACGCCCTCGCGATTTCAATCCACGCCCCCCGCGAGGGGGGCGACCGCGTCATCCTGGTCAATGTCTCGTGGGACGATTTATTTCAATCCACGCCCCCCGCGAGGGGGGCGACTGTTCTCCATTTTGTGAGTGAGCCCCTTGAATAATTTCAATCCACGCCCCCCGCGAGGGGGGCGACAGCAAAGATGCACAGTTTTACCTGCGGATCTTTGACAAATAAGTAGAACTTTTGCGTTTTTTGGGAAAAATACGGGGGTGGCTGCCCGAGAAAACCGGGGAAAGACCGGCGCTTTCTCGGGAAAAGCCTTGCGAACCTCCCGACAATTACTGGTCACTTGGACTTCGCGGGGGCGGGAAGGCGCGTCCCGGATACCCGTGCGCCGTACCACGGCCGCGCCGGGCGGCGTGTGTCAGAGGATCAGGGGATCCTCCGGCAGATAGGTGCTCTTCGTACCGAAATGCTCCACTTTTTTCTCATATTGCTTCCCCAGATAGTAAAAGCGCAGACTGTCTTTCTCAGAATCCATGATGGACAGGAGCTGCGCCTGCAGGCGGCGGCACTGCCCTGCGTCCAGCAGACACTCAAACACGGAATTTTGCACCCGCTGTCCGTAGTCCACGCACTTTTTAGCGATCTGCCGCAGGCGCTTGCGTCCGGCGGCGTCCTCGGTGTTTACATCGTATGTGATCAGCACCAGCATAGCATCACTTCCATAAAAACGGCGGATAGCCGTCCAAGTCGCCGCGGAGGCAGCGGGCCAACAGCAGCGCCTGCACATAGGGGACCATGCCCCAGCTCAGCTTTTCCCCCAGATAGGGGTGGGTCAGTGTGTCCCGTTTCCGCTCCTGCCAGGTCTTCAGGAATTTCCGACGGCCTTCATCGGACAGCAGCACCGCGCCGCTGTCCTGCACCTGAAAGTCTTCCGGGCGCAGCATCCGATTGTTCACAAGGGTCAGCACGAAGCGGTCTGCCATGCAGGGTCGCAGCTCCTCCATCAGATCCAGCGCCAACGACTGCCGTCCCGGCCGGTCGCGGTGGAGGAAGCCTACATAGCTGTCCAGCCCCACGCTTTCCAAGGCGCTGGCACAGTCGTGCGCCAGCAGACTGTAAGCGAAGGACAGCATGGCGTTTACCCGATCCAGCGGCGGGCGGCGGCTGCGCCCGTGGAAGAAGAAGGCCTCCTTTCGACTCAGGAGCATGTGATCGAGGACGCTGAAATACGCGGTGGCGGCAGCACCCTCTATTCCCCGCAGGGTGTCCAAGTCAGCGGCAGCCAGCACCTGCGGCAGCATGGCCCGGATGTTGGCGGCGGTGTCTTCCAGACCGCAGCCCGCCACGCGGGGCGCGTGATCTCGCAGGGTACGCTGGATGCTGGCGGCACCGTTGCTCAGCTTGCCGAAGATCATGGTGCGAGCTATCGCACAACTGCGGGCGGGGTCGTCGGCAACACGGTACTGTTCACGCCGGAGCAGCACGTTGCCGCTGCTCTCACCGCAGGAGCGGGCGAGGAAACGCCCATGCGGGGAGCAGAAGGCCAGACCGATCCCGGCCTCCGCGCATTTTCCCATCAGCGCGGGGGAGGCACCGGCATAGGAGAAACTGACGATGGCTTGCAGCGTGTGCAGCGGATAGCGGGCGACGACGGTCTTGTCCCGGTTTGCCAGCACGTTTTCCCCCTCCAGCGAGAGGTAGATGTCCTCAGAGGTGACAAATAGCGTGTTGAGAAGCTGCTTCATGGTGCTTCCTCCATGGCCGCCCGGAGATACGCGGAGACGGTTCTGCTTTTCATCAGCTTGGGCAGGCACAGCTCCTTCAAGGAGCAGGCATTGCAGGATCTGGTGGGCTTGACCTTGGGGGTATAGCCCCGGCGGTACAGCTCGTGCATTTCCGCCAGCAGCTCCCGCACCCCTGCGCGCAGCTCCGGGGTGAAGGAAACCCTCTCTCGCCGGCGGATCTCCCCGTAATAGAGTGCGCCCTCGGGGATGTCGCAGCAGAGCATGGACTCCAGGCACATGGCCTGCGCGCATAGCTGCAGGGTGTCGCCGGTGTCCTCCCGGGGGCGGCCCCGCTTGTACTCCACAGGGTACGGCTGCCACAGTCCCTCTTTTTCGGAGAGGGGGATCCCGACAGCGCCCCGGTGGTATTCCAGTACGTCGCACTGTCCGGATATACCCAATTCCGCAGAATAGACGCTGACGCCCCGCGTAATGAAACGGTCGCCCCGCCGCTCCTGAAAGTCCGTGTCGTGGGCGTTTTCGTGGAGGATCGCGCCGTCAATGGTGCGGTAGTTTTCCGCCCACTGGTGCTCGATGTGGATCAGCGCCCACTGCCGCCTGCAAAACCGGAAATGCTGTAAGCCGGAGAGCTGTAGGAAGTCCTCCTCATTATATGCCATCGATCACCTCCGGCTCCAGACCCGGCAGTGCCTCCAGCGAGATCACATAGTCGTCTGCAGCGGTGGGGATGGTACCCGCGTCCCGCAGAGCGACCTTGACGGAGCGGTGGACCCTCGCGGAGGAATACTGCCCATCCTTGCAGCTGTGCCGCCACCAGAACAGCTTTACCACCTCCATGGAGCCGTCGGGTCGTGCGGAGGATGCATCGTTCACAAAGAGGGTGCGCAGACATTCCTTGACCGTGTCGGCGTCCTCCTCGGAGAAGCCGGTCTTTTCCGCCAGCTGGACATTGATAGAGCCCTTGATCTCGTACAGACCGAAGCGGACAAAGTGCTTCATGCCCATGGTGTCGGAGGCGCGGTTTTCACCCTTTTCCTTCTTCTCGCCGTTCACACTCTTGGTGATCTGGAGAGACTCGATCTCCACGGGGGACAGGCTGGACGCCTGATGGATAGAGACGGGGCCGCGCACACCGCAGGAGAAGCCCTTGGCATCCTTGAAGGCAAAGACCTGCCCGAAGGTACGCACGTCCAGCCACGTTTCGCAGGCGTGCCGGGCATATTCCTCCCGATCCTTGATGCCCTTCATAGCGGCGGAGGCCCGCTCGCTGAGGCTGCCGCAGCCGTCGCTGCACCGATCCTCCGACTGAACAAAGATGGGCTTGCCCAGATCCTGCATCCGGTTGCGGATCTTGCGCTTGATGCACACGTCGGAGATCTCACCGAAGCCGTTCAGGTCGGTGCGGGGGCGATTGCCGTTCAGAGGGTCGCCGTTGCTGTTGGCGCGGGTCACGGAGACCAGTGCCACAAAATCGATCTTGTTTTGCAAGCTGCTCATTTATTCTTCCTCCTGACTGTTTTCGGTTTTACCGGATGTGTACAGCGCACTGCGCTGCAGATAGTACCCAAAGAGATAGGTGTCTTTCAGGGATTCCTCCTGTTCCGCCTGCGGGAAGGAGGAAATTTCCTGAATGATCTGCTCAATGATGCGGTCGTATTTTATTCTGGCGCCGGGCGCCAGCTTGGGGTAGTACGCCTTTTTTAGCTGCTCCCAGATGATCCGACTGGCGTAGAGCGGACGCTTTGCGAACACGGACTGCATCCGGATCGCGTTGGGCTCTCGCTGTTCATTGGAATCATAGGTATCTCGCTCGATTTTTTCAAACACGGCCAAAAGCCGTCCATACTGATAGCTGACATTCTTCTTCTGCGGTTCCAGTGCCATGCCCCATTCCTCCTTGTACCAATCATATTTGTATTTCCGAAGCACCGCGCAGGCGGTGAACAATACCGTTTCCCGCAGGGCGGCGTCCATGATCTGCAGGTTGGACGCCTTGGCCGCAGCGGCGCGGGCGATGTCCGCCGGCATTTTGCCCCGGTCCACCCGGCAGGAGAGCAGCCGCTGTACCTGCTGGCGCATGACGCGCTCGTCCGTGTCCAGCTTTGTCTGCTTGTCGGAGACGCGCACCGTGCCGAAGGCGCAGTCCGCGATCTGCGAAAGCGAGGGCGACTGTATGCCGAAGGAGGAATGCTCCCAGCAGCAAAGTGCATCCCAGTTGTGCAGACGTTCCAGAAGATCAGAGACCGGAAGCTCGCTGTAATAGGTGAGGGAAAGACGTCCGGATGTGGCGGCGTCAAAGGCGGCCACCACGGCGCCGGCGTCCCGCGGGATCGTCTCCTGCCAGCCCCGGAGAGTCTCCGACAACGCCTTTCGATAGTCGGAGTATTTTATCTGCCTGGCGGCGCTCCGCCGCAGAAAGGGGGCCTGCGGCTTGGGGATCTCAATGCCCTGCGGATTCCAGCACAGGAAGGTGCGCCCGCCGATGAAGACGCCTTGGGTCGCCGCCAGCCAGTGCAGCGCACTGTGGATCTTCTGCGATGCCTCGTAGCTCATGGTCGCGGCCTGCGAATCGTCTGTGAAGCGGCCCCGATAGGTAAAGCCGCTGGTGTCGTTGGCGGAGATCAGCTTGGCGTTGGCGCACAGGTTGATGATCTTCTTGGGGTGCTGGCTGGCGGGCGGGGCGTTTTTACCGGTAACCATGCAAAACGCGGGCTTCCCGGATTTCGTGGATGCATAGTAGTCGATGAAGGCTTGGAAGAGGCTCTGATCCTGCCAGCAGGCGGGCGTCTCATTTTCCGCACCTGTTTCCACGCGCCAGCGGACCACCTGCTTTTCCTTGGTGGGTAGCCCCTTTTCATTCAGGGAGATCACACCCCGCTGCGCCAGGTCTTCAACGATCGTCCCCTTTTCCACATAGCGGGCGATGGCGGAGAGCTTGGGGTGGCCGTAGGGTGATATCTCCCAGCGGTGCAGCTGTGTCAGGTAGCTTTCGTATTTGGCGGGATACAGCGGGGAGAGAAACTGAATCTGGTCGCATAGAGGGTGTGCGCCGGGGGCTTTGCCGGTTCGCCCCGAGGAACTCTCCGTCACAGGGATGATGGTGGCAGCCTGCTCCGCCTCGACGGAGCGGGCGTCCAGCAGATGACCGTCCGCGTCCAGAGTAAGCTCCAGCTCTGCGTTTACGAGTTGGTGCGAAACAGGAACCAGCGGCTCCTTCGCCTTGCCGTAGATGCCGGCGTATTGCGACTCCATGGCACAGTAGGTGTCATAGGCTTGCTGCATCAGTCCCATTTACTCCACCTCCCCAAATTCCCGCAGACCGATAAAATTGCCCTCGTCGGCGGAGAAGACCTTCATAGGCATCTCCCGCAGAGGCTTTTGCCCCGGACAATCCTCCGGCGGGAGAAAGTGAATGACGCCGTTTTTCATGACCGGATACCAAAAGCGCGCAGTCATCCGCCCGCGGGTCTCCTCCGAGTAGGCCTCATCCGGGTAGGTGATGCCGTGGTACATCAGCCCGAAGCCCAGCTCCGGCAGATCGTCATAGGCGCCTGCGCCGCTCCCGAACACGCAGGGCTCTACGTAGCCCTGACATTCCCGGGTGCCCAGGAAGATGTCCCGCCGCCCGCCTTTTTCGATCATTCGGCGGGCAATGCAGTGATGTTTGTTCTCATTTCGGTCGCCGCACAGCTCTTGGCGGTTGTCGTTCCAGTCGAAGCAGGCCCGTACCTGATACCGGCAGTTCTTCAAATAGGTGTAATACGCCAGATCGTTGCCGCCGCTGTATTTGATGGGGCGGATACCTTTCACCTCGGTCTGGATCGGGTTCATGACCCGCACGTCCAGGATCCGCCAGATGAAGGTGGGCTTCCAGTATACAGAGGATAAAATGCCCTTCAGTGCCTCATAGGTGGGTACCTGATAGCTGCACTTTTCACCGCCCAGACGCATGAGAGGGTCGGAGAAGAGGGCGTAATCACCGTATACCTCAAATTCTACGATGTTGGGATGTTCTGTTTTCAATCGCTACACCTCCTGAAAATCACGGGTACCGGCCTCCAGGGAAAAACCGGTGTGTTCGTTATAAAAGCCATCGGACAACAGCAGTACGCCGCCGTCGAATAGAGAGGTCACGGCGCCGAGGGTCTCAAGCCGCTCCAGCTGATAGCGGTAGACGCTGACGCAGTAGCCCTTTGCCTCGTCAATGCAGCCGCGTATGACTGCCCAATCCTTCTGCCCGTAGACCTGAGCGGCGTTCCGCAGCGTGTTTTGCAGCTCGCGCCCTCTTCCGTAGGGTACGAGCAGGGCACCCGTGTCCTCGTCGAATACCTGAAAAAGACCGCCTGCCAGACGGAACGCCTGACGCAGAAAATAGCGCTGCCCTTGCTTGCAGTTGGCGTCTGCATAGCGGGGATTATCTGCCAGCAGATGATAGAGGGAGCCGTGGGCCGGGGTTTGGTCGTCCTGAAAGCCGGGCTCCATCTCTGCGTATAGCCGGCGATAGTAGAACCGGATGGCCTCCTCGGAGGACAGATCGTGTCGGAAAGCCTCCGGTGTTTGGGAAAAGGCGGTCAGCAGTGCGGTGGTGGCGTTCTGCCCGCGCACGATGTCGTCCAGACCGCGCAGCCGCTCGTCGGTACACCGGATGAGGCGGACAGGGGCGGGCTCCTTTTGCTCAGCGTGCCGGTTGCACCGCCCTGCCGCCTGCACGACACTGTCCATTCCGGCGGAGAAGCGGATCACCCGCTGGAAGGAGATGTCCACACCGGCCTCGATCACCTGCGTGGAGACGCAGACGACCTTTTGCCTGTTGTCGGCGGAGGGCTTGTCCAGCGCGGACTGCAAGGCTTGCAGAGTCTCCCTGCGGTGCTGCACGCACATGGCGGCGGACAGATGGAAACACCGGCAATTCGCGGCTTGCAGCGACTCGAACAGGAACGCCGCCTCCTTTTTCGTGTTGCACACCACCAGCAGACTGTCGCACGACGACAGTGCCTCCGCAACGATCTGCGGGAGCTCCTCCAGCTTGGCGCATCCGGCATTTTGGATGTCGGTGCGCTTAAAGACGTCCCACAGTGCCTTTTGCTGCGGAACCAGATCGACGGGCTGGCGGTGCGGCGGATGGTCGGCTGCCTCCAGACAGGGCTGGGTGGCGGAGCACAGAACAATAGTGGCACCGCAGATCTCGGACAGGAAGTTGACCGCCAAATTAAACAGCGTCAGCATTTTGCCGGGAACGGTCTGCACCTCGTCGATCACGATGACGCTGCGGCACAGCGCGTGAAATCTGCGGATGGCGCTGGTCCTTCCGCTGAAGCAGGTGTTCAGCAGCTGCACCAGCGTGGTGATAATGATCGGCGCCGACCAGGAGGCGGTGAGCAGCTCCAGCTCCTGCAAGCGCTCCGGCGTCTCCTTCGGCTCGGCGAGGTTGGAGTGATGCTCTAGTATCAAAGCGTCGTCCCCTATGTAATCGCGGATCACCTGAGCGTTTTGATCCAGGATCGACAGCAGCGGCGCGGTGAAGATAATTCGGGAGCAGTTCCGCTTTGCCGCGTGTGTCAATGCGAAGCGGAGACTGGCCAGCGTTTTTCCGCCGCCGGTGGGAACATTCAAGCGGTAGACACCTCCGGGCCGGGCGGCACCGGCGGCACAGGCGTCCGAAATGGCCCGCCGGGCCAAATCAATGGGGCTTTTTCGGGGAAATTCCGAGAGGCGCTTTTCCATGAACGCCAGCCGCCCCGCCCATATGGGGCGCATATCCTCCGGGAAAGAGGGCGGCTTCAAATCGTCCATAAAGGCCGCGGTGTCCATGCGGTCCCCCTCGATCACGGCGGACAGGAGCATCCGTGCCAGAAGTCCGATATAAAATGCGGTCTCCCGATCCGCCTCATTGTCGTCCGCTTGGGTGGACAGGGCCGCCAGCCGATCCAGCATGGGGGTCATCTCCCGGACGGCATCGCGGAACAGATGCTCCAGCTCCTCCTCGGCGGCAACCTGTGCCAAAAAGCCCTGTCGGGATTCGTCGTAAAAGATTCCCTCCTTGGTCTGGCGGTGAAGAAACCCACTGTGCTGCTGGGGGTCGACGCAGTCAAATAGACCGTGGTGTGAGCCAACGGCAAAGGCCAGCAGCTCTGCGGTCACGTCGGAATAGGAGAATGCATCGCAGCGGCCGTGCCACCGATCCAGCAGAAGGCGCACGCCGGCGAAGGTATGGTTGACACTGCCACGGACGGCGTTCCCGCCGCTGACAGCCTCCGAAAGGTATTGCGCATACTCCTGTTTGTTTTTTCCGGCATCGTGGAGCAGCCCGGCCAGATAGGCGCTTTTCTCCAGACCCAGTGGCCGCAGTGCGCTTGCGGCCAGCACCGCCGTGTTCCGGCAATGCTCCCGGACGGTTTGCCGCTCTCCGGTTTCGCGGATATGGGCAGGAAACATGGCGATCACATCCCGTCGTATATATTTTCTAACGCGCATATGTTGATGCTTTAACCATATCACACGAAACGGGGCTTGTAAAGACTTCAGTGATAAGGATACTCACCAAAATACATTGACTTTTTTTGTAAGCTATGCCATACTGTGCAGGTCGGGTATTCCCGTGGATTGAAAGAGTGAAAAGGAGAAGCTGCGCAAGGCCTGGCAGGGGAACATCTCCTGCCGTGCCCTGCGCAGCTTTTCGCCCAACGCGGCTATGTAGCTGCTATACACCAGATACGCCGCCTCCATGGTGTATCATCTTTGCTTGTGGGCTCTTAGACTTTTATTATGACTCGCCATATTAAGAAAACGAGTTTTGCCATTTCCTAAATGTGCGCTCATTGCTTGCTTTTTGCAACACAGGAAGAGGTGTGACTATCGGTCACACCTCTTCTTCCTTTAGCCACTCGATAAACTCGACTCGCGGCAGTTTTCCGGTTTCGCTGGCCTCTTTCTTCGGTCTGCCCTCTACTTGTCTACGACTCCTTCAGCCACCGCTGGAACTCGTCCTCGGTGATGACGCCCTCGTCGCATTTCTTTTTCTGCTCTCTGGCCTGCTCGCTCCACGCATAAAACTCACTGTCGCTGATGCGCCCGGCCTTGATCCACGCAAAGCGGTGCTTGTACTCTCGGCGGTAGATCTTGAACACCGGGTCGTCCGCCTGCTTCAGCGTCCATTGCTGGAATGCACCCATCGCACGGCAGCAGGACTGACCGTCGAGTGGTGTGCGGTCGCAGTACTCTGCGCTGATGCGGCCTGTCTGGGCGAAGTACCGCCCGCAGTTTTTGCAGCGGCGCACGGTGATGCTGCGCTCCACGCAGGTCTGCAAAGAAAAGCTGATCATATCCGCCACGGTGTTCGCGTACAGCACCGGCGCGCAAGTATCGCCATCCACCGGCTCAAAGCGCGTGGTCAGCAGGCGGAACGGAAACAACTCCGGGTCGCTGGGTTGGTCAGGCTGGTCGAAGTGATAGTACCGCATGACTTGCCGGCTGGGCTCGCGCCCGGCCTTGTCTATATCCAGTATCAGCGCGAAGAAACGCTGGATCTGCTTTTGGTACAGCGGCAGCTCCGTATGCTCCGGGCTGCGTCTATGGCAGCGTGGCGAATAACAGTCTTGCAA
>ERZ857785.2278-NODE-2278-length-17156-cov-3.661423_pt1 | contig 17156 bp, 17 predicted proteins | sample MGYA00519763_ERZ857785 | MGnify/ENA primary metagenome ERZ857785 (study PRJEB31778, sample SAMEA3449365) | human gut metagenome | biome: human gut; feature: human-associated habitat; material: faeces | place: United Kingdom | collected 2010/2012 ... | reverse complement strand
CTAAGATTACAGAGATCTACGAGGGAACTTCAGAGGTTCAGCGTATGGTTATTTCTGCAAACTTATTAAAGTAATATAGGAGGTACTTAACGTGAAGGTTATAGTTTGTATAAAGCAGGTACCTGATACAAAGGGTGGAGTACAGTTCAACCCAGACGGTACATTAAACAGAGCAGCAATGCTTACAATCATGAACCCTGATGATAAGGCAGGACTTGAGGCTGCACTTAGATTAAAGGATCAGTATGGTGCAGAGGTAACAGTTCTTACAATGGGTCTTCCAAAGGCTGCTGATGTTCTTCAGGAGGCAATTGCTATGGGAGCTGACAAGGGCGTTCTTGTAACAGATCGTGTACTTGGTGGAGCTGATACATGGGCTACATCAACAACAATTGCCGGAGCTCTCAGAAAGCTTGATTACGATCTGATCATCACAGGTCGTCAGGCTATCGATGGAGATACAGCTCAGGTTGGACCACAGATCGCTGAACATCTTGGAATTCCAGTTATTTCATATGCACAGGAGATCAAGGTTGACGGAGACGCAGTTATCGTTAAGCGTCAGTATGATGACGGATATCATATGTTAAAGGCTAAGATGCCTTGCCTTGTAACAGCACTTTCTGAGTTAAATGAGCCAAGATACATGACTCCAGGTGGAATCTTCGATGCAGTTAATGCAGAGATCACAACACTTGGCAGAGCAGACCTTGTAGATGTTGATGATTCAAACCTTGGTCTGAAAGGTTCACCGACCAAAATCGCAAAAGCATCTGACAAAGTTCGTAAAGGTGCAGGCGAGAAGGTTGCTCTCGATACCGACGAAGCAGTATCTTACTTAATTGGCAAATTCAAAGAGAAACATATCATCTAATAAAAATAAGGAAAAGTGGTGAATAAAATGGGTTTAGAAGAGTATAAAGGAGTATTTGTCTTTGCACAGCAGGTAGACAACACATTAAATGGTGTTGCTTTTGAGTTACTTGGAAAGGGCAAAGAACTTGCAAAAGATTTAAATACAGAAGTAACTGCAGTATTAATTGGTTCTGATGTGAAAGGTCTTGCAGATCAGCTTGCTGAGTACGGCGCTGATAAAGTTATCGTAGTAGATGATCCGGAACTGAAGAACTACAGAACAGAGCCATATGCACATGCATTAGCATCTGTAATCAACGAATTCAAACCAGAAGTTATGTTAGTTGGTGCAACAGCAATCGGTCGTGACCTTGGTCCTACTGTATCTGCAAGAGTTGCAACAGGTCTGACAGCTGACTGTACTGTTCTTGAGATTGGTGATTTCCCAATCAATCCAGTTGGAAACCAGGAGCAGAAACACAATCAGTTACTGATGACCCGTCCTGCATTCGGTGGAAATACCATCGCAACAATCGCTTGTCCGGATAACCGTCCTCAGATGGCTACTGTACGTCCAGGCGTTATGCAGAAAATTGCTCCAATCAAAGGTGCAAAAGCAGAAGTTATCGAGTTCAATCCAGGATTTACACCAAACAACAGATATGTTGAAATCATGGATATCGTAAAAGAAGTTAAGAATACAGCAAACATCATGGATGCTAAGATCTTAGTATCCGGTGGCCGTGGAGTTGGTTCTAAAGAAAACTTCAAACTGTTAGAGGACTTAGCAGAAGTTCTTGGTGGAACAGTAAGCTGCTCCCGTGCAGTTGTAGAGAATGGATGGCTTCCAGTTGACTTACAGGTAGGTCAGACAGGAAAGACAGTTCGTCCTCAGATTTACTTTGCAATCGGTATTTCAGGAGCAATCCAGCACGTAGCTGGTATGGAAGAGTCTGATCTCATCATCGCAATCAACAAAGACGAAGATGCTCCAATCTTCGACGTTGCAGATTACGGTTTAGTAGGAGACTTAAACAAGATCGTTCCAGCTCTTACAAAAGCATTAAAAGAGGAAATGGCTGCAAAATAATCCGTTTATGGATGTAATATTCATCTTGGATGAGTCGCATTTAAGATGAGTGATAAAAGGGTGTCATGCAAACCGGAAGATTTGTGTGATGCCCTTTTTTATGCACCTGGCGGGAAATTTGCAAAGTATGTTGCCTGTAGTTAAACTGCAGGTATTTTTTGGAATACAAACATTGTATACAGTGGAAAAAAGTGGTATTCTAAACAAGGTTTGCAGGAAACTGTTTTGGCAGTGTGGCAGACAAATAATATTGCGGCATCGGCAGACAGATGCAGAAAAGAGGAAGAGACTATGAATAGAAGTAGCAGAACAGTGAAACTCGTTGAGATGGCTCTGTTGGTTGCAATCATTCTGATTCTGGCTTTTACCCCACTTGGTTATATTAAGACACTTGGCCTGGAAATTACATTGATTGTAGTTCCAGTTACAATTGGTGCCATTATTTTAGGACCATTGGGTGGAGCAGTATTAGGAGCAGTATTTGGAATCACAAGCTTTATCCAGTGCTTTGGGATGAGTCCTTTTGGAGCAGTACTCCTTGGCATCAATCCATTCGGAACCTTCGTGGTATGTGTAGTATCAAGAATTCTGATGGGCTGGTTGACCGGACTTATCTATAAGGGATTATCCAAATTCCCGAAAATGAAGAACTGGAAGATTTTAATTGCCAACCTGGCAGGTCCAATCTTAAATACCTTTTTCTTCATGTCAACACTGGTAATCTTTTTCTTCAGCTCCGATTACATACAGTCACTGGCAGGCGGATTAAATCCATTCCGTTTTGTCATTGCCTTTGTAGGTGTCAACGGACTGGTCGAAGCAGCAGCCTGCTTCGTGGTAGGAAGTGCAATTACCAAGGCATTGCAGGTTGCAATGAAAAATAAATAAAAGAATATCTGTTTCGGATGAAAAGAAGAATGCTCTGTTTTCAAAATAGAAAACAGAGCATTTTTTCGAGTTGATAGACTTCCGTAAGAAGAAACTGGTTCGATAGGTTATGAATTGTCATAGCAGAAACGATATTTACTGCCGCAGATATATTCATATCCTATATGGATAAGTTCATTGTGGATATCATACATTTCTGTATGAAAAAGAAACAGTGGGTCACCAGGTGAAATATGAAGAAGATTGGCTTGTTCCGTAGAAGCTTTTACAGCATCAATATAAGAATTTTGTGAACAACCAATGCAGATATCATAATTCTCACGAAAAAGCTGATATAGAGAGCCGTCTAAAGGTTCCGTCAGCAAAAATGAAAATTTGTGGCAGGGATAATAATTGTTTTCAATCATAATAGGTGTGGCATCGGCATATCGGATACGCTGGATATAAACAATAGAATCACCCTCAAAAAGTTTGGCATTATCCAAATGATATTGTTCGTAAGGTATGACTTCACGTTTTGTTACAATAGTAGAAGCTTCCATTTGATTGGTTTTGCATGCATCAGAAAAGCTGAGAGTATGTTCCAGTTTACGAAAAATTTTCCGCTCTTTTACAAAGGTTCCTTTTCCCTGTTTCTTAATTAAGACCCCTTCATTACATAATTCAGTAATTGCACGCCTTATGGTAATACGGCTCACATGATATAGTTCAGACAATTCAGTTTCTGTCGGGATTTGCTGACCGGAAATATAAATTCCTTTTTTTATTTGTTCGAGTAAATCATTTTTTAACTGTTCAAACAGTGGTATATCACTGGTTGTGTTCAATTTCATAATAATATCACCTCACAAACGTTATAATAACATATAATGTTTTGCATGACAATATGAATTTAAAAAACATTATATTGAAAAGATTATGTGAAAAATTGTATAAAAAGTAATAAAAAGTAAAGGGAAAGTATAAAAAATAGATAATAAAATGTTGAGAATGCTGAAAGTGATTTGAGAAAAAGAAACAATATTGCAATATAACGTTATATGATGATATAATCAATTTAACAAAAGGAGGTGGAAAAATGCAAAAAGAAGCAGACAAGATATTTCAATCAACCTGTATTTTTGATTCTGTTTCAGAAGAGGCATATCCAGGATATGTGGCAATAAAAGGAAAACAGATTCTTGAAGTCGGATGTGGAGATATCCCAAATGAACTGGTGGGTGAATCTACTGAAGTTGTGGACTATGGAGAGGGAACCATTTGCCCGGGATTTGGTGATACCCATACATTTTTCACAGGATATGTAGTGGATTATCTTGGTGTGGATTTATCAGAAGCAGTTAATCTGAAACAAATAGTTGAACGGTTATCAGAAAATCTGGAAATGAATCCGGAGACGGTCGTTCTATTTGGAAATCATTTACAACCGGAGCTGGCAGAAAAAATAAATAAGGGAGGTGAATTGGAACAGGTTAAAAGACCGGTTATTTTATTTACTGCCGGACATGGGTATTGTGCTATGAACAAAGTTGCAGAAGAAGTGTTTGGGTTTACACCAGATACATGCGGAAGTTCAGAGGCAATTTATAAAATTATGAAAATTTATCTGAATGATAGAGATTTTATTATTCCACAGTTTAAGGCATATATGTCTATGTTAAACAGCCATGGAATAACATCTGTAAAAGAAATGGGATTTGATAATTTTTATGGATTTACAGATATATTGGCTGAATTGGAACAGAAAGCAGAATTGAGCCTTCGGATTTCCTTTATGTCACAACCAGTAGGAAAGAAAATGGATTTAGCATATGGAAAAGAAATGAAGAAGAAATATCATTCTGATTTTTTAAGGTTTTCCGGTTATAATCAGATGACAGATGGATTGATTGTCTCAGAAGAGGCAGATCTGATGGAGCCATATGAGGGAAAAGATTATTGTTGCCAAAAGAATATTGATTATGCATTATTAGAAGAAGATGTACTTACAGCAGACCGTGAAGGATTCAGATTTACATTGCATTCTGAAGGGGATGGTTCCTTCCATAAAATTCTTCAGATTTATGATAAATGTGAAAAGGAAAATGGAAGATTAAAGAATCGACATGGAATTACTGATTTGGAATTGACGGGTGCAGTGGACGAAGAAAAAATGGCACAGCTTGGAGTCTTTGGTGAGATTTATACACAGGTTTATAAGTTGGATTCCTGTGAAAATTGGAAACAAGACTATGATGAAAAACTTGGTAGCAGGCGGAGCCGTTATATGAATTATCGTTCAATGGCAGATCATGGTGTGATTTTAAGTGGTGCAACGGATCTTCCGATGTTAATACCGGATATACCTGAGGCAATTTATTATGGATGCGGAACCTATGCCGCAGATGGAAAAGAACCGGTTCAGCCGGAAAATGGTCTGACAATACCGGAAATGTTAAAAACCTGGACAATTGGAAGCCAGTATGCCATGGAACAGGAACGTATATTAGGAACGCTGGAAAGTGGTAAGCAGGCTGATATAGTAGTTTTTGACAGGAATCTTCTCAAAACAGATATTGAAGAAATTCGAAAGGCACATGTTTTAAGAACCATATGTGCTGGACAGGATGTTTATAAAGAAATGGAGAATAGGTAAAGGAGGTTTTGCGATGAGTGACAAAACAAAAGCACATTTGAGTGCAAAAACGTTATGGGTACTTTTTATTCTGGGACTTGTAAATGCAGTTATGTATTGTTTCCCTTATATCAGATATGTGTTTTATGATCAGCAGATTGCAGCTATGGGAATTACAAATACCCAGTCAGGAATTTTAATGACAATTTATGCGGCAGCAAATACGATTACATTGATTCCAGGTGGAATATTAGCTGATAAGTGGTCTGTGAAAAAATGTCTAGTAGGCTCTATTCTGGGCTCTGTAGTTATCGGAATTATTTATGCACTTACCATGAATTTTGCAGTAGCCTGCGTATTATGGGCTGGACTTGGTGTGTCTACAATTTTTGTATTCTGGGCAGCAATAACCAAAGCAGTAGGTCAGGTTGGCACAGCAGAAGAGCAGGGAATGTGTTATGGAATTTATTATGCTGCATCAGGTATTATTTCTGCAATTTTAAATGCAGTATGTTTACAGGTAAGCCGTTTATCAGATGACCCATCTACTTCCTTTAGTATTGCAGTATGGGCAATGGTAGCATTTACAGCAGTTGCTTTAATTCTGACAATGATATTTTTTAAAGAAAAAAGTATTACACAGACAAAATCTTCTGATGAAGAATTTAAAATTAAATATGTCGGTGAAGCGTTAAAGAATCCGATGACCTGGCTCTTTTCACTGATGGTATTATGTGCATATGGTCTGTATACAAGTGTATCCTATTTTTCACCATATCTGACGGATGTACTTGGTATACCGTTGGTACATTCATCTTTTATCAGTATTGTGAGAAGTAATCTTATGAACCTTTTATGTCCGATTGGTGGAATTATCGTAGATAAGATTTTTAAATCTTCTACAAAATGGTATATTACTGCATTTGGAATTACAATTGTGATTTATGGTGGAGTATTGATAATGCCATCCAACATCAGTCCGGTACTGGCAACAATTGTTTCTTTGTTACCAAGTGCAATTGGTATGATGCTTTACGGAGTAATCTGGTCGGGATTACAGGAATGTAAATTTAAACCGATATATGCAGGAACTGTAATTGGAATTGCATCTATTATCGGATATTTGCCAGATTCTTTTTACTATATAATTTTTGGAAAGTGGATGGATAAATTTGGAAATAATGCTTATCCAATGATTTTTGGCTTCCTGATGGGAACTGCTGTACTTGGTATGGTTATAACAATTTTAATGAGAAAACTGATTAAGAAAAATAACTAAGAAAGAAGGTATTTAAAAATGCATGCATCAGAATTTAACGTAGAAAAATTTGTTGATATAATTGAAAAGGAAAATGGAACAATCAGTGAAGTATATTTTGTGGCCTGTGGAGGCTCTCTGGTTGACCTTTATTCTTCATGTTACTTTATTAACCGAGAATCATCCACCATGACAGCAGAGTGGATTACCAGTAAAGAATTTGTTTTAACCCCTCCAAAGAAACTTGGAAAACACTCTGTTGTCATTATCTGTTCACATGGTGGAAATACAAAAGAAACGGTAGAAGCAGCAGAACTTGGTGTAAAGGAAGGTGCATTTGTAATTACATATACACATACACCGGGCAGTGCCTGCGACAGTGAAAAATTCCATGCAATTGTCTATGATTGGGAGCCGGAAACATTACAGAAGGATAGACCATTAGGATTAAATTACAGTATTATAAATGAGTTGATTCACAGACAGGAGCCGGAGTATAAACTTTATGAAGGAATGAAGGATGGAATCACTAAATGCGATGCAATTATCCGTAATGCAACAAAGAAGTTTCAGAATAAGGCATGGAATTTTGCAGAACATTATTATAATGCACCATTTTTATATATTATGGCATCCGGTTCTGCATATGCACAGGCATACGGATTTGCAATCTGTTCTCTTCAGGAGATGCAGTGGATGGACTGCTGTTATCTTGATTCCGCAGAATATTTCCATGGACCATTTGAGGTAACAGATAAAGACCATATTTATATCCTCTTAAAATCGGTAGGAAAAACAAGAATGATTGATGAAAGAGCAGAAGTATTTTTAAATAAATATGCGGAAAAATATGAGATTATTGATGCAGCAGATTGTGGAATGGATGCAATAGATGATTCCTGCGTAGATTATTTTAATGCTCCATTGTTCTATGAAATGAGCGTGTTATACCGTACTGCAATTCAGAATAAGAGCGGACACCCATTGGATATGCGCCGGTATATGGGAGTTGTAGAGTACTAGACGAAAGGAGAAACAGTATGAAATATGACGTAAGTGTGGTAGGCTTTGGGGATAACGTGGTAGATATTTATACTCACGAGAATGTACAGTATCCAGGTGGAAATTGTGTAAATCTTGCTGTGTATGCCAAAATGTTTGGTGCAAAAAGGTGTGCCTATATGGGCTATTTTGGTACTGATAAAAATGCAGATCATGTTATTTCTGCGTTGAGGGAAGAACAGATTGAACTGGTAAAGTGTAAGAAAATTGAGGGAGAAAATGGTTATTCCAGATGTACCTTAGAAGATGGTGACCGTGTATTCTTAGATTATAATGAAGGTGGAGTCCGGAGCAGACATATTTATGATCTGGATGAATTTGACTTGGAATATCTTGCAGAATTTGATCTGGTACACAGTGGAAATTACTGTTATATGGAGTCACAGCTTCCAAAGATTAAAGCAGCAGGACTTCCGTTATCCTTTGACTTTTCTGATGACTCTGAACCGGAATATTATGAAAAAATAGCTCCATTGGTAACATATGCATTCTGCTCCTTTGATGGAACAGATGATGAAGTAAAGGAGCATCTTCAGAAGGTAGCATCTTATGGACCGAAAATTGTATGTGCATCAAGAGGGGCAAAAGGCTGTATGCTCTATGCTAATCATGAGTTCTTTGAACAGTCAGCTTACCCGATTGAAAAGGCAATAGATACAATGGGTGCAGGAGACTCTCTTATTACAACTTTTATGGTAGGTTATCTCGACCGCAAGAAAAAGGGTATGCATGATGATGTGGCAATCAAAGAGAGCATAAAAGAGGCTGCAAAGTTTGCTGCAAAAGTATGTCAGATGGAAGGTGCATTTGGACATGGAAAAGAAGTTCAGATAGATGCCCTGAAAACGAAATAAAAGAATAAAAAACGAATCGTAACACATACTATTCCGGAAAATACAGGAAATGAGGCGGAATAGTATGAAGCATAAGACGTATCGTATCTGCCTCCTTTCACTGGTGATAATTGCCGTGATAGGAGGCATTCTTTATTATACCAATGAAAATGGAAATAAAAGTACGAAGGGCGAAGGAACATTTGTAACAAAATTCGTAGAAAGGATGCCATTTTCATGAGTAGTCAGCAGACAAGTCTTTATATTAAAATCGAAAAGAATTCCATGGTCAAAGACCGCCATGTCAAGTTATCGGATGTTGCCAGGATGACAGGAACGGATGAAGCAATGATACGTCAGTTGAAGCAGATGAAAATTTATTCCTTTCCACAGAAAGCAAAGAAAACAGAATATGTTCAGGTGATGACTTCCCTAAAAATTTTTGAAATGATACAGGCACAGTATCCCAATGTGGACATTACCAATGAAGGAGAAGCGGATTTTGTGATTGAATATGAACCGGCATTGCAGCCTTCCCAAACAGCAGAGTATGCAAAAACAGCTGTTTTATGTGTGCTGGTTTTCTTTGGAGCGGCGTTTACCATCATGGCATTTAATAATGACATTTCTGTGACGGAACTGTTCCAGAAGCTTTATTATCAGGTGATGGGGAAAGAATCTACCGGCATTACGGAACTGGAAATCTGCTATAGCATTGGTCTGCCTGTGGGAGTTATCATTTTCTTTAACCATTTTGGAAACAGCAAGATAACAAACGACCCGACACCAATCCAGGTGGAGATGCGTAAGTACGAAAAAGATGTAGATGATACTTACATTGCCAACTGCGGACGGGGAGGCAAGACGATTGATGTGGATTAGACATGTTTTCCTGGGACTGGCAGGACTGACCGCCGGCGCTGCGGTGGCTGGAGGAACCTTTGCATTTCTGATTATGTTAAATATCATTCCCCGGATGATTGGAAAGACGAAGACTGCCGCCCGGATTTGTCTTTACGAGAATATGATTGTATTAGGCGGAATCGGAGGAAACCTCTTATCAGTTTTCCTTATGATGCGGATTCCGCTGGGACATATTTTTCTTGGAGTATATGGAATCTGTGCAGGATTATTCGTAGGCTGTGTGGCAGTAGCATTGGCGGAAATTTTAAAGACCTTCCCGGTTATCTTCCGCAGAACGAAAGTAAAAGTGGGATTGTGGGTGATACTATGGTTTATGGCATTGGGAAAGACAGCAGGCTCACTTTTCTATTTTATAAGACAGTTATCAGATTCATGAAGTAAAAATACTGTAAAGGTAAAAATAGTGAGAAAAGATAATTGATAGGAATTGGTAGAACAATATGCAGTTCGGGTTGATGTTTTTCGTGAAATGTTATAAAATGAAAATATAAAAATCCGTAAGGAAGAAGTGAAAAAATGATACAGTCAATTGCACGTCAGAGTGTTGTAATCAAATGTAATCTGCAGGCATCTATTATGATGGGAAACTATGAATTTTATTATGCGGCAGGTCTTGCATACAAACTGACCGGAAATATGGCAACAGAGATTTTGCAACCACAGCAGTTAATTGAAGAGGTCAACCGGATGCTGGCAGACTATATGACAGATGATGTGCGGGAGCAGCATCTGATTCGGATGTTAAAAGATTACGAACCGGATGATAAACTAGATGAACAAATGCGTGAATTATTTCAGGAGGGACAGACAGAACAGCGTTTGTGGCAGGAATAGGAAGCGATGATATGGGGAAGAAATTTACAATTGGGGTATTGATTGGAAATGTGCATACAGCACATCCGAAGGATCTGATGAGGGGGATTCGGGCAGCAGCAAGCGGGCTTGATGTTAATGTGATTTATTTTCTGGGAACGCAGAGTGTGCGTTTCAACCAGAAATTTGCACTGGAGGATTTTGATTATCAGTATAATACCGTCTATGATTATGCAAAATTAGCGAAAGTAGATGTATTGATTATTGCATATGGCTCACTTTGCATTTTTCAGGAAAATGGAGATAAACAGGCATTTTTGGACAAATTTGCAGGAATCCCATATGTGTTGTTGGAAGATGTGACAGATGATCCACAGGGAATCTATGTCATAGTGGATAATTATGGCGGTATGCGAAAATGTGTGGAACATCTTATTGTCGAGCATCATTTAAAGCATCTGGTCTATCTTGGAGGACCGGAGGACAATCAGGATGCCATAGAGCGGAAAGCGGCATTTTTAAATGTTATGGCAGAACATCATCTGCCGGTGACACCGGAAATGATGGCGGTGGGAGATTATTCGGAATTCGTGGATAATCTTGTAGAACAGCTGCTAAGGGACAATCCGGATGCCGAAGCGATTGTTTCAGCCAATGATGAGATGACGGTAGCATGTTATCGTGTATGCAAAGCTCATGGACTTCGGATTGGAAAAGACATTTTAATTACCGGTTTTGATGATGTGGAGAGGGCACGTTATAGTAATCCACCATTGACGACTGTATCCCAGGATGCTTATAAAATGGGGCAGATAGCGGTAGAAAAGGCAGTAGATATCTGTGCAGGCAGACCGGTGGAATCCGTCCGGATGGAGGCAGAACTTATAATCCGGGAATCCTGTGGCTGCAAAGTAACACGAAGAGCGAAAGAAAAGGCAGATGAGAAAACAGAACTGCTTCATATTATTGATGAATTAAGGCTTTTTCAGCATAAATCGTGGCTTGGACCATTTCTGATCCGGGATCTGATGCAGGAAGCAGAGAACGAGAAATCTTTCTACCGGAAAAGTGGAGAAGCATTTTATCATCTGGGTATACGCAGTTCCATGCTTTATCTGTTGGAGCAGCCGGTTACCTATGAAAATGGACAGAAATGGAAGATGCCCCAAAGGATGTATTTAACTATGCACCAATACAGGGAAAATATTCAGGTATTTGAGAAAAAGGAACGTCCATATATAGATGGAAGCTTTGGTGTACTGGATTGTTGCAGCTCCGGTGAAGAGCATTTTTCCTATATCAGCTTTCTATTAATTGATGGAAAGCGGCAGTACGGACTATTGATGCTTGAGATTGAACCGGAAGAGATTTCTTTTTATTATATACTGGCATTGCAGCTTGGAACATCTCTCCGCTTTCTGGAAGCAAATATTAAACAGAAAAAATATCGTGACCGTCTGCGGGAAAAGAATGAAGTATTAAATTTTATTGCAATTTATGATGAACTGACCGGAATCTATAACCGTAGGGGACTGATGGAGAGTCTGGTCCGGTTTAATCAGGATAATTTAGGAAAAAAAGCCTGTCTTATGATAGCGGACCTTGACCATTTAAAGGAAATCAATGATAATTTTGGCCATGCGGAAGGAGACTGCGCAATCCGTACAGCAGCAGGAATTGTAAAAGAAGTCTTTGGACAGTATGGAGATGTGGGAAGATTCGGAGGGGACGAATTTGCAGGCATTGTAAGATATAGCGAGATGGAAGAGAAGGAACAGCTCATTTACAATATTCACCAGAAATGTGAACAGTACAATGAACATTCCATGAAACCGTATTATGTTGGAATTTCAGTTGGAGTAGTAGAATTTGTCTGTGAAAAGAAGATTGATTTTATTGAGATGTTTAAGCATGCTGATGAATATCTGTATGAGGAAAAAAAGAAACGGCGCAAGACAGTCTGCCGTAATGTAAATTTCGAGAATTCGTAATAAGCCGGTGTTGAAAAACAAACGAAAATATGCTAGAATAAAACAAATCATATGGTAACGTTTCCATGCAAATGAAGACAGAAACAGCGGGGAGAAAGATATGCTTACAATTGGGAAAACGGGGTAATACGGATGAAGACAAGAAAGCAGAAAATTCGTCAGGAAAGGCCAGAAGAAATGCAGGAAACTCGGCAGCTTAAAGTAGAAAAAAGGGAAGAAAGAAAGCAGTTGGAAGTAAAGAAAGAGAAGCTTAAGAAAGTAAAGCCAAAAAAGGAAAAGTTAAAGAAAGAAAAGGTAAGAAAACCACAGCCGAAGAAAACAGGTAACAGTAGAAAGGCTGCGAAGGATAAGGGAATGGGGCTTCGTGGCATTCAGGTGAAATTAATCGGGGCATTTATGATTCCGGTTATCCTGTTTGTTATCATCGGTTTTATGATTTATTCAAAGTGCAGTACTACCTTGAATAGTACATACGAGGCTTCTGCAAATACCAGTGTTGGTACATTGGAAGAGTATCTCGGACTTGGTTTTGAGAATATTGAACTGATGGCAACACGTCTTTCTATTAATTCTGCAATTACAAGTTATTATACAGGTTCAGAAGTAAAGTCAGAGTCTATGCTGATGGATACAAAGGTTGCATTGAGCAATGAATCTACTGCAGACAAATTCATCGATCACATTATAGTTTGTGCGAAGAGTGGAACAGCATGCAGTGAAAAGGGTGCAATCCGTGGAGATGTATATAATGCGTTTGTTGAGTCGGAAGAAGGAAAGAATGTAGAGTCTGAGATTGGCATGGGAAGTATGTGGATCAGCAGCCACCCAGCCATTGATGAAGTCACCGGATATGACAGTGATGAGTATGCATTATCTCTTGTTACCGTTCTTAAGAATAATAGCAATAAATCTGTTGGATATATCATCATTGATGTTAAGACAAGCTTTATCCAGGATATATTAGATAATGCACAGATTAGTGATAACAGCATCAAGGGCTTTGTATTAGAGGATGGAAGCCAGGTGTTAAGTGGAGATAGTGATATAAAATTTACAGATACGGACTTTTATCAGGAAGCATTAGCAGGAGAAAATCTGCAGGGTTCTAAAGAAGTGTCTTATGAGGGCGCAGATTATCTGTTTACATACAGCAGGATTGAAGGTACGAATATGCTGGTATGTGCCATGGTTCCGCAGAAAGAGATTATGGCAGGGGCACAGGCGATTCTCAGATATACGTTAATTGCCGTAGCAATATGTGCAGTTATTGCAATCGTGGTAGGTTCCGTTCTTGCAAGCGGAATTTCCAAAGCAATCCGTAAGGTTAACCGTGTCTTAAAAAAGACCTCCGATGGAGATTTGACCGGACAGATCAGCATGAAGCGTAAGGATGAGTTTAATGTGTTGTCATCCAGCATTACCAATATGATTGGCAGTATGAAGGATCTGATTCTCAAGATGACCAATGTCAGCGGTCATGTTTCTGATTCGGCAGTCCAGGTAGGAACCAACTCCGAAGTTTTATTGGAAGTAACAAAGAATATTACGGAAGCAGTGGATTATATCAACAGTGGTATTTCCCAGCAGGCACAGGATACGGAAAGCTGCCTGGAGCAGATGAATGGTCTGGCAGAAAGAATCAATGTTGTACATGAGAATACTGATGAAATCAGCGAAATTGCCCAGGAAGCCCAGGGAGCAATTGAAAATGGTATGGTTATCGTAGCAAACCTTGGTGAAAAAGTTCAGGGTACAACGGAAGTAACAGAGACCATCATCCGGGAAATCAGAGAACTGAACAAAGAATCTATTGCAATTAACAGCATCATTGGAACAATCAATGAGATTGCAGAACAGACCAATCTTTTGTCCTTAAATGCATCAATTGAGGCGGCGAGAGCCGGTGAAGCAGGAAGAGGATTTGCAGTAGTTTCTGAAGAAATCCGTAAACTGGCAGAACAGTCCGGAAATGCGGGTAATCAGATTGGTGAGATTATCAATCATATTCAGGAACGTCTGGCAGCTACCATCGAGACAGCTGGGCTTGCAGGCGAGAGCGTTGCATTCCAGACAGAAGCATTGAATAATACCGTTGATGTATTTAAGAATATCAGTCAGCAGGTAAGCAAGCTGGCAGAGGATGTTGAGAAGATTACCCAGAGTGTGGGGGGTATCGAACAGGCAAAAGAAGATACCATGAATGCCATCGAAAGTATTTCAACAACCTCTAACCAGACAGAATCTGCATCTGAAGAACTTGCCCGTAGTACAGAGAAACAGTTACAGGCAGTAGAAGTATTAAATGATGCGGTAAAACGGCTTCAGATGGATGCAGAGGATCTGGATACATCAGTAAGTATCTTCAAGGTACAGTAAGGAATATAATTCGGCAGTCAGGTTTCTGGCTGCCGTTTTTTTCGCAAAGAATCCGTAAGAAGCTGCCAGTGACAGGTTCTGTAGAGCGAGCTTGATATTATGGCATAGAATACATATAATAAAAGTCAGAGTATTTCAAAAGTTTGAGAAATCTAAGAAGTTGAGATAGAAAAGAGGAGAAATAAATATGCAGACAGGAAAAGCAATTTCAGTTCCGGCAATTCTGAAAGTCGGAAATGGCACGTTAAATCAACTGGGAAGTTATTTAAAGGGAGAAGGTCTAAAGCAGGTAGTTATTTTCCTTGGAAATGGTTTGATTGATATGTTTGGTGAGACTGTAATGGAATCACTGAAAAAAGAAGAAATTACAGTATTGGAGTATAGCGAACTGGATACCGTTGATATTGATGATATTATAACGCTTGCATTTTCCATGCCGAATAAAACGCAGGCAGTTATTTCAATTGGTGGCGGAAAAGTAATCGATGCCGGAAAATATGCCGCATTTTTAAGAAATATTCCATTTATCAGCGTACCGACCTCCAGCTCCAGTGATGGATTTTCTAGTGCCAGCGCCTCCCTTCTGGTGCATGGCAAGAGAACTTCGGTTCCGGCAAAACTGGCTTATGGCATTGTGGTGGATACGCAGATTATCCGCACGGCACCGGAGAAATTTATTTATTCCGGTATCGGAGATATGATTTCAAAAATCACAGCATTATATGACTGGATTTATGAGGAAAAATGTGGTTACTCTACGGTAAATGATTTTGCGGTTATGATAGCGAAGAAAGCGGTGAACAGTTTTGTCCGGACTCCATATCAGAGCATAAAGGATGAATTGTTTTTAAAAGAACTGGTGGATTCTCTAGCCATGAGCGGAATTGCCAATGAAATAGCCGGAAGCAGCGCACCGACCAGTGGAAGCGAGCATTTGATTTCCCACGCACTGGACAAATTATTGGAAGCACCACAGTTACACGGTATTCAGGTCGGCATTGCAACCTATATCATGAGCAAGGTGCACAATCACAGATATGTGCGGGTACAGACCGTATTGGAAGAGACCGGATTTTTTGATTTTGCAGCAACACTTCAGATGAAAAAGAGCGATTTCCTTGCGGCAATTGATTTGGCACCGTCTATTAAGCCATTCCGTCACACTTACCTTCACGAAGAAAAATACCGGGAAGAAGCAAAGCGTCTGGTGAGAGAAGATGAAATCTTAAATCGTATATTGGTTGACTGACATTCATAAGGAACTGCCGGGCATCCGTAAGAAGCTGCCGGTGTATGTATAAAAGAAACAATTTTTGCCATACTAAAATAAAAACAAAAATTACAGGGAAGGTTTTAGCATGGCAAAAAGTGAATCAGAAAAAGATATACGGCAAAAAAATGAAAATCTGAATAAAACAGTACAGGAGCAGGATGTTGCGGAAAGAAACCAGGCATATAACGAATATGTAAAGCAGGTAACACCAACGCATAATCTTGCCCTGAAAATGTTAAAAGCATTTGTGACCGGCGGAATTATTTGTTGTATTGGCCAGGTGATTTTAAATATTGCACAGAACGCAGGACTGGATAAAGATACTTCCGGCGGCTGGTGCAGTATGATCCTTGTCCTCATGAGCGTAATTCTTACCGGTCTTAATATTTATCCATCAATTGCAAAATTTGGCGGGGCAGGAGCCCTCGTTCCAATCACCGGATTTGCCAATTCAGTGGCGGCTCCTGCCATCGAATTCAAAAAGGAAGGTCAGGTCTTTGGGATTGGCTGCAATCTGCAAATCGGAGCCGTCAACGGCAAGAAGACGGATGCCTCTGTACAGCTTGTTTTCGTCGACACTTCTGGAGAAGTCATGGAATAGGGATTCAAACGCCTCTGGAAGGATTGTAGATCGTCGTTGGATAAAAGCAGAAGAAGTTTCTGTAGAGGGATCCAAGCCAAAGAAATCCATAATTTCGTGGTTAAGCGTTCCGCCTCTAAAGGCCAGGATGAAGGGAATCACTTTTTGAAAGGGAAACTTCCTGTTCCTGGTATTGTCTTTGCCGGGTCTTGCGGAGAAGAGCCATTTGTAGTCTGTCATAGCTTGAATTGCATCTTTCAGTGCTTTTTTTACGGTTTTTGGACTCATAAAGTAAGCCTCCTCGTAGTTTGGCGTGTCGGGACACGCTTCTAACTACAAAGGCCATTTTGCTAACCGAAGTTAGCAAAATGGCCGCACGAAATGATGCTTTTGTCAAGCCCTGTTTTGAATTATTACGAAAAAAATCCTCCTACCCTCTCATTTCTGAGGGTAGGAGGATTTGTCAGCTTAACTTACTGACATTGCGGCCAATCCGGGGGCTATACAATGAAATCAACTTTGAAATTTGCTGACAACGTTTTCTTTCACTGTGCGTAGACCGTTGTTAAAATGCATAATATCGGTACCAACCGCCAGCA
>ERZ857785.2257-NODE-2257-length-17380-cov-3.337431_pt1 | contig 17380 bp, 15 predicted proteins | sample MGYA00519763_ERZ857785 | MGnify/ENA primary metagenome ERZ857785 (study PRJEB31778, sample SAMEA3449365) | human gut metagenome | biome: human gut; feature: human-associated habitat; material: faeces | place: United Kingdom | collected 2010/2012 ... | reverse complement strand
ATTCGGCTTTGGTATATCTTGTCTTAATATACTCATATTCCTTTTCCATGTCTTCATCCTGATACTTTTCAAGATATGCTGCTGCAAGTTCGGCAGCATTTTTATAATTCCCAAGTTTTTCGTATATTATTACTTCATTAAAAAGAATTCTCTGACCTACCGTTCCTTGCGCCATCTGCTTTCCTTTAGTAATTAACTCAAGGGCTTCATCATATTTTTCAAGTTCTATAAGACATCCGGCATACTGGTTGTAAAAATCAGCTCCAAGCTCATCAGGACATTCTGTCTGATATATCTCATAGTAAGATGCTGCTGAATTATAATCCTTTGCATCTTCAGCAATTCTTCCGAGATAATATGCTGCTTTCTTTTCTCCGTTATCGTAAAGCGCCTTAAATCCTGCGCCGGCATTATCAGTATCCTTATTATAATATAGAAGCGTGTAATATTCGACAGATTCTTTTTGCTTATCACCGGCTACATTCATTGCAGCTTCAAGTGTGGCAGACGCACCCTGCTCATCACCGCTGTCTACCTGCAGAAGATACTGTCCAAGATATGCGGCATAACAGCTTTTATCAAGCGATACACACATATGATAATCTTCTGTTGCTTTATCAGCATTGCCCATTACTGCTTGTAGCTTGGCTCTTCCAAGATAATATGCTCCATAACTCTTCTTCTTTTTGCCGCCCAAATCATCAATAAGCGCATTCCATGTTTTCAAAGACTTTTCATAATCACCAAGATACATCTCGCATTCTGCAAGATATGCATTAAGATCACGGTTAAGCGACGACAACTCCTTATTCTTAAGCGCCAGTTCCAGATATGCTTTCGCCTGGTCATAAGTTCCTTCTGCATAATAAGATAAAGCAATGCCGCGATACGCTTTTTTATTGTTCTCTCGAACAATCTTATTATCCGTATCTCTTATAACACTAAGAAATTGTTCCCGTGCACTGTCGTATTCACCCATACTTATAAGCGCAATACCATAATCAATATAGTATTCCGCTTTATCCGGATTAATCTCTATAGCTTTCTTAAAATTCTCTGCAGATTCAGAATATTTACCTGCTGTAAGAAGCTTCCTTCCATTATCATAAAAGTTATCTGCTTTGCCTCCGCATCCGCAGGCAAAGCAAATAACCATATAAATACATATTATACAACTAATCTTAGCATTTAACTTCATGTATCCATCCTTCAGGTGCATCTATTCTTCCCATCTGAATTCCTGTGAGAGTATCATATAACTTCTTAGTAACAGATCCCATATCTTCCATTCCGCTTGGGAAGCATATCTCTTTTCCATGATCAACAATCTTGCCTACAGGAGAAATAACTGCAGCAGTTCCACATAAACCACACTCGGCAAAATCAGAAAGCTCTGAAAGATATACCGGTCTCTGTGTAACCTTAAGTCCTAGATATTTCTCAGCAACATACATAAGCGACCTTCTTGTAACAGACGGAAGAATGCTGTCAGACATAGGAGTTACTACTTCATTATCCTTGGTAACAAATAAGAAATTAGCTCCGCCGGTCTCTTCAATACGTGTGCGTGTTCCCGGGTCAAGGTACATATTCTCATCATAACCCTCATTATGTGCTGTAACAATTGCATGAAGGCTCATTGCATAGTTAAGACCAGCCTTGATGTGTCCTGTTCCGTGAGGTGCTGCTCTATCGAAATCTGAAACCTTGATTGTGATAGGCTTTGCACCGCCCTTGAAGTAAGGACCAACTGGTGTTGTGAGGATTCTGAACTGATATTCATCTGCTGGCTTTACACCTATAACAGGGTTTGAACCGAACATATATGGTCTGATATATAATGTAGCACCTGATCCGTAAGGTGGTACATAATCAATGTTTGCCTTTACTGTATCTACTATTGCCTGTACAAATCTATCCTCTGGGAAAGGTGGCATCTCAAGTCTCTTTGCTGAGTCTGCCATTCTGCTTGCGTTCAGGTCAGGACGGAAACATACAACACGTCCATCCTCTGTTCTATAAGCCTTCATTCCCTCGAAAACTGTCTGAGCGTACTGAAGAACACCTGCGCACTCGTTTAATACTACGTTAGGATCCTCTGTGAGTGTACCCTCATCCCATGCTCCATCCTTATAATTTGCTACAAATCTCTTATCTGTCTGAACATAGCCAAATCCAAGGTTTGCCCAATCGATATTCTTCTTATCCATATCTAAATCTTCCTTTCACTTTAGCTTGTGCTTTTTTATATGTGTCTGTTATATCACATTATTTCGCCTTTTTCCATATGTATATTGAACATTTGCTTGAAAAATTAAGGTTTTTCTTCCAAAAACGGCTAATTTTTTCATGTTACAATGTACAATTTGATGATTTTCCCAAGTTACAAGCTTGTCTACTTCAACTTATTACCCTCTGAGAAAGCATCGCCAACCCTGTCGCCGAGTGCAAAATATCCATGTCCGATGGTGTCAAACACGATAGGATGGAACTCTTCATATGTGATCTCGCCGTCATCGCCCAGGATACGGTCGTCTGCAACAACATTTACGATCTCGCCGAGGAACTTGTCCCCGTCTATGATCTCCTTGAGCTTGCACTCCATTGTCAGTGAAAGCTCGTTGATGACTGGGGCATTTACAAACTCGCTCTTTCTGGTTGTAAAACCAGACTTCTTCATCTTGTCCGGATCGTCATTTGCCGACACGATTCCCACATAGTCACAGGCTGCCACATGCTCTGCATCAGCAATGGCAACTGTGAACGCTTTGTTCAGCTTTATATTCTCGGTAGTCTTATGACTTCCAAGGTCAAATATGATCTCATTTGCTCCGACTATTCCGCCCCATGCCGCATTCATGACATTTGCATTGCCATCGGCATCGTATGTTCCGATCATCATGACCGGCTGTGGCACCAGCATAGGTTTTGCACCAAGATTCTTACTCATATTATCTGCCTCCTTAATTTGAAGAAACTTACCCTTCTATTTTATGACTACTGCCATCTAAGGGCAATAATTTTTTGGCTAAAATAGTCTTACACAATGTACGACTGCAGTGAATATTGTTCATCGTAAGGCACGTTTATTTTATTATATTCCAAATGCATATTAGTACCGCCAGGAACAGCACATTTGCAAATGTGAAGTATGCCAGATATCTTCCTCTGGCGCCCTTGTCCTGTCTCGCCACGTATTTGAATGAGATCAGGCTTGCCATGGACGCTATCAGAGTTCCAAGTCCGCCTAGATTGGTGCCGATTATCAGATCTGTGTAACTGTCTGTAAATCCTGACAGCAATACTGCAGCCGGAACATTGCTTATGACCTGGCTGGCAATAACAGAGGTGATCATCTCATGCCCGCCAAGCACATTCTCTACAAATATCCTAAATCCATCGATCCTTCCCATATTTCCTATAAATACGAAGAATCCCACAAATGTGAATATCAGCGAATAGTCTACCTTCAGCAGTAATCTTCTCTGGCATATAAGAACAACCACAAGCACTACCGCAAATGTCACCCAGTATGGGACGATCCGCGCCACGGTGAGCAATGACAACACAAAAAGTATGCAGTAAATTCCGACAAGCTTCCTGTCAACCTGTACATCTCCGTCCGAGAGTCTGATCTCAAGCTGCCTGTTTTTTCCTTTCATACATACTATGATCCATATCACAAGAAGCGCTGCTGATGCCACTGTATATGGCAGCATAAGCAATACAAACCTGCCTGCACTGATTCCGGCAAGTCCATACAAATACAGATTCTGCGGGTTGCCTATAGGTGTCAGCATGCTTCCAAGGTTCGCAGCTATAGTCTGGAGGGTTATCACCGGCACCATCCATCTGGTGAGTACTTCCTCGCCTGCCATACCAAGGACCGTAAGTGTCATCGGTACAAATGTTATGAGCGACACATCATTTGTGATGAACATGCTGAAAAAGAAACACATAAATGCAAGCACAAATGTCACCGCCATGAGTGACCCCATACGATTTATCATGCCCTTTGCTACGATGTTAAAAATCCCCTGCTGTGAAAATCCCGCAACCACCGTCATAAGACAGAAAAGTATCGCAAGTGTCCTGAAATCTATGTAGTCCACATACGCTCTGTCCGGAGGCACAACAAATGCCGATATCACTGCCAGAAAAAGTGCCACACTTAGCACTGTCTCTTTGCGGACAAATTCTCCGATTTTCTTTATACCCCGGATCATGGTCTAAATGTCCTGAACTCGTTCTTGTTGTACTCTGTGAGTAATTCCCACGATTCTTCTCTTGTCATCTTTTTATCCTCCTCGTAAAAATACCATATCTATCTAAGCCGTGCAGGTCTGCACACACGCGCCGACATCTGTTCCTTAAGTTCTGTGATCTTTGCGGCACACGTCGTCAGATTCACCACAGCATTTTCAGGCTTCATCGCCGTTCTCACCTGCTCCGGATCACTGTCATCTATACCAAGCACATTGTTTACCGCATAGCACTCATTGAACACGCCTTCTTTGATACATTTCTCTGCACCATCTCCGAGACATCCTCCTATGGCGATCACATATTTACCGTGTTTCTTTGCAAGCTTTGCGACTCCCAATGGGGTCTTACCCATCATGGTCTGGGCATCTATCCTGCCCTCACCTGTTATGACTGTATCCGCCCACTCTACATCTGTCTCAAGCCCTGTCTCAGACAAAACTATATCAATTCCCGGCGTTAGTTTTCCGCCGAGGAACATGAGAAATGCATATCCGAGGCCCCCAGCCGCGCCGGAACCTGGGGTGTATCTGTCAGATTTTCCTTCAGCGGATCTTTCCACTACATCAGCATAATGCTTCATATATACATCCATAAGCTCAACAGACTCCGCATCCGCACCTTTTTGCGGTGCAAATACACGGCTGCATCCAAGCTCACCTACAAGTGGATTCGTCACGTCACAAGCTATTAAGAACGTGCAGTAAGATAACTTTAATGCAACATCTACGTCGTCTCCGCTATGCATGCCAGAGTCACCAACACTAAAAAATTCTACAGTATTTCCACCTCTCTCCGGTTTATACGGGCTGATGATACGTTCTAGGACTCCAAGTCCCTCCGCTCCATAGGGCACATCCCTCCCATCCGCATCAAGGCAAGAAAAGCCAAGTGCCTGAAGCATTCCTATCCCGCCGTCATTTGTAGCACTGCCACCTATCCCGATGATAAAACGCTCACAGCCCTTTGAGACCGCATCTCTTATCATCTCACCGACGCCGTAAGTTGTTGTGCGCATAGGATCTCTCTGCTCCTCCGGTACAAGCGGAAGTCCCGCAGCAGCTGACATCTCCATGACCGCTGTCTTTCCCTCATCTGCATCGTATGTGATATAACTCACCGTAAGCCGCTCTCCTAGCGGTCCCGTCACCGTGCACTTCTCTGCATTAACATTTTTTCTTCCATATATAATCGCCTCTGTTGTACCCTCGCCGCCGTCAGCCACAGGCCTAACCCTGACCTGACTGTCTGGCAGTACTATTTTTATTCCCTTTTCTATGGATTCCCCCGCCTCAATGGAAGTCATGCTTCCCTTAAATGAATCCACTGCCACGAGTATTTTCTTCATATTATATTATTCTCCATTCACAGTTCTTAGCTCAATACTAAATTCACCGTATATTATAATACTTTGAGGTGATTTTTCCACATATAAATAATGCGGACATTCCATGTCATATGAAATGCCCGCTGTGATATTTTTCTGGTCTTCGTTTACTTTTGATCATCTATTTTGCTTTTATCGCAACCACTTTGCTCCATGCTGAATAGATTTTAACAACTTTTCCGCTCACCTTCACATTTTTATATGTTCTTACCCTCACATAGTAAACGCTGCCGGTATTGCATTTTGATATCTTGTAATATGTCGTGGCGTTATTTCGCAGCGTGGCAGTCCTGTTGCTCTTCCTGAATCGGCTATCAGTCGAACACTGTATCTGATATCCGGAGGTCTCTACCTCCTGGGCACTCCATCTTATCGCAATACTGTTCTTTCCTGCCGCCTTCTTTACTATCGTTGTTCCCTTTGGATTGATCTCAAACGCCATCCTTTTACTTCCAGAATATTTAGAACCTGCAAATGTGACCTTTACCAGATATTTTCCTACACTTTTTCTCCCCGCACTGTAAGTGACCTTGTAATCTGTATTCTTTACCAGAGCCTTCCCAGCTGAATCCTTCACCTGAACGGCTGGTGTTCTGACTTTGCCATTATATACACATGACACCGCGCTCAGTTTAACCGTAGACACTTTGGCGATTTTTGATGTTGAAAGCTTCTTGCCACAGGATTTACATGTTGTGGTTATGATTCCATCGGTCGTCATTGTCGCCTTTTTCGTGACCTTATTTACCTTTGATGTATGCTTACAAACAGTCTGGGTCTTTGAGGTGAGGACTGCCGACTTGGCATTGCTGTACACTTTATAAAGTCCCTTTATGTACTCCAGTTCACCTGAAATCTTATAACCCTGTGACAATAAATAATCAGGATCATAAAACTCAACATCTGTGAATTTCACATTATCCTTAGACCTTTCAACCATACAGTACGACATAACATTTCCATATTTATCCGTCACATCTCCGAGTTCACCTTTGATATCATACTTAAAATTTTCAAACTCTTTATAACTATCATCTACTGCATCACGCATGAACACACACCGGTCGCCAGTATTCTGATCAATATATACTTTTGCCAGCATAGTTGATCTGTATGAATACCCATTTACGTTTTCTTCCGTATCTGTATAACCGTACTTTTCCGGATCAAAAACACCATCCGTGGCATCAATTTCACGCATATAATATTTGTCTGTATATCCAGGCATCAGCATAAGCTCATATAACGTGTATCCCTTAACATTTTCTGCCTTTATACTTCCATCATCGTTATAGTAAGTTCTGACATAATCTTCTACTGTATATTTTTTCCCATTATCGCCATTTGTATATACGTGACAATCATGTGAATTCTCCATGTCTACAATAATCGCCTGTATTTCATCATACCTCATCTCGGACGCCTGCTCCTTTTTCAGACCAGTGAGTCCATTCACGACAAAGCAATCAGCAACAGTTGTATAATCTGCTATAACAATACTTCCATCTGTTTTACCTGCATATACATACACTTCCGCATTCCCACTTATCCTGAAGTAAGACTTTGTTCCTTCCGGCTGTAATACTATGGCATCTGACTTCTTCTGTTCCTCATTGACATATAACTTACCATCACCAATAATCTCAACCGAACCGCCATATCCATATCCCCAGGCACACAACATACCTATGTGACTTGAACCAACCAGTTTGATCTTGAAATTGTCTCCCATCATATTCATGCTGAGCATATAGTCTGGCATATTACAATTGGTGAGTGTCAGCGTATTTGTTTTTTTGTCATATACTGCACCTTTTGCACTTGTCGCTATTCCTTCCTGTGGAGTTCTGAAGCTGTACACATATATCATGTCGTCTTTCTCCAAATTGTAGAACTGAACATATGCATAGCTCTCTTCCTCATCTTCACACGGTCCATTGTTCGCAGCCATCGCCACAACGCCGCCCGCTGTCAGAATTAAAATAAACGACAGCAAAAATGTCAATCTTCTGAAATGTTTCATAGTCATTCCCCTTTCTATGATAGTTTGATAGGATAGTTTGATAGTTCTCGTATACAGATGAAATGCATCTTCCACCCATCTGTTTCATATCATAGATTATAGTCATTTGCTGCCGTTTTCGTAACGTTACATATGTCTCATATTCAATTTTGGACAGTTTTATCTCATTTTTTTAATCAATAATGTCATTTTAAGTTTCCTGACACGGCTGGTCATCCAACACTTTCCCGTCTATAGTGTCATTCCTCGTGCCAACTGTAATAATACTGTATCAGACCTACCCTTGACTTAGTCCCTGTCTTTTCATTCATGGATGATATATGTCTGTATAACGATGCCCTGGATATATATAGTTCATCAGCAATCTTCTGTATACTTTCGTCAGATATAAGGAGTTTTTGCAAAACCTCCCGTTCACGCCCAGTGAGACCGTGCATGTCTGCAAATCGTTCAAAGTCCACCTCAGTTCTTTCACTTGAACTCTCCGATGATCTCATCACTTTTTCCTCATCATATTGTCTATATTGTTTCTTTTGAAGGCTCTCAAGCACAAACACTGCTATACTTATGAAAACCAGTAACAGTATAACTGTGACGCTCATCGCCATGATCCCCGGCGTTTTAACGATCACATATGATATAACTCCCACAATACCTGCACCAATATTATTTATCGTCCTGCCTGCTCCCGCCCAAAATGACTGCCATTTCATGGTGTAGGAGACATTTATAAATCCTGTGGTGAAATAAACAACAAAAAATCCTGCTGCGAGATAAAATACAATGAGTCCTATGAGGAACGCTCCCCCAAATTCTATGACCAGCATTGCAATTACAGACAGCACTGTTACACAATACATCATCTGGTTCATAAATCTCTGATCCTTTATATCAAACAGCAATCCCGCTGCTATACCGCTGATCGCCAGGAAAAGTCTTGGCCACTGCCCTATATCCGCACCGCCCTCTGCATGTACAAGTGTCACAATATTGTCAAGTTCTGAAAATATGAAAGTCATGAGCAATATTACGATCACGAACGCAAATGCTATAGACTTGCTGCCGGCGCTCTGCTCCGCATCCTCTATCTTCTCTGGTGCGTACGCTGTATCACTATATACCATAAATATTGTCATAATTACCACGACAGCCAAAATGAACACCACTAGCCGTATCGTCATGCTGCCTATGACATTATAATTGATATACTGAAAAAACAACCCTACGGCATATGATATGCCAACCGTCACAGTGAGATGCTTTCTATCCGTATATGCACCAGCCACAGCATGATATGTGCAGCATCCTGTCATACCCCAAATAATGAAGAACACTATGCCATACAACAATATTATGCTTTCATCTCCGAACATTATCCCTGCAAGTGCAAATACCCCCACTACGCTTGCAAGCAATATCACGCTCTGATAAAGAAGTACCTTCCTTGCATCCACCACTTCCGCAGCACGATTGTCATAGAAAAACTCTGTCCCCAGAAATACAAAACTGAACATGGCAAGTACAACTATGCTCCTTATGTGTATACTATCCAGACTTTTCTCTTTTGCAGTATTTCCTGTTATCTCATTTGACATATGATCTGCATCTCCCATTTGTTATATATCTAAAATAATATAGCACTGGATTTTTGTCAAAATATAAAAGACCGGTCATACCTAAGCATGTCCGGTCTTTTTTCATTAATCATCATTATTTTATAATTACATCTGGTTAGTATTTCTTTGTGCCTTTTTCAGATACACGATCAGTCTCACCGCAGCTGTCAGTGCTATGACTATCCACGTGAATATATTCGTATACCAGATTCCCCAGAATCCCATATCCAAAGCATACATGAGGAACAGCGCAAACACAACCCTGCCGCCGACCTCCAGGAAACCGTTTATCATGGAGAATACCACATCCCCCATACCGTTTAAGGCACCTCTCAACGTATAGATAGTTCCAAGTGCAACATACATGCTGCCCGATATCACCATGCCCTTTGCGCCAAGGCGGATAACCTCCTGATCCGTCACGAAGAAATGAATGATGTTTTCTCTGAAAAGCAGTATTGCAGCAAAGAGTACAGCGCTCAAACCTATTGTTATGCATTCCGCCTGCCATACAGCCTTTTTTATTCTGTCATATTGCCCTGCTCCAATGTTCTGTCCGGCAAATGTCGAAAGTGCAAGCCCAAGCGACGAAAATGGCTGGAATACTATCCCCTCCACCTTTCCGGTTGCAGTGTAAGCTGCCATGACCGCAGGACCATATCCATTTATAAGCGCCTGAAGAAGTGAGCACGATATGGATATCATAGAAGTCTGGACTGCCATCGGAAGTCCTATCTTGAAATCTGCTTTTAATATACTGTGATCTACCCTAAAGTCTTCTCGTCTGAGTTTGAAATATGAATTGGTTTTCACTGCATATATTATCGAGCCTATTCCCGAGACAATCTGACTGAATACAGTTGCATACGCAGCTCCGGCAACTCCCATATCCAGATATACCACAAATATTATGTCCAGCACTGCATTTATAACTGATGCGATCATTAGGAATATCAGCGGAGTTCTCGAATCACCAAGAGACCGCAGCATCGAAGATATTCCATTATATACCGCAACTGCCACCGTAAAGGCACAGGTTATCTTCATATATGTATACGCGTATGGAACTGTCTCCGCAGGCGTGTTCATAAGCCTGATGAGCGGCCCCGTAAGGCAGACCCCCAGCACACTCATGAGCAAGCCAACTCCCAATATCACGTAAATGGAATTTGCTATGGCTTTTCGCACAAGATCATCACGCTTTGCACCAAAATACTTCGCTATGACAACACCTATCCCAGATGCCATCCCACTACACAAAGAAAAGAACAGGAAACTTATCATTCCAACCGAACCGACTCCTCCAAGGGCATTTGCCCCGAGATGCCTTCCGACAACCACTGAATCTACCACACTGTAGACCTGCTGAAACAGATTGCCTATGAGCAAAGGAATCGAGAACTTCATGATAAGTTTCAGACTGTTCCCTTCTGTCATATCCATCACATGTTCTTTTCTATTTAATTGTTTCTCTGATACTGTACTGTTCAATACTTTCTCCACTATGTTCTCCTCTGACATTCATATATTACGTCTTATTCTTTCTGATCGTTCAACCATACATAGTCTCGCAGTATCTTCTTTATACAATACAAATAGTGCACATATTCTAATACATGCATATATAACCCTCTTATCTGCTAACCCGTTACAGCATCATAACACATATATAATAATGAGCAACAACTAATTAGCTAATAAACTCAAGTTACATTCCTTTTAGTTCTCAATATAGTCGATATAATCACTCTCATCAGCAAATAACTGATACTGACCATCCACATATCCCATATATCCATCTGACACGAAATAACCTTTTAACATAATCACGCCTCCTGTTCACTCTTTTGAACTGTATCTACAAAACGTTTTTTAGAATGCATTCCGCTCCTGCATTCCCTAATATGGCTCTATCTTACTTTGTCAAGTGTCCAAAAAAATGTACATCATGTTACTGTTTTTTTCGCACCATTATGCGTGACATGTATCTGTCTTCATATTATAATAGATATAACTTTTTTATATTATTTTATGCTGTCTTACTGCAGCGATGAGGAGGAAAATATGTACTACGGAGCGCTCGAAGCCGGCGGTACCAAGATGGTATGCGCAATAGGTGATGAAAACAAGAACATAATAGACAGAATATCTATTCCAACAGATACGCCTGATCAATCTGTTCCAGTCATGATAGACTATTTTAAGAAACACAACATATCAGCACTTGGCATAGGAACATTCGGACCGGCAAATGTAAACCAGAATTCCCCATCATATGGAACCATTTTAAAGAGTCCCAAGAAAGCATGGGAGGGATTCAATTTCTATAAAACATTCAGTGAGGCTCTTAAGCGTCTGGTTGTTGTGGATACAGACGTAAATGCAGCTGCATGGGGCGAATTTCTATTCGGCGCATTAAAAGGACTTCACTCTGGAATGTATCTCACCATAGGCACCGGTATAGGTGGCGGCGTGATAGCTGACGGACATCTCATCCACGGCATGATGCATCCGGAAACAGGTCATATCCTCATACCTAGACGTGATGGCGATGACACGCCATGTTCATGCCGTTTTCATCAGAATTGTGCTGAAGGTCTGGCTGCGGGACCTATGCTGGAGCGAAGAACCGGGATGAAGGGCAAAGATATCCCCGCTGACTCACCTGTATGGGATCTGGAAGCATACTATATAGCAGAAGCTCTTGTAAACTATACCATGTGCTACTCTGTTGAAAGGATAGTCCTTGGGGGAGGCGTCATGTCCAATGAATTTCTGTTTCCTATGATCCGCAAATATTACACCGAACTTCTCTCCGGATACATTGATATGCCACAGGTAAAGGATCCGGACACGTATATTGTACCTGCAAAGCTTGAAGGCAACCAGGGTATCATCGGAGCTATGAACCTGTTCTAAACTGGAAACTATACACACAAACACCCCATAATCTCATTTACAAATGAAATTATGGGGTGTTTGCTATATTTTTATCCAATTTTTATATCACATCATTTAAAATTCTACGCAAAGAAGGCAAAATACAAAAGAACTATAACTCCGAGAACTATTCTGTACCATCCAAATATCTTGAAATCATGTTTCTTGATGTAGCCCATAAGGAATTTGATCACCACAATAGAAACAAGATATGCCACTACACATCCTATTATAAGTATAGCAAGCTCTGCACCGGTGAATGAAAGTCCAAACTTTATGAGCTTAAGTGCACTGAGGCCAAACATGACTGGAACTGCCAGGAAAAATGTGAATTCCGCAGCTGCCACTCTGGATACACCCAAAAGCAATGCGCCTATGATGGTCGCACCTGAACGTGAAGTTCCTGGGATGATCGAAAGCACTTGGAACATTCCTATGAAAAAAGCGGTTTTGTATGTAATATCATTCAGCGTCTCAACCTTAGGTGTCCTGGTCTTATTCCAGTTCTCGATCACGATAAATGCAACTCCATAAAATATAAGAGCTATCGATATGACCACTGCGGTGTGCAGATGAGCCTCAATAAAATCATCAAACAATAACGTAACTACGGCTCCCGGTATACAGGCAACAACAGTCTTAAACCACATGCTCCATGTATCCTTCTTGAATACCGACTGCGTCTTATCTTTCATCTGGAACGGCCACATCTTGTTCCAAAAAATAGTTACTACCGCAAGTATTGCGCCAAGCTGTATGATGACAAAGAACATATCCTTAAAACTGTCGCTGGCATCGAGCGTGATAAACTCATCCACCAAAAGCATATGACCTGTACTGCTGATAGGCAGCCACTCTGTGATTCCCTCAACGATACCAAGGAACACTACCTTAAGTATCTCAATAAAACTAAGTGCCATTTTTTCTCTCCTTTTGATCCGACCATAATCTCTGATTACCTTGCTACAGCCTTTTGTATCATTGTATCTGAATTGTCACTGTCAGCCGGCTGCGTCCTTTATAATAACATATTCTGCTACATTGTACATCATTCTTTTTTAAGCTTTAGAAAATGTTGAGATTCTGTTTACATTATATCTACATTTGAGCAGTTATATTGGGCTTTTACCACCCGTCTTTTGAAAAGTTTCAAGAAATTTACAGCTATCCGGAATGGCCGTCCCCCAGATCTCAACCAGCTTATCCACAGAAAATGCTGCATTTGCAGGACTTGTGGATGGAAGTATCACCGGTTCTATATCGAGTTCTTTCTGCTGGTATTTTGAAAAATACTTCCCGGATGTCTTTCCATTACATATGACCTTTGTCACCTTCGATGAACTAATTATTTTCCCAAGATCTGTAGGGATTACATTTTTTATGCTGCTGTCACTTGACCCTATGATGTCACAGCTGTATATAGCATCCCAGAGTGCAATGTGATGTGCATGAAGCATAATCTTCTTCTCATCAATGGTGGTTGGGAGTTCCTCCCCCAGCACCCTGCTCATAACCTTCCAGAATCTGTTCTGGGGATGTCCATAAAAGAACATCTGCTCTCTGGACTTCACTGATGGCAGACTTCCCAATATAAGGATCTCCGAATCATCATCATAAAGCGGTGGAAATGGATGTACTATATGCTCATATTTTTGTGATTTTGTGTTCTGTAATCCCATAATTCTGCCTCCCTTGTCGGACATCTATCCATAATAAATTCAGGCTCATTTTTAATACACAACCATTTTTGCCTAATATATTGTAATCTGCATGTTGGTAATACGCAAGGGTAATGCGCAAGAGGGTAATGCGCATGAAACAATTTAATTTACATCCATAACAAATTCATGTATATTAATAAAGTTAACGCATTTTCGCACGATACTCACGATATTAAGGAGATCTGGCGCGGTGCGGGGACAAACATATTTGGAGGGAATATTACATGAAAACCAGAGAATCTTTTAACAACAAATGGGGGTTCATCCTTGCCTGCATCGGCTCTGCCGTGGGAATGGGCAACATCTGGATGTTTCCCACAAGGGTCTCCATGTACGGGGGCGGATCTTATCTCATCCCCTATTTTATATTTGTAGTACTTATAGGATTTACCGGAGTCATTGGCGAGATGAGTTTTGGCCGTGCTACAAGGTCTGGACCAATCGACGCATTTGGAATCGCTATGGAACGAAAAGGGAAACGAAAACTTGGAGAGCTGCTCGGCGGAATACCTGTGCTCGGTGCCCTTGCAATGGCGATCGGTTACACCGTAGTCATGGGATGGATACTCAAGTATATGATCGGTGCTTTCACCGGAAGCACGCTGTCTCCGGCTGACATAGACGGATTCAGTGCTGAATTTGGCGGCATGGCCTCTGCATTTGGCAATAATATGTGGCAGATCATAGCCCTCGTCATAGGAATCGTCATCCTCATGTTTGGAGTAGGGAATGGCATCGAAAAGGCAAATAAGATCCTGATGCCTGCATTCTTTGTGTTGTTCATCATTCTGGCTATATACGCGGCATGCCAGCCGGGTGCAATAGATGGATACAAATACATATTCCGCATAGAACCGAAGGTTCTCGCGGATCCAAAAACATGGATATTTGCCCTGGGACAGGCATTCTTCTCACTGTCTGTCGCTGGAAACGGAACTCTGATATACGGCTCCTACCTTCCCGACAGTGAGGACATTCCGGAAGCTGCAGGACGCGTGGCCCTCTTCGATACCATCGCTGCCATGCTTGCAGCGCTTGTCATAATACCTGCCATGGCGACTGCCGGAGCTCAGCTCGATCAGGGAGGTCCCGGACTGCTGTTCATCTTCCTGCCTTGTCTGTTCAAATCAATGCCTGGAGGATATATCATAGCGATCATCTTCTTTGTGGCTGTGTTTATGGCTGGACTGTCATCACTCATCAATCTGTATGAAGCACCGATTGCAACTGTTCAGGAAAAATTGAGCGTTGGCAGAAAACCCGCATGCGCCATCATTGGTGCCATTGCAGTTGTCGTGTCCATCTGCATACAGGGTATCGTGTCAGACTGGATGGATATTCTGTCCATCTACATCTGTCCGCTCGGCGCAGGGCTTGCCGGAATTATGTTCTTCTGGGTATGTGGCAAAAAATATGTTGAAGAGCAGGTCAACACCGGCAGGGATAAAAAATTTACAGAGAAATTTGTTCCAATCTGCAAATATATCTACTGTCCTGTATGTCTGCTTGTTTTGATCCTTGGAATCGTACTTGGAGGTATAGGCTAAACAGACAAAAGCAGTCTGACGGATCATCACCATGTATAACACTGGCGATGTACGCAGACTGCTTTTCCTTATTTTTTGTTCTTCAGCACCCAGATATGTGTCGTTTATTCATCATCTGAAAGTCCAAATCCTTCTTCCAGAAATCTATTCCACTCGGCATTATTGCTCTCAAGTTTTTTCTTTTGCATGATCCTGTTTCTATCTGTGAGGATGGAAAGCATCTCATCCACGATTTCCTCAAGCGGCAGCTCCTGATAGTGAGACAGGTATCCTATCATCCTTCCGGCAGTGAAGTCGGTATTCAGATTCTTTGTTATGAGGTCGCAGAACTCCTCCGGGTACCCCCGGTCAAGCATCATATCATATAGTTCCATGCTCATCTCTGATCTCGGTTTCATTCAGATCTCCTTCCTATCACAAAGCTTGCCACCACTGTAAATATTGCACTGATCATAAGTTCTGTATAGTATCCCAGCCCTCTGCTGAGTATCATGCCCGGCAGGAGCAATGTGCTGCCAAATATCGGCAGGAACATCTCCATGAAGAGTTTTTCGCTGATTCCCATACCACCCGGAAGGGGAAGCATATCCACCGCAACTGCTATGGCTCCCTGCATGAGAATGATAAGCCATGCTGATGATCCTGAAAGTCCAAACGCCTTGTACACAAACCATGTAGCTGCAAATAGTGAGAATCTTTGCACAACTGTTATAATGAACACTACCACCAGCATCCCGAAATGTCCTACCATGTAATCCGCAGTCTGGTTGTACTTTTCCATTGATACCGCGAGCTTTTCCTCACGGGACTTCTTGTGTCTTAAAAACTTCATCCGCTCAAGAAGTCTACTGCCATTCACCACAAATGCCTTTGCAAGCGACGGGTGAAATGCGAACAGCACCATTCCTGCCACACACACAACGTTCAGCACAAGTCCAAGATAAAATACCCACTGCACATCATCTATATATGTATGTATAAAACTCTGTCCAAATATGGCTATTCCAAGTCCCAGAAGTACCAGCACCAGCTTGTAAGTGATTGTCACTATGAGAACCAGTGTAGTGACAGGAATCGGAAGTTTGTCTTTTTTCATAAAATAAATCTGCATGGGCTGTCCGCCGGATGCAGACGGGGTGATGCAGCTGAAAAAGAATCCAACCGACGAGAACAGGAAACAGGTTCCCCGGTCTACCTTCACGCCAAGATTCCGCATCATATAGTGTATGATAATTGATTCTCCCCATATAAATACCACGACACATGCCACTCCCGGTACGAGCCACCAAGGATTCACCGTCTGAAGTATATCAGATATCTGTCCTATATCCTCGCCGTGAAACACTCCGTATACAGTTCCGGCAAATATGAGAACCAGGAACAATACGTTGAACACCATCTTTTTCTTATTTTCCATTTAACTTACTATCCTTTTTCATATCCGGGGCAATTCCCCTGTAAATACAGTGCGAACTTCATGCACAATACTAGTATATCATGGATCATTCAATTAAATGGCATAAAAGGGTGGTTTTTACTTTAATTATTTGTAATGTGAGTTTTATGTGGCATACACATTCTATTTTTCACTGTTCAGGATCGGCAGATTCTGGTTCTCCTCCCAGAGAGTCTGGCCTCCTGTGTTATATCTTCGGCTATGTGGGGATTCTTAGACAGTGCCAGCACAAAACGATATACGTCTTTGTAGTACTTTTCGTATATTTCTTCTATTCCATTTTTTTCTTTTCCTGACGCCAAGTTTTTTACCTCCCTTCACATATAAGACCAGTATAATTGAAAAACGTTACAAAAGGAGCAGACGCATGTTAGGCGCTTCGCGCGGCGTCTGCGTACTTCGCAAGGAATCTCCCGCAAGTGGGTCC
>ERZ857785.2251-NODE-2251-length-17414-cov-4.638574_pt1 | contig 17414 bp, 18 predicted proteins | sample MGYA00519763_ERZ857785 | MGnify/ENA primary metagenome ERZ857785 (study PRJEB31778, sample SAMEA3449365) | human gut metagenome | biome: human gut; feature: human-associated habitat; material: faeces | place: United Kingdom | collected 2010/2012 ... | reverse complement strand
GACTTGTTATTACTCACCACTTGCAGAAGTGGGAGTCTTCTCGACTGAGATAAATCTTAACACTCACATCATGTTATCTGGTTTTTAATACTACATTCTACTATAACACATATCACATATTTTGCAATGCTTTTCTTCTTTTCTTTTTCGGTTTTTTCCGCTATACTGAAAAATACACGGACCATATCACCAAAATCCTGTATATGTCCGCTTTCTGAGAGGAGGTACTTATGATTTCTATTCCTATAACCGAAATAAAATTGTTTATGAACCATCTGCTCTGCCGCAGTACCTTTGATGCATTCTGCGTTCCGGAGCTTTCTCTTTCTACATTTGCCTCTTTCCATATGGATGGACATATTCTGAAAGATTATTATACGAAAGAAGAATATGAGACACTCTATAAAGACTGCACACCGATCGCCCGCTGGAAACAGCTGCGTCCCGTCTGCTTTGAACTGATCCGCGGCAACCACACACCGCTTTCTTTCTCGATCGTCCTGCAGCTCTCTTCCCGTGCAGTCGAATCATTTCTGTCCGAAACAGATACTTCTTTCACAGTCTCCGACATCAACGGCCTGTTTTTAAATCTGCGTTATAAAGATAGTCGGCTGAATGCTGTAACCGGAACATCTCTTAACATTTTCTCAATGGATAAGTCCCTGGAACATGCCTGGGATCAGAAAATCCAGAAGTTTATACTTTCTTTAGAAAGTTAATACTTTTTTGTTAGCACTCGTTGCGTTTGAGTGCTGATTTTCTCTTGACATTTCCATAGAACGGTACTAAACTATCTTGCATAGGGCAGTCATAAGAAAACTTGGCTGCTGCAAGATTATTGGAAAGGTGTGAACGATTATGAGTAATACAAATAGAACAGGTAACTTATCCATCGACAGTGACAATATATTTCCTATTATAAAGAAATGGTTATATTCTGACCACGATATTTTCATCCGTGAACTGGTATCCAACGGATGTGATGCCATCACCAAACTGAAAAAACTGGAAATCATGGGTGAATATACTTTTCCGGAAGATTACAAAGCTTCTATTCAGGTTATCGTAAATCCGGAAGAAAAAACTATGAAATTCATTGATACCGGTCTTGGTATGACAGCAGACGAAGTCGAAGAATACATCACAAAGATCGCTTTCTCCGGTGCGACTGCTTTTCTTGAGAAATACAAAGACAAGACAAATGCAGATGAAATGATCGGTCATTTCGGTCTTGGTTTTTATTCCGCATTCATGGTAGCAGATGAAGTACATATCGATACACTCTCCTACCGTGACGGTGCAACAGCTGTTCACTGGGAATGTGACGGCGGCACACAGTACACGATCGGTGACGGCAGCAAAACAACCGTAGGTACAGAGATCACTCTTTATTTAAATGAAGAAAGTGTTGAATTTGCAAACGAATACCGCACAAGAGAAGTTCTGGACAAATACTGCTCTTTCATGCCGGTTGAGATCTTCCTCTCCAAAGCAAACGCAGAACCGGAATACGAAACCATTGAAGAGAGCGAACTGCGTGACGACGATGTTGTGATCGAACACATCCACGAAGATGCCAAAACAGAAGAGAAAGAAAATGAGAACGGTGAAAAAGAAATCGTTGAAGTTTCTCCTGCAAAAGAAATGGTTAAAATCCAGAAGCGTCCGGTTGCTTTAAATGATATCCACCCACTGTGGACAAAGCATCCGAATGAATGCAGTGATGAAGATTATCTGAACTTCTACCGCAAAGTATTCATGGATTACAAAGAGCCACTGTTCTGGATCCATCTGAACATGGATTATCCGTTTAACCTGAAAGGTATTCTGTATTTCCCGAAGATCAGAACAGAGTATGATTCCATTGAGGGAACAATTAAACTTTATAATAACCAGGTATTTATTGCAGACAATATCAAAGAGGTGATCCCGGAATTCCTTCTTCTCCTGAAAGGTGTGATCGACTGCCCGGATCTGCCACTGAATGTATCCCGTTCCGCACTGCAGAACGATGGTTTTGTAAAGAAAATCTCCGAGTACATTACCAAGAAAGTTGCGGATAAACTGACTGGAATGTGCAAGACAGACAGAGAATCTTATGAGAAATACTGGGATGATATCAGTCCGTTTATCAAATTTGGCTGCATCAAAGATGCGAAATTCGGCGAAAAGATGAACGACTATATCCTTTTCAAAAATCTGGATGGCAAATATCTTACTCTGAAAGATTGTATTGAGGAGAATAAGAAAGAAGAGAAGACAGAAGAGAAAACTTCCGAGGAATCCAAGAATGAGGAACCTGAGAAAACAGTGATCTATTACGTAACAGATGAGGTACAGCAGAGCCAGTACATCAATATGTTCCGTGAGGCCGGTAAAGATGCGGTAATCCTTAAACATGTGATCGATTCTCAGTTTATTTCTCATCTTGAGCAGCAGGATCAGAACGTACAGTTCAAGAGAATTGACGCAGATCTTACAGAAGAGCTTCGTGAGGATGGCGAGACAGATGAAGCAACGGTTAAAACTCTGACCGATGTATTCCGTAAAAATCTGGGTAAAGATAAACTGGAAGTAAAGGTAGAAAAGCTGAAAAATGAGGGAACAGCAGCGATGATCACTCTTCCGGAAGAGAGTCGCCGTATGCAGGATATGATGAAGATGTATAACATGTACGGAATGGATCCGAATATGTTCGGAGGACAGGAGGTACTTGTTCTGAATGCAAATCATCCACTGGTGAAATTTATAGCTGAGAATCAGGAATCTGAACATGTGCCGGTAATCTGCGAACAGCTTTATGATCTGGCTATGATGAGCCATAAGCAGCTTTCTTCTGAAGAAATGACAAAATTTGTAAAGAGAAGTAACGATATCCTTATGGTTCTTACCAAATAAAAAACATCAAAAAAAGGCTTTGCCCCTGTGGCAGAGCCTTTTTTGGGCTGAATGTGGATTTCAGATATCCGCTTGGCGCGGATTCGATTAAAAATTTCCTGCAATACATAAAAATTTCGAAATTACAGAAAATATCAGAGAGAATGTTACAATAACATTTACCATATGTTAATTTTATGTTATATTTGTAATATGGATCTATAGAAAAGTGGATATCTGTTATCCAGAATAAAGAGAGGTATATAAGTGAGAGTATTGCAGGTTGGCTTAGGTAACATAGGAGGAGGCTTGGAAGCTTTCGTCATGAATTATTACCGGGAGCTTTCGAAAATGGATGTGCAGTTCGATTTTGTCTGCATGTATGGTAAGATCGCTTATGAAAAAGAAATAAAAACACTTGGAGGCAGGATTTTCTATGTTCCCAATGTGAAAAAGAATTATCTGGGATATGTGAAACGATTTAAACAGATATTAAAAAAAGGAAATTATGATGTGGTGCATGTGAATATGCTGTCCGCAGCCAATATTGTTCCATTGCAGCTGGCATCGAAAGCCGGAGTCAGGAAGGTGATCGCTCATTCTCATAATTCTTCCTGTCCGGGAATGGTACGAAAATTCATGCACTGGTGCAACCGTGCCCGCATCAAAAGATATGCCACAGATTTTTTTGCGTGTTCGGAGGTGGCGGGAAGATGGCTGTTTGGGAATGAAGATTATGATGCCGGTAAGGTAGTTATCGTACACAATGCGATATCTATGGAACGCTATCTCTTTTCGGAAGATCATCGTGCGATTGTCCGCAGTGCGTTTGGCTGGGGAAACCGGTTTGTTGTAGGTCATGTAGGACGGTTTGATCCACAGAAAAACCATGAGGGGCTTCTGGATATTTTTAAGGAGATCCTGAAGAAGAGACCGGATGCTGTGCTGGCACTTGTAGGAAGCAGAGGCGGTCAGTATGAAAATATTCTGGAACGGGTAAAGAGTGAAAACCTGGAGGATAAGGTGTTTTTTCTGGGAAAGAGAACAGATATCGGAGCCTTTCTGTCTGCGATGGATGTATTTCTTTTTCCTTCTCTTTACGAAGGATTGCCCTTTGCACTTGTGGAAGCGCAGGCTAACGGACTTACCTGTGTGATTTCAGATACAATTTCCAGAGAAGTTAATGTGATTCCCGGACAGTTGAAACCACTTTCTCTTGGAACATCTCCCGAAAAATGGGCAGAAACTGTGGTAAGAGCAGGAAAAAGGCCGCGAGTCGGGAAGGAAGAGATTTATCAGGGACTTGTAGAAGGACATTTTGATATTTGCCGGGAGGCGCGACGATTGAAAAAACTGTACGGAGAATAAAAAATGGAAAAAATTGATTTTGTCATTCCCTGGGTAGATGGATCAGATCCGGCCTGGAGAGAAGAATTTCAGCGTTACAGTCCGACAAAGGGGACGGATGCAGGAGAGAACAGATATCGGGACTGGAATAATCTGAGGTACTGGTTCCGCGGAGTAGAAAAGTTTGCGCCCTGGGTAAATACAGTATGGTTTGTTACCTGGGGACATGTTCCGCAATGGCTTGACAGAAATGCGCCGAAGCTTCGGATCGTTCGCCATGAAGATTATATTCCGTCAAAATATCTGCCGACTTTTAACTGCAATCCGATTGAATTGAATTTTCACAGGATTCCCGGTCTGGCAGAGAAATTTGTGTATTTCAATGATGATATGTTTCTCCTGAGGCCTGTAGAGCCTGAGATCTTTTTTAAAAATGGTCTCCCAAGAGATTGCTGTATTGAAACCGCAATTGCACAGGATGATATCCGAAATCCTTTTGCGCATATTCTTCTTAATGATATGGCACTTGTAAACATGCACTATAAGAAACGAAAAGTTATCAAAAAAAATTTCAGAAAGTGGTTTCATCCTTCTTATGGAAACATGCTGTTGAGAAACATTCTTATGATTCCTTATCAGGAGTTTTCCGGGTTTAAGTATACCCATGTTCCAAGTGCGTTTTTAAAATCTACATTTGAAGAGGTCTGGAAGCGGGAGGGGGAAGTACTGGATGAGGTATGCAGGAACCGTTTTCGCAGTGTATTTGACGTTAATCAGTATCTGATGAAGTACTGGCAGTATATGGAAGGAACTTATGAACCGCAGTCTCCGAAAATTGGCCGTTTTTATAAGACAGGACTGGAAGACCAGAAGATCCTGGAAACGATCGCGGGGCAAAAGGCGGCTATGCTGTGCATCAATGATGAAGGAGGCAGCCAGGAAGAGTTTTTGAAAATGAGGGAGGCTGTAATAGAAGCCTTTCAGAAAATCCTTCCGGAGAGATCGTCCTTTGAACAAAAATAAGTATTTTCATGCTTGAAGATGGTATCAGGAAATTTATCTGGTATCATCTTTTTTATATGCACATATTGTTATTTTAATGACAATGCGTGCATCTTTAACACAATTATATCTGTTTTATATAAGATAATGGATATTGCACTTGAATTATAGAAATAATATAGAAGATAATTCAAATCCGTATCTAATATGTAAAAAATAAATTTTCAGAAGAAAGCGAAAAAATCAAATAAGTGTCGTATTATATATGAGGATATTTTCCTAAAAAAGAAAATGCGCAGAACGGAGGGAAGATGTATGAAAAGAATATATGGACTGATCAGAAAACTTGGAGCGACTTCAAAATATAAGGGGTATTTCTTTGTAGCAGAAGCTGTAAAGATTTCCATGCGGCATCAGTATAAACCTATGCATATCACAAAAGATATTTATCCATGTCTGGCAACAAAATATAAATCGACTCCTACGAATATAGAACACGATATCCGAACATTGATCAATGTCTGCTGGGAAGGAAATAAAAGTTTTCTGGATGAGATCGCGGGATATCCTCTGGAATACAAGCCTACCAATAGTCAGTTTATTGATATGCTTGCATATTATTTGAGAGAAATGGAAGAAGAGAACTGATCACAGTTTTTCAAAAAGTATCTGATTCTGGTTCAGAAAATGGAGAATCATATCATCCCAGAACTGTTCCGGCTGTTTGGTCATTAAAAATGTTTTGAGAGAGGTTCCGGTAGTACAAAGAAGCGCGTTATTTTTAAATTGGAGATTTAAGTAGAATCCGTCAATCTGCTCGGAAGAAATTCCCAAATCTGTATTTCTCATAGCAGCCTCAATTCCATTACGGCTTAAGTGCAACACAATCTTAAAGCTTAAGGGAGTGCGTTTTCCACGTATTACGGACCAGCAGAAAGGTCTGATTTCTTTCCACAGAGAATGGGTCCGTCCATGTTCCGTAAGTTTATTCAGGCTGTCTGTGTCAAAAAAGTCTCTTTGAAGTCTGCCGTCGATCGTAAATGTGTTGAAGGTTGTTATCGATGCTTCAGACAGGCAGAATTTATCAAATACTTCTCCTATAAAAAGCTTGTTTGTAAAATCCCGGATATCTGTGATTTTTAATGCCAGCATGTTACACTTCCTTTCTTGCTTGATTATGTGTAGACATTATAGCGCAGATAACGAAAAAAGGACAGACTTTTTAAAAAACTCTTTTCAAATACGTGTTTATGTGATACCATAAATGTGGTATTGAATACTACATATAATGGAAAAGAGGACGATATAATTGAGTTATAAGATTGCGATAGATAGCTGCGGAGAACTGCTGAATGAATGGAAAGATGATGAGAGAATTGAAGCTGTTCCGTTAACATTGATGGTTGGTGGCGAGAGCATTATAGATGATGAAACTTTTGATCAGAAAGATTTTCTGAAAAAGGTTGCCGCATGCCCGGAATGCCCGAAATCTGCATGCCCGTCTCCGGAACGCTACATGAAAGCTTACGAATGTGAAGCAGACCATATTTATGCAGTTACACTTTCTTCTGAACTGAGCGGCTCCTACAACAGTGCGGTTCTTGGAAAGAGTTTGTTTCTGGAGGATAACCCCGGGAAAAAAATCCATGTATTTAATTCCAGGTCTGCATCCGGTGGAGAAAGCCTGATTGCCATGAAGATCGTGGAATGCGAAGAAAAGGGACTTTCTTTTGAGAAAATTATAGAGACTGTAGATAAGTATATTGAAGAAATGAGTACATTTTTCGTACTGGAGAATCTGGAAACTCTGCGTAAGAATGGACGTCTGAGCAGAGTAAAGGCTCTGGTGGCCAGTGCACTGAAGATCAAACCGGTTATGGGATCTACTCCGGAGGGAAGTATCTGTCAGCTTGATCAGGCCAGAGGAATGAACAAGGCAATTGTGAAGATGGTGGAACATGTTGGAGAAAAAGGAATCAATATCCATGAAAAGACGGTTGCCATCACACACTGTAACTGTCCGGAAAGAGCGAAGATGCTGGAAGAAGCTATCCGGGAGAGACTGAATCCTGCGAAGATCGTTGTTATGGATACTGCAGGGGTCAGCAGCATGTATGCAAACGATGGAGGCGTTATTGTGGCTGTCTGATCTTATGACAGCAGAAGCTTTTGGTCTGCAGTTCAGAAAATTATCACATTTCTTTCTGGAGTTGCTGCTTTCCTTTTGAAAACAGATGTGCTATAATAAACGAAGTATTTGAATCGGCAAAGGAGAACAACAATGAGCCAGAAGAAAGTTGACAAATATAAAAACAACAAATTTGGACGAAGCAGTGCTCAGAAGAAAGAACGGGTGGAATTTGTTCTTGAGATGGCGGCGTGGATTCTGATCGCAGCACTGTTTGTAGGCTGGATCGGCTATTCCGCTTACGCGAAGATCCAGGCGAAAGAGGCCAGTGTGAAAGTAGATACAGTAATGGATACATCAGCACTGACAGATTATATTTCAGGATTATCATCAGACAGCGCCGAGTAAGGGATTATTTGACCGGATCAGGCAGCGAAGGCAGATTACAGATATTTGTTTGACGACAGTGACAGAAATAGCTAAAAATGAAGAGATCTCCAGGATGTATAAATGAGCATCCCGGAGATTTTTTTGTATAGAATAATATAATAAAAAAACAGGTCTGCTCTGGAGCAAACCTGTTTTGACTTATACGTTTCTTATGGTTATAGATTTATCTGGTAAATTATAACTTTGTAACGTTAGCAGCCTGCATTCCGCGAGCGCCTTCTGTTAAGTCGTAGGATACAGCCTGTCCCTCTTCAAGAGATTTGAAGCCTTCACCGTTGATTGCGGAGAAATGTACGAATACATCCTGTCCGTCCTCACCTGTGATAAAACCATAACCTTTTTCTGCGTTGAACCACTTTACAGTTCCCTTGTTCATTTTGTGTTACCTCCATAGAAATAAAAAAGTTAAAATAGCCTTCTGATGATAATAAAAAATCACCAGATTTTACAGACTATATTCATGTAAATATAATCTCTAAAAACTAGTGATTTTACATTAAATATCTTGCCATGTTCTGATTATATAACCCGTGTTTTGAAATGTCAAGGAGAAAATTCCGGCAATTTCAGTACATAAAACAGGACTGAATGGCTTTGTAAAAAAATTCTTTATAAAAAGAGAATTTTCGTGTATGATATAATAGAATGTAAGCGGATTGAAATATCCACTTGATAAAAACCAGGATGAGAGGAGAACATAAATGGGGATTCTGATTCGAGGAGGCCGGATCGTGGATGCGGCCACAGATACGGATAAAACAGGCGACATTTATCTGGAAGACGGGATCATCACGGAAATAGGGCAGAAGCTGAAAAAGAAAGATGGAGACCGTGTGATTGATGCAAAAGGAAAGCTGGTCATGCCGGGAATCATCGACCTTCATGTCCATTTTCGTGATCCGGGACAGACACATAAGGAAGACATTATGAGCGGTGCGGCGGCAGCTGCCCATGGAGGTGTGACAACAGTAGTTGCCATGCCAAATACAACTCCTACCATTGATAATCCGGACAGAGTAAATTATGTACATAATAAAGCGGCCCAGGTTTCCGGCATTCATGTGCTTCAGGCAGGTGCTGCCACGAAGGGTGAGAAGGGAACGGAGCTTTCGGATATCGCAGGAATGGTAAAGGCCGGTATCCCGGCAGTTTCCGAAGATGGTAAATCAGTGATGAATACAGCACTCTGTAAAGAAGCAATGAAAATTGCAGCAGAATGCGGAGTTCCGTTCTTTGATCACTGCGAAGATATTGATCTGCGTGGGGACGGCTGTATGAACGATGACGAAAATGCCAGAAGACTGGGGCTTCCGGGAATCTGCAATGCGGTGGAGGATACCATTACGGCCAGAGATATCATTCTGGCGCTGGAAACAGGTGTGCATCTTCACCTCTGCCATTGTTCCACTTATGGTGATGCCGAGATGATGAAGTTCGTAAAAGAAAAAGGATATGATAATATCACGGCAGAAGTGTGCCCTCACCATTTTATCCTTTCATCTGATGATATAAAAACCGATGATCCGAATTACAAGATGAATCCGCCTCTTCGTACACCGAAGGATGTGGAAGCGCTGAAACAGGGGTTGAAAGATGGTACCATTGAGGTAATCAGTACAGATCACGCACCACACAGTGCAGAGGAAAAAACAGGTTCCATGAAGAATACGCCATTTGGAATCGTAGGACTTGAGACAAGCCTTCCGCTTACCTACACAGAGCTGGTAGAAAAAGGTGTGATTACATTAAAACAGATGGTGGAGAAGATGTGCCTGAACCCTGCAAAGATTCTGGGACTCGAAAGCGGAACGCTGCAGGAAGGCCACCCGGCAGATGTGATTATTGTAGATACGGAGCAGGAGTATACTATCGATAAAAATAAATTTGTTTCCAAAGGTCACAATACGCCATTTGACGGATGGAAAGTAAAAGGAAAAGTCCTTTATACCATCTGTGACGGAAAAATTATATTTGAAAATCAGGAGGAGAAATAATCATGATTAACAAACTGATCAGCAACATTCGCAAAACAAATGCACCAATCGTTGTAGGACTGGACCCTATGCTGAATTATATTCCGGAACATATCCAGAAGAAGGCTTTTGCAGAGTTCGGGGAAACCTTGGAAGGTGCTGCAGAAGCAATCTGGCAGTATAACAAAGGAATTGTGGATGCCACCTATGATCTGATTCCAGCAGTAAAACCACAGATTGCCATGTATGAGCAGTTTGGTATCCCGGGGCTGATCGCATACAAGAAGACCGTTGATTACTGTAAATCCAAAGATCTGGTTGTGATCGGTGATATCAAGAGAGGTGACATCGGATCTACATCTGCAGCCTATGCAGTTGGACATCTGGGACAGGTTCAGGTAGGTTCCAGGAAATATGCAGGCTTTGACGAGGACTTTGCTACAGTAAATCCATACCTTGGTTCTGATGGTGTGAAACCGTTCATGGATATCTGCAAAGAGGAGAAAAAAGGTATTTTTGTTCTGGTAAAAACTTCCAACCCGTCAAGCGGTGAGTTCCAGGATCGTGTTATTGATGGCCGTCCGCTCTATGAGCTGGTAGGCGAGAAAGTTGCACAGTGGGGCGATGAGCTTATGGGCGACGAATACAGTTATGTAGGCGCTGTTGTAGGTGCAACTTATCCGGAAATGGGAAAAGTATTAAGAAAAATCATGCCGAAGACATTTATCCTTGTTCCTGGATATGGGGCACAGGGTGGAAAAGGAGCAGATCTTGTTCACTTCTTTAATGAAGACGGACTGGGTGCTATTGTAAACTCTTCCAGAGGAATCATTGCTGCATACAAGCAGGAAAAATATAAAGAGTTTGGTGCTGAAAATTATGCAGATGCCTCCAGAGCGGCAGTAAAAGATATGATCGCAGACATCAGCGGCGCACTGGAGAACAGATAATACAGGAGGCATTTTATGAGCACATCAGAAAATAAGAAAACAAAAAAGTCCTGTAAGATTCTAAGCCAGGAATGTATAGGTACAGATATCTACAGCATGTGGCTGGATGCAGGGGAAATTGGGAAAAATGCAGTGCCGGGACAGTTTGTATCTCTTTACAGCCGTAACGGCAGCAAACTTCTTCCAAGACCCATCAGTCTCTGTGAGATCGATAAGGAAGAGGGAAAACTGAGACTGGTATATCGTGTTACCGGAAAAGGAACTGGTACGGAGGAATTTTCCAGACTTCATGCAGGAGTACCTGTTGAGACATTGGGACCTCTTGGAAATGGTTTTCCACTGGATGCAGTAAAAGGCAAAAAAGTATTTCTCATGGGCGGTGGAATCGGAATCCCGCCGATGCTGGAAACTGCAAAACAGCTGGATGCAGAGAAGATCATGGTTCTCGGATACAGGGATGAGCTGTTTTTAAATAAGGAATTTGAGGCTTACGGAGATGTCTATATTGCAACAGAAGATGGCTCTGCCGGAACAAAGGGAAATGTCATGGATGCCATCCGTGAGAATGGCCTTGAAGCAGATGCGATCTTTGCCTGCGGACCGGCGCCAATGCTCCGTGCCATCAAGGCATATGCGCTTGAAAAGGGTATTCCCTGCTGGATTTCCATGGAAGAGCGCATGGCCTGTGGTGTAGGGGCGTGCCTTGCCTGTGTATGCAAATCCAAAGATGTGGATGCCCATTCCCATGTGCATAACAAGAGAGTATGTAAAGATGGACCGGTGTTCTTAAGTACGGAGGTAGAGTTATGAGCAGAATGAAGGTAAATCTTGCCGGCGTAGAGCTTAAGAATCCGGTAATGACAGCGTCCGGAACATTTGGTTCCGGAGCGGAATACAGTGAATTTGTGGACCTGAATAAACTTGGCGCGGTTGTGACAAAAGGTGTGGCCAATGTACCGTGGCCGGGAAATCCTACACCAAGGGTGACTGAAACAGCGTCCGGAATGCTCAATGCCATCGGCCTTCAGAATCCGGGAATCGATGTATTCTGTGAGAGAGATATTCCGTTCCTTAAGAAATATGACACAAAGATCATTGTCAATGTCTGCGGAAAATCCACGAAGGATTACTGTGAGGTTGTGGAACGCCTTGGAAATGAGCCTGTGGACATGCTGGAGATTAATGTTTCCTGTCCGAATGTCAAGGAAGGCGGGATTGCCTTTGGCCAGAATCCGAAAGCTCTTGAAGACATTACGAAAGAAGTTAAGAAATATGCAAAACAGCCGGTGATCATGAAGCTGAGCCCCAATGTTACCGATATTACCGAGATGGCGAAAGCAGCAGAAGCCGGTGGTGCAGATGTGCTTTCCCTGATCAATACTCTGACAGGAATGAAGATCGATATCAACCGTCGTACATTTGCGCTGGCAAATAAAACAGGCGGAATGTCCGGCCCTGCAGTAAAACCGGTCGCTGTCCGCATGGTATATCAGGTGGCAAATGCGGTATCCCTTCCGATCATCGGGATGGGTGGTATCGCAACCTGTGAGGATGCACTGGAGTTTATCATGGCAGGCGCTACTGCCGTATCTGTGGGAACCGCAAACTTTTTCAATCCTTATGCAACAGAAGAAATTGCGGAGGGAATCCAGGCATTTCTTGAAAAAGAGAAGGTTGAAGATATCAATGAACTGATCGGTGTGGTGAAATAACGGGAATTTCCATAATTTGCAATTCTGTTATACATATGTTAGAATGAACGCGGATAAGCAAAGTGATTGCACACACGAATCACAGCAGAACAAAGAATGAATATCCGTTTTGCTGTGTACATGAAAAATATGGAGGATTAAATAAATGGAACAGTATAAGCAGGAATTTATTGAGTTTATGATCGACTGTAATGTCCTGAAATTTGGAGATTTTACTACGAAATCGGGAAGAAAAACACCATTTTTTGTAAATACAGGATTTTACCGCACCGGTGCACAGCTTCGTAAGCTGGGCCAGTATTACGCAAAAGCGATCGAGAGCAAATTCGGACTGGATTTTGATGTGCTGTTTGGACCGGCATATAAAGGAATTCCTCTTTCTGTGGCAGCAACCATGGAAATCAGTGAAATGTACGGAAAGGATATCCGTTACTGTTCCAACCGTAAGGAAGTAAAAGACCACGGAGATAAGGGAATCCTTCTTGGCAGCCCGATCCAGGATGGGGATAAAGTAGTGATCATTGAGGACGTTACGACTGCCGGAACATCCATTAAGGAAACACTTCCGATTATCAAAGCACAGGGAGATGTAGATCCGATCGGTCTTGTGGTTTCTGTTGACCGTATGGAACGTGGTCAGGGAACCAAGAGTGCTCTGAAAGAGATTGAAGAGAATTATGGTCTTCAGACTACAGCAATTGTAACCATGGCGGAGGTGGTTGAGCACCTCTACAATAAAGAATACAAAGGCCGTGTTGTGATCGATGATAAGCTGAAAGCAGCCATCGATGCATATTATGAGCAGTACGGTGCAGAATAATACTGGTACAGAATATCATAATAAAAGAGCAGCGGATTCCGAATGTCCGCTTTTACTGGGAGGACACAGACTTATGAATGAAAAAATTTATAAAACCATGGCGAGCAGCGGGGCGGGAAGTCTTGCACTCGGTATTGTCGTTCTGGTGACGGGACTTGTCACAGGAATTCTGATGATCGTGAACGGTGCGAGACTGCTCAAAAGAAAATCAGAGATTTTGATCTAGGAAAAATATAAACAAAAATTCCGGAAAGCCGCACTCTGTTTCGTGTGGCTTTTCGGGCATTTAAGCAGGGGAGAATATTGAAAAAGGGGACAAAACACAGAGTAAAAAAACTCGGGACAGCTTTTTTTGTGCTGTATGTCCTGATACTTGTATACCTTCTTTTCTTTTCAGAAGGTTATGGCCGGGTAGCAGACGCGGAAAGAGAATTTCGATATAATTTTGTTCCGTTTGTTGAAATCAGGCGTTTTTGGGTCTACAGGAAACAATTAGGGATGTTTGCACTTTTTACAAATATTTTCGGAAATGTGCTGGGATTTATGCCATATGGGTTTGTTCTTCCGGTGATAAACCGAAGAATGCGAAATGGCTTTTTTATTATATTATCCGGTTTTTCCATCAGTCTGACGGTGGAGGTGATCCAGCTGATCACCAGGGTCGGATGTTTTGATGTGGATGATATGATACTGAATACTCTGGGCGCGGCACTGGGATATGGAATTTACGCAGTCTGCGACAAAATTAGGAGAAAACATTAATGGCAAGAAGATATCGATATGCATTTGCAAAAAAAAGAGAAGCTGCGAAAGGAAAGTGGTCCGTAGGACTGGCAGCAGCTTCCCTCGTGCTGTTTATTGTGGCAGTTGTGCTTGCACTTTTTCTTGACGGAAAGCTCGGGGGCCTGATTGGCGGAACCGGGCTTTTTGCGATGCTGCTGTCAGCATACGGCTTTGCACTGGGCCTTTCCAGCTTTTCAGAGGAAAACCGGAAACACCGGACAAGTATGATCGGATCGATCTTAAACGGTGTGATTCTGGTAATCTGGCTGGGACTTTTTTTATCAGGAGTATAAAGAATGGAAGAAAAAGAACGATTAAAAAAACAGCTTGATTTTATCCTGGAAGTGGATAAAGTCAAAAATATTTTCCGTCAGACATATCTTGCAGACGGAAACAGGAAAGAAAATGATGCGGAACATTCCTGGCACCTGGCATTAATGGCAGTGCTTCTGAAGGAGTATTCCAATGAAGAAGTGGATCTGTCAAAGGTGATTCCCATGGTACTGGCACATGATCTTGTGGAGATCGATGCGGGAGATACCTATGCATATGATGAGAAAGGCGCAGCTACCAAGGACGCCAGAGAGCGAAAAGCAGCGGATCGGATTTACGGACTGCTGCCGGAAGATCAGGGACAGTGGCTGAAAGCGCTTTGGGAAGAATTTGAGGCTTATGAGACTCCGGAAGCAAAATTTGCCCATGTACTGGATAACTGCCAGCCTCTTTTTCTGAATGATGCTTCCAACGGAAGAAGCTGGGAAGAACATCAGGTAAAGAAAAGTCAGATCTATAAGAGAAACCGGAAAACAGGAGAAGGATCTGAAGTGATCTGGGAATATATGAAAGAACTGATCGACAAACATATTGCCATGGGGCATGTGATCGATGATGAAAAAGATGGGAGATGAAGTTTTGGACGAATGCATGAGAGAACGTTACGGACTTGCAAAAGAGCGGATCCGTGAGATCAGAACGGAAGAAACGGTGAAAGAACCGTTTGGAGATTTTTTCAGAAAGATGGCACAGTTTCTTTCCATGACAGCAGATGTGATGGATGAGGAGTCTGTGGAACTTACCCTGGAGGAACTGAAGGAGCGAAATCATCACTTTTATCAGGATATCCTCCCGGAAAACTATGAAAGCAGTTATGGAAATCCGGCTTATGCAGTAAATAAGCTGGGAGATTATGGAAAAGCTTTCAGTTTTCTGTATGCAGAACTTGCCGGGACAGTGGCTTATGCACATGAGAAAAGGCTGTGGGATATGACCGTATCCATGGAACTGTTTCTGGAAGTATATTCTGCATTTTGTGAGGAAGAGCTTCCGGAGGCTGCAACCGTAGAGGGAATCCTTCGTTCCTATGTGAATGATTACTGCCAGGATATGATGGAACAGAGAATTCGGGAAGGGGTAGATCCGGAACTTGACTTTGCAACAGATATCATCCTGAATTCTGATCTTTCTGATCTGAGATATCTGTATCGCTATGGTGAGTTTGTTTCTGAGAATGAGACAGGAGTGGCAGAGTTTCTGAATTCTCTTTCCCAGGAAGAGATCGATAAGATGGCTTCCACTTATACAGAAGGCTATCGGATCGGATTTATCACCGGACGAAAAGATATTACAAAGAAGAAAACTGTAAATATCCGTTACAGCCTTGGATTTGAGCGTATGGTAAAGGCAGCGATCCTTCAGTTTGAAAAAATGGGACTGAAACCGGTGATATATCGTCATGCAACTCATGCAGTAAATAAAAGAGGCGCAGTACGTGTGGGCTATACCGGCGGCGTTGCCAATCCGCAGTACGATTACGATCATCGTCAGGACAGTGCACTGTTCCTGGACGGAGATTTTGTGCAGCGAAAACTCCGTGCCATGCAGACTTCTTATGAGAAGTACAGAGAACTGGCAGAGGTACATGGAGGCCCGGCCTGCATTGACACGTTTGGAGAAAATCCGTTCTCTCCGGTAAGCAAACCGGAAGCTTACGCATTAAGTGAGGCACAGCAGAAACTGCAAACAGAGCTTGACAATGAATCCGGACAGATCGTAAACCGTTACATTAAAGGTGATGAGAGAAGTTTTACCATTATTGCCTATCCGGTTCCTGAGATCGGTGGAAATTATGAGGAAATTTTCCGTGAGATCGTAAAGATCAATACTCTGGATTATCATCTTTATCAGGAGATCCAGCAGACGATCATCAATACTCTGGACACCTGTGAGTGGGTGGAGGTCAAAGGCCGTGGAGATAATGAGACGGATCTTCTGATCCATCTTCATGAGCTGACAGATCCGAAGAAACAGACGAATTTTGAGAACTGTGTGGCAGATGTGAACATTCCGGTAGGAGAAGTTTTTACCTCCCCGCAGCTTGCAGGAACCGGTGGGATCCTTCATGTGAAAAAAGTTTATCTGAACGGGTTGCAGTTCCGTGATCTGAAACTGGTATTTGACTGTGGTCAGGTGATCGATTATACCTGCTCCAATTTTAAAACAGAAGAAGAAAACCGGAAATATATCGAGGATAACATCCTCCATCATCATCCAAAGATCCCGATGGGCGAATTTGCCATCGGTACAAACACCACAGCTTATGTGGCTGCATTGAAATACGGAATTGCGGATAAGCTTCCGATCCTGATCGCAGAGAAAATGGGACCGCATATCGCTATTGGCGATACATGCTATTCTTACTGCGAGGATGTCCGTGTGTATAACCCGGATGGCAAAGAAATCGTGGCAAAAGAAAACGAATGTTCCGCCTTTCGAAAAGAAGATCCGAAGAAGGCGTATTTTAATTGTCATACGGATATTACGATTCCTTATGAGGAACTTTCAAGAATTGCAGCAGTTACTGCTCAGACCGTTGAAGTTCCAATTATGAATGATGTAGCAGAGGAACGCGTAGAGATTCCGATTCTGTTAGATGGAAGATTTGTGTTAGAGGGTACGTTGAAGTTAAATGAGCCTTTTGAGGGAAAATAACAGATACAGTAATTAAAGTTATTAGAGTAGTTATTAAGTCGTGCTGAAAAATAATTTTAAATTATTGAAAAAAACAATCTTTGCAGGTTGCAATCAAGTAGTAGTGTGATTTTTGCAAAGATAAGTAAAAATAAAGTGAGGAGATACAATGAAGTTAGTAATCAAAAATGGTCGTGTCATGGACCCGGCTTCGGGAAGAGATGAAGTGACAAATATCTGGGTAGAAGATGAAAAAATTATTGGCTTTGGAGAACATCCAGAATGGGCAGAGGAAGCCGAGGAATTAAACGCTGAAGGATGTGTTGTTGCACCAGGGCTTGTTGATGTTCATGTCCATTTCCGTGACCCAGGCTTTACGTACAAAGAAGACTTAGAAACAGGAAG
>ERZ857785.2242-NODE-2242-length-17504-cov-5.089174_pt1 | contig 17504 bp, 12 predicted proteins | sample MGYA00519763_ERZ857785 | MGnify/ENA primary metagenome ERZ857785 (study PRJEB31778, sample SAMEA3449365) | human gut metagenome | biome: human gut; feature: human-associated habitat; material: faeces | place: United Kingdom | collected 2010/2012 ... | reverse complement strand
AGGATATAAATATAAAAAGTGAAAATATTGTATAAAAAGTATAACTGTGATAGAATTGTAGTATAATAATAGACAAAATAAAAAAGTTAGGAGTAAAAGTTATGAAGTCATCATTAACACAAAAGGAAATAAATCAAGATGAAAGTATTGAAAATATATTAAAAGAGAAAGAAATAAATGAAGTTAATTTATTTATAAACTCTATAACTGGTGGCAACAATCATTTGTATAATTATTTAAAGGATAGTTTTAAAAGGGCTAGTAGTGTAGATATAATTGTATCTTTTTTAATGGAATCTGGTGTTAAGATGATAATTAAGGATATTAAAGAGGCTATAGATAGAGGGGTAAAGGTTAGGATTTTAACAGGAAATTATCTTGAAATTACTCAGCCTTCTGCTCTTGCTATGATAAAAAAGGAATTTAAAGAAAAGGTGGATTTAAGGTTTTATAATGTACCTAAAAAGTCTTTTCATCCTAAATCTTATATATTTCATGGAAAAGAGGATAGTGAAATTTACATAGGTTCTTCTAACATTTCTAAAGGAGCATTAACAGATTCTATAGAATGGAATTATAGATTGTTAAAGTCACAAAATCCTAATGATTTTATAAATTTTTATAATGCTTTTGAGGATTTATTTAATAATCATTCAATAAAGATTACTGATGAGGTTTTAAGGGATTATTCAAAAAATTGGGTAAGACCAGGTATATATAAAGACCTTGAAAAGAATGGAGAGGAAAAGATAGTTAAAATTTTTGAACCAAGAGGAGCTCAAATTGAAGCTCTTTATAGTTTAGAAAAGTCAAGAGAGGAAGGTTTTGATAAGGCAATAGTAGTTGCTGCAACGGGAATAGGTAAAACTTATTTAGCTGCTTTTGATTCTTTAAAGTATAAGAGAGTGTTATTTGTTGCTCATAGAGAGGAAATAATAAAGCAAGCAGCTCAAAGTTTTAAAAATGTTAGAAATAATGAAGAGGTGGGCTTTTTTTATAATAATGTAAAGGATATAAATAAAGACTTAATTTTTGCTCTTGTACAAACCTTAGGGAAGGAAGCTTATTTAAAGGAAGAATATTTTCCAAGGGATTACTTTGATTATATTATAGTTGATGAATTTCATCATGCTGTATCTACAAATTATAAAAGAATAATGGAATATTTTACACCTAAATTTTTACTTGGTCTTACAGCAACTCCTGAAAGATTAGATTCAAAAGATGTATTTGCCTTATGTGATTATAATGAGGTTTATGAGGTAAGACTTCAAGAGGCAATTAATAAAGGATGGCTTGTTCCATTTAGATATTATGGAATATATGATGAAACTGTAGATTATAAAAATATAGATTATAAAAAAGGTAAATATGATAACAAAGAATTAGAAAAAGCTTTAATGTTAAATAAAAGGGCAGAATTAATTTTAAAACATTATGAAAAATATAAATCAAAAAGAGCCTTTGGATTTTGTACTTCAAGAGCCCATGCAGAATATATGGCAAAATACTTTAATGAAAATAAAATAAAATCAGTAGCAGTATATAGTGGGGAAAAAGGAGAGTTTTCAGAAGAGAGAGATGAAGCAATAAGAAAACTTGTAAAAGGAGAAATAAATGTAATATTTTCTGTAGATATGTTTAATGAAGGATTAGATGTACCTTCTATAGATTTAGTAATGTTTTTAAGACCAACAGAATCACCAACAATATTTCTTCAACAACTAGGAAGAGGTTTAAGAAAAGCACCTAATAAAGAATATCTAACTGTACTAGATTTTATAGGAAATTATAAAAGAGCAGATATGTTGCCATTTTTATTAAGTGGAAAAGAATATACACCTTCAAAGTCAAAAAAAGGAGAAATAAAAGAATTTAAGTATCCAGAGGATTGTGTAGTAGATTTTGACTTTAAGGTAATGGATATATTTAAAAAATTAGCAGAAAAGGAAATAAAAATAGAAACTAAAGTAAAAGAAGAATATACAAGAATAAAAGAAATGCTAGGACACAGACCAACAAGAGTAGATTTCTTAACATATATAGAAGAAAGTCTATATAAAGAATTAAAAGGAAGCAAAAGAAAATATAATCCTTTAAATAATTATCTACAATACTTAAAAGACAATAATGAGTTAACAGAAGAAGAGGAAAAACTATACAACTCAAGAGGAAGAGAATTTATAAACATGATAGAAACAACAGCAATGACAAAAACATATAAAATGCCTCTACTTTTAGCATTCTATAATGAAGGAAATATAAAAATGGAAATAACAGAAGAGGACATATACAAAAGTTTTTATAACTTCTATCACAAAGGCTCAAATAAAGTGGACATGCTAAAAGACAAAAGCACAAGAGACTTTGAAAACTGGGAAAAGAAAGACTACATAAAACTAGCAAAAAATAACCCAATAAAATTCATGCTAAAAACACATGGAGATTTCTTCAAAGAAAAAGAAAACAACATCATAGCACTTCAAGAAGAGTTAAAAGAGATTATTAAAAATAAAAGCTTTAAAGAAAATATGAAAGATGCTATTGAATATAGAGTTGAAGATTATTATAAAAATAGAATTTTTAATTAAAAATTAAGAGGAGGGCAAAAAATGGCTTTTAAGAAAAGAAAGAAGGAAACAGTTGATATAACATCTCCACAAAGTTTATTTATGGATATAAAAAATAAATCTGTTGATGGATTATTGTCCCATCAAGACAACATGATTTCAGAATATTTAGAAAAATATTACAATGAAAAGGATGTTGCTTTAGAGTTACCTACTGGTAGTGGAAAAACTTTGGTAGGTTTGTTGATAGGGGAATATAGAAGGAGAAAGGAGCATAAAAAAGTAGTATATTTATGTCCAACAAAACAATTAGTTAACCAAGTTGTTGAACAATCAAAAGATAAATATGGAATAAAAACCACAAGCTTTACAGGAAGAATAAAAGAGTATAGTCCAATGGATAAATCAACATATGTTGCAAATGAAAGTATAGCAGTTACAACCTACAGTAGTTTTTTCAATCATAATACATTTTTTAAAGATGCAGATATATTAATTTTTGATGATGCTCACTCAGCTGATTCATATATTTCACAGTTTTGGAGTATTATAATAGAACGAGAACATGATAAAAATTTATATATGGATATTGCCAATATATTAAAAAAAATAATTAATGACATAGAATATGAACGAATGATTAATGGATATACAAATAATGCAGATAGAGAATGGGTTGATAAAATTCCTATGAATGATTTCAACAGCATATCTGAAGAGATAGTTTTAAGATTAAAAGAAGAAGAACTTGAATATGCCAATGATGTTGCATTTAAAAATATAGGAGATTATATGCATGCATGTAATATGTTTATTAGTGCAAGTACAATAATAATAAAGCCCCTAATTTCTCCAACCCAAACATTCAGACCTTTTTTTAATGTAACACAACGTATTTATATGTCTGCTACATTAGGAGAAAGTGGAGAATTAGAAAGAATTATTGGTGTAGATAATATAAAAAGAATTGGAATACCAAGAGGCTGGGATAAACAAGGATTTGGAAGAAGATTTTTTATATTTCCAGATGCTAAGTTCAGTAAAGGTGAAACAGAAAAGTTTATTATAGAATTAATGAAAAGAGAAAAGAGAAGTGTTGTACTTGTCCCAAGCGAGAATTATGCTAAAAATTATGAAAAACTAATCACAGATAATACAAATTTAAAAATATATAGAAATGCAGATTTTGCTATAACTAAACAAAATTTCGTGGAAGATAATGGTTGTGTTGCTATACTAGCAAATAGATTTGATGGAATAGATTTTGCAAAAGATGAATGTAGATTGTTATTCATAGATGGAGTTCCAACAGCAGTCAACTTACAAGAAAGATTTTTTTCATATAGAATGGCCACTTCAATATTATTTAATGAACGAGTAAGAACAAGGTTAACTCAAGCAATAGGACGATGTAATAGAGGAATGGTAGATTATGCAACAGTATGTATTATAGGAACAGAGCTTGAGCGAGAATTGGTTACAGAAAAAAAGAGAGAATATTTTCATCCAGAATTACAAGCAGAAATTCAATTTGGTTATGATGCATCTAGAGAGTTAGACAATATAGATGATGCAATAGAAAATCATGAAATTTTTATTAAACATGATGAAGAATGGGAAGAACAAGAAAATGAAATATTGGATATAAGAAATAAAAAAAGCAGAAAAATAAATCCGTCATTTGAAAATCTTAAAAATTCTGCAAGCTTTGAAGTGAAGTATCAATATGCAATTTGGGATAAGGACTATGGAAAAGCACTAAAAATGGTCAATAAAATAATATCACTATTGGATGATGAAGAAATCTTAAAAGGCTATAGAGGTTATTGGAGCTATATTGCTGCTTCAATATATATAATAAATGGAGAGAGAAGTAAAGCAAAAGAATTACAATATAAGGCTTTAGCATGTACAAAAGGTATAACATGGTTGAGCAATTTGTTAAGTAAATTAGATGAAAATAATATTAATAATTATGAATATAAAAATGAGAGTTTATTAAATTGTCAAATAGAAAATATAGAAAAAAAATTACTTGAATTTTTGCCAGGACAGAAGAAATTTAATAATTTTGCTAGTACAATGATGAAAGAATTAAGGAATGGAGGAACAAATTTTGAGCATGGAATAGAAATGCTAGGACAATTATTAGGATTTGTATCAAAAAATATTAAAAAAAATGGCTCTCCAGACACCTATTGGATTTTACCAAGTAAAATTTGCTTAATATCTGAATGTAAGATAAAAGAAAAAAGTGAAATTCCAATATCTATTTCAGACATAAGAGAAGCAAAAACACATAAAGAGTGGTTAGTTGAAAATAAAATTATTACAGAAAATACTATTACATATACGGTATTTATAAGTAATTCTGTTTATTTAAACAAAGATGCAAAATCTATAAGTAAAGATATTTTTTATATTAATTATGATAAAATAGTAAAATTTGCAGAAGAAACAATTTCAAATATTAAAGAAATATTTTTGGAATTGTCAGGTGAAGGAAATGTAATTTGGAGAGAGCATGCTATTGATAAATTTAGGATTAATAAATTTTTAACTGAAGAAAGAATCTTAGAGATTATTAGAGATTCTCTTATTATTAATTTAAAAGAAAAATAGAAGTGTTATTGTATCCTTTGAATTGAAAAAATTACAATTTAGAAAATTATTAGTACTGTTAACTAATTAAAGGATGACTTGTCAAGCTAAGTGTAATATTTAGCTTGACAAGTAATTAAGTGCTTTTAATGGTATATTATATTCAAATTTTATAAAACTTGAAATTTATTTTAAAGACCAGTAATTATTTAATCTTTTCTTGAAAATAATTTACTAATGAAACAGTATCTATTTTTATAAGATTTTCATTTAGTTTATCTCTTTACACATTTATCTTAAACTATATAATCCTTATACTTTCTATTAATATTATTTTTTTATACTTGTCATAAAAATTGGAATTATTATTTATTAAAAAGTATAAATAGTTTATTATTATAAGCAATTGAAAAATCTCTAATATGTACTTAATATAAATAAGTTAAAAAACAAAAAGAAATAAAATATACAAAAAAATAGTTAAACAAATAAAAAGAATAAAAAATGCAAAAAATCAAAATAACTACTTGAAATTATGATAGATATGGTGTATTATAGTAAAAGAGGTGGAACAAATATGAATAACTTAATATTAAAATCTATATCAGCTAGCAATTTTGGACCATTCAAAGAAAAATGCTATTTCACAACTGAGAGTAATATTAGCAAAAAAGAATTACTAGATAGAAATACAATTGAAATGAGAGAAGAAAGATACAATAAAGTTTCATATATTTATGGTACTAATGGTGCAGGAAAAACAAATTTATGCAGAGTAATTTCTCAAATACAGAAACTTATAATGTTGTCACCAATAATAGCATCTAATAATCCACAATTATTAGAGCTACAACCATTTAAAGATGAATTAAATTCTAAAGTTAATTATTTTAAACTTGCTAAAGGTTGTAATGAAGAAGCAACAGAGTTTGGAATTGAACTTATTATGAATGGAATTACATATTCATATAGTTTTAAGATTTTAAATGACAACATTATTGAAGAAATTTTAAAAAAGAAAAATAAAAGAACAGAAATAATATTAAATAGAACTTCTTCACATTATGATGATATTATTTTAAAGTCTGAATTATCATCATTTAAAGCTAATATCTCAGTAGTAAAAGAAAATGTATTATGTCTTTCAATGGCAGCTTTTTTAAATAATCCATTTGCAACAGAATTAGTAAAAGCTATAGATAGTATAAAAGTAATTAATATGTCTTCAATGTTAGGAATAAAGAACTTATCAAGAGAAGAATATAATCAAGAAAATATTGATAAATATTTGAAAATTTTAAAACTTGCAGATCCTACATTAAAAGATTTAAAAGTATCATTTACTGAATCAAAAATAGAGAAACAAAAGATGGGTGCAGATGATTTTGAAAATAGAGAGTTAGTAATAAGTAATATAAGTGTTGATGTGAAATCAATACACAATATTTATGATGGTGATGAAATAACAGACGAAATAGAATTACCATTTTTAAAGATAGAATCAAATGGGACTATAAGAATGTTAAATATTATTCCTAACTTAATAAATACATTAGAGAACGGAGGAATATTAGTAATAGATGAAATAGAAAATGGATTGCATCCTAATTTAGTTAAAATATTGATAGATTACTTTTATAATAAAGATATAAATAAGAATAATGCTCAACTTATTTGTACAAGTCATAATATGTTGCTAGTAGAAAAGAATGTTAGAAGAGATCAAGTATGGGTTATAAGCAAAAATAAATATGGACAAAGTTATCTAAAAAGATTAACAGATTTTAAAATTAGAATTGGAGAAAATTTAAGCCAAAAGTTATTAAAAGAAGCATTTGGAGATTTCCCTAAAATAGAATATTAAAATAAAAAGCAGTAGCTCTACCAAAGCCACTGCATTTAGCTGGTATGTTCCAACTTCAAAAATAAACTTACCCACATATAGTATATAAATATTATAAAAAAATATCAAGTGAAATTTTATAATTTTTTATAAATTTAAAATAGTATTTCTACCAAAAATATTATTTTATATACAGTTGGTTATTCAACTTTAAAAATAAATTTACCAATATTTTGAATAACATTTTCAACTGAGAAAGGGTAATGTTAAAAATATTAATTAATTCAAACTCAGGAGGAAAAATAATGAAAAATAAAATTAAAATATCAACATATTTAAATGACTCTAATCCAACTTATGTAGATTTATTTATGGGGGATGTGGGGGATGAAAAAAGATTTTTAGATTTATATACAATAATTTATACAAGTTCAAAAGATGAAGCTTTTGAATTTAAGGAAAGAATTATAAAAAAAGTTGAATCATATTTTAAAGAGTTACTAAAAGCAATTAAAACAAATAATGAAGAAAAGTTGAATTATTTATCAAAATATATACATGAAGCTAAATATACAAAAATTGGATTTTCAAAAACAGGCCCAGGAAAAGGATTTGGAAGTGAGAAATTTTTAAATTTGGTTAAAGCTATTAGAAATAGTATAGCATTTAAAAGCAATAAGATAAATGATATTTTAGATATTGAGTTGTATACAACTAATGTAGGAGTAGATATAATATCTGATTTAATTACAAATTTGATTCAAGATGTATTAGGAGAATATACAGAAAAAAAACTAAATAAATTAATACAGGCAGACAAGATAAGATATGTAGAGATGCATTATTGGAATGAAAATAGTGATATGTGGAAAAAAAAGAAAATAGCTACTGTTGCTTATAAGACAACCCTTATAAATAAAGAATATAATTATTTATTAATTCCATATTGCTTTACAGCAAATCAAAATCAAAAACAAAAAATAATAGGAAAAATATTTAATGAATGTGTTTTTGAAAAATTTAAAAAGATCATTTTAGATGATGAAGATACTTATTCAAAGTTTATTAAACCCACAAAAAATTCCAAGAAAGTTTTAAAAAAAGACATGGTTAACTTTCTAAATGAAAATTTTGGTGATAATACAGCTAAAAAAGGAAATGGATATTTAACTTCTAAAGGGTTACTAGATTTAGTAGAAAGATATGATGATATTAAATATTATATTGAAAATAATATAAAAAGATAGTTTTAGTAACCCCAATATCTAACAAAAGTTATATTAATAATTAGGAGAAATTAAAAAATTAAGTATTAAAAATGTTTTTAATTTAGTTGTAATTAAAAAATAGGAAAAGCATAAAGTCATATTCTAATTCTAAAGAATATGGCTTTTCGTTAGCAAAAATTTAAAAATAGGTAATAGTTTTATGGATGTTTTAAAAATTTGTTAATATATTGTTCATTACTAAAAAATATAAATAATGTCTTAATTCAAAAATAATTAATGATAAAGATAGAGTTAAAGAATTTTATAAATTAAGAGTGGAGAAGATAAAAACTATTTTAGTTAATAATAATTTAAGAATAAAAAAATTTCTAAAATGAATGGAGTGAAAGTAAAAATGGATATGAAATATATATCAGAAATTGCAAATTCATTGGCAAAAAACCATGCAGCGTTGATGGTTGGTGCAGGTTTTTCTAAAAATGCAAAAAAAATAAGTGTAACAAAAAAAAGCTTTTTAAATTGGAATGAACTTTCAGATAAATTCTATGAAGCAATATATAGTGATAATGATAATCCAGGTAAAAATTATAATAGTTCATTAAGATTAGCTCAAGAAGTAGAAGTGACAATTGGTCGTCCAGCACTTGAAAAAATTATTAGAGATGCAGTACCGGATTTAGAGTATTCACCATCTTCAGTTTATATAAAAATGATGGAATTGCCTTGGAATGATGTATTTACTACTAATTACGACACATTAATTGAACGAGCTGCTGAGATGGTTACTAAAAGAAGATATAATGTTGTTGTTAGCCAAGAAGATTTAGTAAATAGTAATGATGCACCTAGAATTATTAAATTACATGGTTCATTTCCATCTCATAGACCATTTATTATAACAGAAGAGGATTACAGAACTTATCCAGTCAAATATGCAGCATTAGTTAATACTGTTCAGCAAGCATTATTAGAAAATATATTTTGTATGGTTGGCTTTTCATGTGAAGATCCTAATTTTATTAAATGGATTGGCTGGATACATGATCATCTTGGTAAAAGTAGTTCTCAAAAAATTTATATGGTTTCAGTTATACATATTACAGAAGCAAAGAAAAAATTACTAAGTGAAAGAAATATTCAAGTTATTGACTTGGAAAATATATGGCCTAGAGAAACTATATCTAAACGTATAACTTCTTTTTTTGATATTTTACATAATAAAGTAAATGAAAAAAATAATAGAAAGTTATGGTTTAATTTAAATGAGATAAATATTAAACCAAATGATAAAGTTGAAGAAAAAATTAAAAAATTAAAAATATTAAGAAAGTCATATCCGGGATGGATTTTTTTACCGTGGAAAATGAAAAATAAGGTAAAATATATTTTGAGAAATCTTTTTTTACCCAATAATTTTGAAAAATTTGATATTGAAGTACAAATAGAATATATGTATGAATATGTAAAATTTTTAGATATAGTTGGAAGACCAATATTGATTGATGAAGTAGACAAGTTTTGGAATGTTTTAAAACAAATTGATTTGGAACATATTGATAATAATAAAGTAGAAAAAAATGAATTAAAACACAAAAAACAATCAATAGAATTACAACTTTTAAGGGCTTTTAGAGAACTATCTTTATGGGAAAATTATGATGAGTGTCGTAAAAAAATTTGTATTGAAGAATTGGATTATGATGAAAAACAGTTTTTATTTGCAACAGATTGTCAATATGAACTTTTTAGGTTTCAAGCTTATAAATTATCAAGTCATCTTGAAGAATGGAATTTGGATGAAGGAGATGTATATTGGCCTATAATAAAATCGGGGATGTTTGCATTAATAGGTGAATTTTCTAAGGCAAAAAATATATTAATAGAAACACTTATATCTGTACGCAAACAACTTATGAAAGTTGGAGAAAATGAATATCTTTTTTCAATAGAGGAAAGTATAGTTTCACTAATTAATTATATAATGCAGGGAAATGAAAAACCTAATTTTGAAGAATGTATTCATGCAGGAGATCTTTCTTGGTGGAATGAAAATGAAAAATATTGTTCGATTTTAAATTCACAAATGAAAATTAATCAATATCATGAAGTAAATTATAATTTTGACTTATCAGAAAAATATAGTACTAGCTTTATAAATAATTTTGATGATAAAGTTTGTGCATTAGAATATTGGAGATTTTTAGAACAGACTGGACATTCATTTAGACTTAAAAATGTAAACAATACAAATGGATTAAAAGGCTCTATTGAAAGATTATCTATGTATTATTTTCATTGGAGTTTGATTCAAATTCTTATTGCACAAGAAAATAAGTTAGTAGATTACTTATTTGGAAGGGTCAATTTGGCGAGTATTTCTAGAAAGAATATTGACAATTTAGCAATTGAATATCTTAATATTTTCAAAATAATAGGGAAAAGCGTAAAACCCGAAAACTGGTTTTGTGCAAAATCTATATATGAACAAGCTGCTGCAGTATTGCCTCAAATTATGGCTAGACTATGTTATAAATGTTCAGTTACTATATTAGATCAATTTTTAGATGCTACATTTGATATTTGTATAACAAATATTAGAAGTAATTTTAAAGAAATTAAATTATTGTTGAAAGGAATTATTAAGTCATATTCAATTGAACAACAAGAATCTAAAATGGAGAAAATATTATCATTTCCTATAGAGGAAGATAGAATAAGTGGTTATATTGATCCAGTAAATTATTGTAAGATACCTAATGAAAAATATAATTTGAAATCTTCCAGTTATAATAGAATAATATTTCCAATAAGACAAGCAATAGAAGAAAATAAAGAAGAAAAAATATATGCATTAAATAGATTATGTTTGTTAAAACAATTAATAGTATTACAACAAGAAGATGAAGAAATTTTCTTTTCAGAATTAAGAAATAATGTAAATACTCATAAAAAATGTTTGTTGTATATTTTTGATAAAAAAAATAATGAACAATTTTTACAAGAAATTAAAAGAATAACAATTAAACAAATGAAACAGGATACTGATTTACAGGAATTTTCTTCGAGAAGTTTAAATTATGAAGATTTTATAAATGTTTTACAAGATATGAATTTTACAAATTTTGATGTTATTGAAATTTTTGATGTTATGAAAAATTTAGTTATAAAAACGTCAGTTTGGTTAGAAAGAAATATTCTTCAAGCAAAAGAAAGAATTAGACAAACCTATATAATTGCATTTAAAATATTGATATTAATTTTTAAAGAAAATAATAAAACTTTAACAGAAAATGAAAAGGAAAAAATTAAATGCTATTTTATTGAAATAAAAAAAATATTTGAAGATGATGATATTATATTGTTACCAGTAAGATATTTTAGTGATAATTCTTATTTAGAAAAAGCTAATTTAGAAAGAATGATGTTGCTATGTAAAAAAGAAACAATTAGTTATCTCATAGATTTATTTCAAGTTTTAAATTCATTAAATATTAATTATGAAATGAATGATAAGATAAGTGAATGTATAGAGGTTTTATGTAAAATTTGCATATATAGAATGATAAATTCAAAAGGAAATGAATTATTAGAACTTAGCAAGTTGTTAAGTGAATTAATAAAAAATTATCAAATTCCAGAAATGGAATTACAACTACTTGATGAAAAATTACAATATCTAATTAATGAAACATGTATTTTGAAATCAAATTCAGAACAAGAAGCATTATTAAAATTGTCATGTAGAATTGAGGCATGTAATATTGCAAAAGAATTATATAAAAAAGGTATTCAATTATTATGTATTGATCAATGGAAAAAGGTTTGTACAGATGAAAATGAATTTATGGAAATTAGACATATGAAGTTTTAGAAAGTATATGAAATACTAAATTTATTTTTTAGTAAGAAGTTTTTTATTGTGATAAATTAGAGATAGATAATATTGCCATAAACTTAAATATACAAAAAATTTTAGAATTCAAGTTTATAAGTAATAGAGTATTATAATGTACCCTATAAAGTGGACAATTCAAGAGAAAGGGATTGCTTGATTTTTGATACCGCTGGGTAAAATAGTAAAAAAGATGCCAGGACTAGAATTATCATTAAAAATTCTTTGATATGGACACTGAATTAAATGGATATATCCCATAAAATTTACACTTTAGTAAATAGCAAGCGATAGAGCCAAGCCCTCTCGCTAGGACACTAATAAACCAAAAATTACCAGTGACAAGCATAATATAAGCTATATTTGAAAGAGCATGGCTTTTTGTTTTAAAAAGAATTATTTTCAGAAAATTACAATAAATTCATTTTACATAAAAGAAATAATAATATATAATTGAAGTGAAAAAATAAATAGGAGAATGTAATATGTCTAAAAATAACAATGAAATAAAGCATGAAGACTTAATAATGAAAAAAGCAATGGATGTATTTGCAGAAGATGGATTAAAGTTTTTTGGAATAAACCAAAAAGTAAAAGATTCAAGTTCAACAGAAATAGTAGTACTTGAAGCATTAAACCTTCATATGGATTTATAATAAGGAAACTCACTCAGCAAGCTGAGGAGTACAAGACATTTAGCCAAATCATAGATTTGGAATGTCATATCATGGAAGATGATAGCTACATACACTTTGAATTTCAAACTACTAATAAAGGAAAAAGTGATTTAAGAAGATTTAGAGTTTATGAATCTGTATTAAGCTTACAAAAATATAAAGATGTAACAACTTATGTAGTTTATAGTGGAAACATAAAAAATGCAAAAGATACTTTAGAAACAGGAATAAACAAATATAAAGTTAAAAGTATATTTATGTCTGATAAAAATGGAGATTTAGTAGTTGAAGAACTAGAGAAAAAAGTAAAAAATAAAGAACATATAACAAAGCAAGAACTCATTGCATTAACATTTACACCAATAATGGGAGGAAAACTTACAAAAGCAGAAAAGATAATAAAATCAATAAGAATAGTAAAATCATCTAACAATGAATATAAATACGATATAGAATCAATGTTATATGCATTTGCAGACAAATTTTTAAGTGGAAAAGACTTACAAAAAGTGAAGGAGGAGATAAGCATGACTGAATTAGGACGTATGTTAATAGAAGATGGAATAGAAAAAGGAAGAAAAGAAGGGATAGAAAAAGGAAAATCAGAGACATTAATAAAATTACTAATAAAGAAATTTGTTTTTTTATCAGAAGAATATAAAAATAAAATAAGTAATTTGTCAAAGGATACTATTGATATTATATTGATGGAAATATTTGATATAAAATCAATAAATGAATTAGATAAATATTTTAATAAATAAAAATCCGTCATTGACCCTAAAGATCCAGAAAAGAACCAGTAGCAAGTGGGAAAATGTTATTATTAGATGCAATAACATTAAATAATAGCAAGCAAGTGATATTTCCACTTGCTAGAACATTTAGTGCCAAGTAAAATTCCAGTAGCAAGCTATTATTAAATATCAAATTGTTTGCTGTTAAAAATAAGTGTATAATTTCATACAATAAAAAAATAAATTTAAGCAAAAAGCCAAATTTTAAGTTTTTTAATTTTAAATTTGGTTTTTATTTTTACTATAAAAGTTTTTTATCTAAAATATGACAATAATATATATTTATTTACAAAACATATTGAATTTTACAATAAGTAATTGTATTATAGTAGTATAAACCTATAGGAGATGATTATATGGGAATAAAACGAATGCAAGGAGTATCAGCAGAATTAGAGTATATAGGACCACGTGGAAGAAAAAGAAAAAAGAATTGTGTTTTTTATTTTGAAGGTATATGTAAAATGCAAAGATAAATAATTACTTATGTAAATGTGTAGGTAGAATGTTTTGTTCCAATTATACAGATATAATTAATAATGAAAATGATAACAAAGGACAACAAAATTATAGAGAATTTCTAAATAAAAAAATAACACTTTTGAATATTAAAGAAAATGAAATTATAAAAATAACTATAGTAGAAGACAAATATGAAGACATATTTAACAATAAATTTTCAATCAAATCTCAAATAGGACAAGCTTTAGTTAACTGTAAAAATGAAAAAGAATTTGAAATAAAGCAAGGCACTAATATTATAAAGTATAGAATTAAAGAAATAGAATAGAAAATATAATAGATTAAATTTAATGGGAAGATATATTTTATTATTACAATAAATAAAAAATAGGAGTGATGAATATGATATTAGGTAAAGATGTTATAAATGTTAAAGAGGCATGGGAAAAAATAATTAATCAATTAGATAATAATAAAAAGGAATTTCATACAGTTCCTAAAACTAATAAAAAGCCTGTATGGTTTTCTGTTTATAAAAAAGGAGATGCCATATTTGTTTACCAAGCTGAAATTAATGAACCTTCAAGTAAAATTTCTACACCAAGAAAATTAACATATGAAAATTTTAAAGATGTTTATCCATTATATATAAGAAGAGCTAATGGAGAAAGTGTGAGTGCTGAAGTCACTCAAGCAACAAGAAATCAAGTTTATTATTTTGCATTAATAGAACACATTGTCTATGAAAAATAAAAAGAAATCAATAAAGACTAACTAAAATTTTATGCTTGTTCTCTTTTTGTTTATTATGAAAAAATAGATATAAAGTAAGTAAGTGATATTTCCACTTGCTAGGCCCTTTAGTGTTCAGCAGAATTCCAGTAGTAAGCTATTATTAAATCTAAAAGTATCATTTTGAGCCATTTAAAAGTGTAATAATAAGCTATAATGAATACTTAGTTTATTAATAATTAAAATATTATATATATTAGCTAATATTAGTAAGCGATAGAGCCAAGCCCTCTCGCTAGGACCCTAAGGGTCCAGAAAATTACCAGCAACAAGTATAATATAAGATGTATTCGAAAGAGTATAGCTTTTTGTTTTGAAAAGAATTATTTTGAGAAAATTATAAATGAATTCAATAAATGACTTGGAAAAGTATTTTTAAATTAATAGAATTTATTATTCCACAAAACTTATTTGGAATAAGTGATATAGGAAAAGTTTTTCTTGGAATTATATATACAATATTAGCATGTGGTATATTATATTTTGTATCTGAAATAATCAATAAAAAGTTACCATTTATATTAGGTAAAGCTAATTATATAAAACATTAAGTACATATAAGGTGATTTTTATGATATAATAAAAAATGTTATGACATAATTCAGAAATATTATAAAATCAAGGAGGCGTTGGAAGAAAGTATCTTCTAATATATAAGTATATGAAAATTGATAGAACTAAAAATGCTACAAGAAATATAGTGTTTGGTATTATTTTAAAAGTATATCAAATTGCTATTCCATTTTTAATGAGAACTGCAATGATTTATTTTATGGGAATGCAGTATCTTGGATTAAATAGTTTATTTACATCAATTCTTCAAGTTCTTAATTTAGCTGAACTTGGAGTAGGTAGTGCAATGGTATTTAGTATGTACAAGCCTATTGTAGATGATGATAAAGTTACTATTTGTGCTTTAATGAAATTGTATAAGATATATTATCGTTTTATAGGTTTAGCAATAGCTATTATAGGTTTAGTATTACTTCCATTTATACCTAAGTTAATTCATAGTGATTTACCAAGTGGAATGAATATATATATTTTATATTTATTAAATTTAGCAGCTACAGTATTATCTTATTGGTTGTTTGCTTATAAAAATAGTTTATTGCAAGCTCATCAACGTAGTGATATTACAAGTAAAGTAACTTTATGTACAAATACTATTCAATATGCACTTCAATTAATAGTAATAATATTTATTAAAAATTATTATTTATTTTTAATTATTGCTTTATTTACACAAGCTTTAACTAATATTGTTACTGCTATAGTAGTTACAAAACTATATCCAGGATATAATCCACAGGGAGATTTAGATAAGAGTTTAATAAAAGATATTAATCAGCGTATTAGAGATTTATTTACATCTAAATTAGGTGGAGTTATAGTTAATTCTGTTGATACTATTGTAATATCTGCATTTTTAGGATTAACAGTACTTGCAATATATCAAAATTATTATTTTATATTAACTTCAGTTATAGGATTTGTTACTATTGTTTTTAAAGCATGTACTGCAGGAATAGGTAATAGTATTATAGTTGAAACAAAAGAAAAGAATTTTAGGGACTTAAATAAATTTACTTTTATAATTTCATGGATATCAGGTTTTTGTGCAACTTGTTTTTTATGTTTATTTCAGCCTTTTATGGATGTGTGGGTTAAAAAAGAAAGTTTAAAGCTTGGTTTTAGTGCAGTTATTTGTTTTTGTATATATTATTTTGTATATGAAATAAATCAATTATTATGTACTTATAAAGATTCTGCAGGAATATGGCATGAAGATAGATTTAGACCTCTTGTAACTGCCATTGGAAATTTAATAATGAACTTAATTATGGTTCAATTTTTAGGAGTATATGGAGTAATATTATCTACAGTATTATCTACATTATTTATAGGAATGCCTTGGTTATTACACAATTTGTTTACTGTATTATTTGAAAAGAAACAATTAAAAAGATATTTAAATAAATTATCTTTTTATGTAGTAATAGTTTTTGTTGGATGTGTGATAACATATATTATATGTATGTACTTACCATTTAAATCAAAATGGACTATTTTAATTGTAAGAGCAATTATATGTTGTATTATACCTAATGTTTTATATTTCATTGTTTATCGTAAAAGAGAAGAGTTTAAAGAAAGTATGCAGCTTTTTGATAAAATGACAAAGGGAAAAATTCCTTTATTAAAAAGGTTTTATTAATTATTCAAAGACTTTAGGGTAAAATTATATGTCTTAATTAATATATTATATAAAACAAAAGGGGTTGTCTTATTAGCTATTTTTAACAGCTAATGGGACAATCCTATTTTTAAAAACCAAATATATTAAGAGCAAGCTTTTTACCAAATAATTTTTTTATTATAAAAATAAATAATAAGGAAACTAATATTGTTACTATTATATTTAATATATTATTAGAACAAGAAAAGAAATTAATAAATTTTCTCATTATAAACATATGAATTAAATAAATGCCAAAACTATTATCTCCCCAAAACTTTAAAATTTTATTGCTTAATGCTTCTTTATAAAATAATAATACTTTTATAAAATAATATGAATATAAGAATGAAGTAATTTTTATTTGACTTTTACCAATGCTACTATTAAAGAATTTTGACC
>ERZ857785.2227-NODE-2227-length-17657-cov-6.498637_pt1 | contig 17657 bp, 15 predicted proteins | sample MGYA00519763_ERZ857785 | MGnify/ENA primary metagenome ERZ857785 (study PRJEB31778, sample SAMEA3449365) | human gut metagenome | biome: human gut; feature: human-associated habitat; material: faeces | place: United Kingdom | collected 2010/2012 ... | reverse complement strand
CTTACTGGAAGTAAGGGGATTACCCATAAATATATTGTAGTAGTGATGAGTTAGAGCTTGAATGAAAAAGTAAATTCTACATTCTAACATACCTTGATTTTATGCGGGATTAAATTCTATTTTCGGAGATACACAACTTAATTTTTTTAGTATATAATGCTTTTATACGGCATAAACAGCATAGTTTTTTGCATGATAAAAGGACATCTGGAAATAGTGTGCAGGACTAAATTCCACATGTCTGTTGGAAAGACTAAATTCTATGCAATGAAACTTGCCTGTGCCTGTATTGTTATTATTATTTTATTAATGCTGGTATCAATGTGACTTCATCGGCTGGTATCTCTGCCAGTCCTAATGCTTTATGAAGTCTGTTATCCAGCAGGAGACGGGATACTTCATATGGACTGTGTCCATTGAGGCTGTCCCGTTTTTCGCTGTTGATATGATTTAATAACAGCAGCGTTGTCTTGTCTGTCATTTTTTCAAAGCTTGTTCCTTTTGGAAGGACATACCTTATATATTCATGATTCTTTTCAAAAGCACCTTTTTGATCAGAACGGTTGGGATCACAATAATAAATACGTGTGCGTACTTCCCCATTTTTGCTATATTCCAGACTTTGCCGGTCCTGAAATTCATGTCCGTTGTCCGTAAGTATCACTTCGAAAAGTTTCTGGAACAGTTCAATTCCAAGTAATTCTGTTAAATGATCAAAAATCCTGGTTACTTCTTTCTGGGTCTGTTCTTCTAAAAGAAACATAAGCATAAGGCTACAGTTTCGAAAGAACATAGTCAGAAAGCAGGGACTGGTACCTTTTGCTCCTTCAACGGTATCCATCTCGACTACATAAACAGATTTGCTCGCTGCGATATATTCCAGAAATTCTTTATAGCTCCTATCTTTTCGGAAACTTCTGTCTTTAAGGCTGGCAGTAGTTTTTCTTTTCCGCTGCTTGTATACCACTTTACGGCGCAGATCTATGTTTCTGGCTTGAAAAACGCCACGGTCTATGTAAGAATATATGGTTCTTCTGGAACAGGCAATCTCATCAGCATGAGATGCGTAGATGTGGGCAATAGATTGTCCTTTTTTGAGAAGCGGTGACAACAGGATGTCCAGTTTCTGTATACTTTCCGGTGTCTGATTGATTCCTTCTCTGCTTGTGGTCCTAAGGGCTTCATAGGTGTCCTGGGCGTATTTTGAAGAATAAATCTTTTTGTCCATCATGCAATTCGTTTTCTTGCTGCATCCATTGCACACATAAGGCGGTTTATTTAATTTCTCACATTCTCTTGGTTTATAAAATTTACAGACATCGCTGCATCTGAATTTTCTGCAGAGGACACATTTGTGCCGGCATTCATTATCACCGCACATATGCATGACATTACATATATTTGTCCGGGGCTTTGAACGATCATAATTATTTGCACAGGGAATAGGGGCAAATGCATCTGTACTTCTTTCCCTGATAATAGAATGACGTCTGACTTCTTTGGATATGGTACTTGGATCCTTGTTTAATTCTATTGCAATACTTCTAAATGAATCACCGTTATTTAAATGCTGTTCGATTATAATACGTGCAGATAAATCAAGATGTTTTTGGTTACCCTTTGGTCTTCCTGTATTCATTTTATCCTCCTTCTGCACAGGCAGGGGATCATCTGCAGTAGTATTTTATAAAAAGAAGAAGGAAAAATCCATGCAGAAGTAAATTCTACAGGTATAGAATTTACTCTTGCAAGGTAGAATTTAAAAATACATTTAACTTAAATGAAAAACTAAATTCCAGCTGTGGATTATCTCAGTAACTATGCGGGATTAAATTCTGTAATGCACCTTAACAATTCTATTTTTTTGTCTTATAATAAACCTGTAAGCACTCATGATTTATGTTTTTATGCATACTAACCGGGCATCTGAAAATAGTGTGCGAGACTAAATTCCACATGCCTTATGTGCAAGACTAAATTCTGGTGCAGTGAAATCTGCCTGTGCTTTACTATTTTATTTTATAAGTTTTGGACTAAGCATAACATCATCAGGTGCGATTGCCTTTAATCCTAATGCTTTGTGCAGTTTGTTGTCCAAGAGTAAAAGAGAGAGTTCATATGGGCTATGTCCATTAAGACTGTCTCTTTTTTCGTTGTTTATGTGATTCATCATAAGTCTGACTTTCTCGTCATTTAAATCGTAAGCGATGAATAATCCACCGGTTTTTCAGTATCCAAAATTTATGAGATAATCCCTCTAAGGAGTGGTATCTCTATAACTTTTCCAGTTTTTTGCACTTAGGACCATTTCACTTCAGTTCTTCTGGTACCTGTGCTAATCTCACTCCAAATAAAAAACAGGAGTTGAATTTTTATGCCTAAAAAAAATCCAAGACGTACAGATAAAGAATGGTTGAATCTGATCCAGGAATGCCGGTCCAGTGGTCTTTCTGATAAATGCTGGTGTCAGGAACATCATATCCATACAAGCAACTTTTATTACCAGATACGAAGACTTCGACAAAAAGCCTGTGAGATACCGGAACCAGTCCATTCTTCTTTCTCAGGAAAACAGGAAGTTGTACCGCTTTCTTTTGAGGAACCGGCAGTCTGCCCATCCTCAGTGCAGCTCAAAACGGATACCATTCCAGACTCTGTTATAAAAATCACTTATCACAGTTTCCAGATTGAGATCACCAACGCAGCAGACCGTGAGACCATATTTCATACGTTATCAGCGCTGCAGGATTTATGTTAGGTGATCTGTCCGGTGTGTCTAAGATCTTCGTTATCACCGGACGTACAGATATGCGAAAAAGTTTCGACGGGCTTATGGCTATCATACGCGATACATATGAACTCGATCCGTATGCAAATGCAGTTTATCTTTTCTGCGGAAGGGATAGCCGGAAACTTAAGGCACTCCATTTTGATAAGGATGGTTTTGTGCTGCTCCAGAAAAGGCTTGACGGAAACGGCAGGTTCCAGTGGCCGCGGAATGCTTCGGAAGCCCGTCTTTTGACGCGTCAGGAATTCCGGTGGCTTATGGAAGGTCTTTCCATCGATCAGCCAAAAGCAATCAAAGGCACAGGCAGAAAAAAAGATTTCTGATCCTTTGTGCAAAACAGAGAATTTTAAATTTTCTATATCCGTGACAGCAGGCAGCCGCCAGACACTTATCCACTGCTTTCTTTTTTCCTTTCGAATGCGATGTGGATGAGACTCAAAAAAACATCTGTTTTAAAACAGCAGGTGGATATCTTTCCTAAAAGAATGAGCATACAGGCATATCTTTCATTTTTTTAGGAAAGATATCCACAACTGAGGTACCGTCAGATTGACAGTACCATCTGTCCCGTCTGTTTGCCATATCTCCGTACTTCTTTTATAATAGGGATAAGAAAACAAAGGACGGAAATGCCATGCCTCATGATACAGAAGATATGATCCAGCTTTTATTAAGCACGAATAAAGAACAGGAACAGACCATTGTGGATCTCAGAGCTACCATAAAAGAGCTCCGCAGTACTATTGCGAACCTGAATGAGACGATAGATGAACTGAAAAGGAAGATCTTTGGAACATCCAGCGAAAAGATCAGGCGTCCTGATCAGGAGGAAGAAACGGTGACCGTTGTAAAAGAACATACACGGACCAGAAGAAAAAAGTCTGTTCGTGCAGATCTGTATGAGGCCCTTCCCATAAAAGAGATCTCCTGCGATGTTCCCCCGGAAGAAAGGATCTGTCCGGACTGTGGTTCCCCGATGGAACACCTGGGGTATAAGTTTGTCCGGGAAGAACTGCGTATCACTCCGGCAAAAGTGGTAAGGGTCCATTACATGCAGGAAACCCTTATGTGTCCTGTATGTCGGCAGGAGGATGAAACAATGATCGTAGAGGCAAAAACACCGACACCGCTTCTTGCCCATAGTCCCGCATCGCCGGATATGGTGGCAATGGTCATGTACCAGAAAAGCTTTCTGCACCTTCCCTTTTACCGTCAGTCAAAAGACTGGATGGAAAAAGGGGTGCCTGTCCCAAGAGAAACTGCAGCGCACTGGTACAATTACTGTTCATTGGAATATCTCTCTCCAGTCTATGAAGTAATGCATCAGGAACTGCTGGCAAGAGAGATCCTCCATGCAGACGAGGTACCCTGTCAGGTGCTTCATGAAGAGGGAAAAACTGCCACTTCAAAATCCTATATGTGGATCTACCTGAGCGGGACTGATGGAAAACCACCGATCATCCTGTATGATTACAGACTCGGACGGAGCGGGGATTATCCGATAGAATTTCTCCATGGTTTCACTGGGATGCTCCAGTGTGATGGGTATAGTGCATACGGCAGGATCGAAGATGTTGTCCTGGTCTGCTGTCTTGCCCACTGCAGGCGTAAGTTCTTTGAAGCAGTCCCAAAAGCACGTCAGAAAAAGCTGAAACTTCTGGACATTAATTCTGAACAGGAACTTGCAGAACCTCCGCAGGGAACTGCAGAAGACAGTTCCCTGCTCCCTGCCGAAAAAGGAGTTGCATTCTGTAACCGTCTTTTCTATATGGAACGTCTCTACAAAGAACTTCCACAGGAAGAACGAAAACAGAAACGCCAGGAAACAGAACCTGCCATCTGGAATGAATTCTGGACATGGTTGGAAACCCTGGAGCCTGCTGGCGGGAGTAAGCTTGAAAAAGCGGTAAACTATGCCTTTAATCATAAAGAGACCCTTATGAATTATCTACTGGATGGAAGATGCGAGATCTCTAATAATGCAGCGGAACGTCGGGCAAAAACCTATGTGACGGGGCGTAAAAACTTTCTGTTTCATGATACTGCTGATGGAGCAACGGCAAGTGCCATTGTATTGAGTCTCATAGAAACAGCGAAAGCCAATAACCTGAACATCTATCATTATCTCTACACCTTGCTGCTGTATATGCCGGACTATAAAAATGAGCCCGCAGGCATAAAACAGCTGCTGCCATGGAGTGACTTTATAAAAGAAAGATGTACCGGGATCATAGATATCGAAAAAGTAAGACCTGAAGAACGTGGGAACCTGAATATTTAAGGTTCCCAGGAAGTCGTGACCGGGTGATTATTCATCGCTTACTTTAAATCAGCGAATGAACTCCCTTTCGGACGGATGTAGCGGATATACTCGTGGTTCTTTTCGCAGGCACCTTTTTGCCAAAAGCTGTATGGATCACAGTAAAAGACCGTCGTGCTTTTACTTCCGTCACAGAATTCCTCCATCTCTTCACGAGCTGAGAATTCTGAACCTCCATCCGTGAGGATCACCGGAAAAAGCTTTTTGAATGCATCCTGTCCTAACACTGTTTCAAGCCATACAAAGACCTCTAACACGCATTCCTGGTCTTGATATTCCAACAGGAACATAAGCATAAGATTGCAGTTGCGGAATGTAAAGGTCAAGAGGGCGCAGCTTTCGCCTTTCATTCCTTCCACGCAGTCCATTTCCACAACATTTATATCTGGATGATCTTTCATATAATTCTGGAAATTTTCGTAGTTATGACCTTGACGATAAGAACGATCTTTTGCACTGGTCTGTGTAGGTTTCTTGCGTTTCTTATAACGTACAGAACGTCTTAAGTCACCATTGCGGACATCGAATACACAATCATTGATGTAGGAGTAAAGTGTTCTTCTGGAGCAACCCAATTCTTCTGCATGAGTAGCATAAATATGACCGATGGACTGATGCTTCTCCTTGATCAATGGAACCAATAAATCATTCATGGATTGAATGCTTTCCGGAGTCTGGTTAATGCCGACTCTGCAATCGACTAGCACGCTACGGTACTCATCATGGGCATATTTGGATGAATAAAACTTTCTGGGCATAAGACAATGGGTCTTTTTACCACAGCCATTACATACGTAGGGAGGTTTATTCAGTTTCTCACATTCAGCTGTCTCATATGCGGGACATATATCAGTGCAGCGAAAGGATGGTTTTCTGCAAAGCTTACAATGAATGCCACACATCTTATCACACAAGCATGTCACCTTACAGTTCTTGCGATGAATACATGGCGGGTGAGTGTAACCTGAATCCGGACGTTCTTTTGTATGTGCGTGGAGACGTACTTCCTTTGATATGGTAGATGGATTTTTACCAATAATTCGTCCAATTTCAGTGAAGCTTTTATTCTCAGTAAGACCTTTCTCGATATCAACACGCTGTTCAAATGTTAAATGTTTCTGATTGCCTTTATTTTTCATAATTATCTCCAATCTGCACAGGCAGGCAATCAGCTGCAAGTACATTATACGGAGTAATGATTATCAAAGACAATATGGCAAATATGTGTGCAAAAGTAACTTCGACCTATATGGAATTTACTCTTGCATTTGGTCCAAAACCGGAATTTAGTTTTTCATTTAAGTATTTAAAAATACATTTAACCGTGATGAGTTAGACGCGCAATTTTTTTGTTAAAAAAAGAACGTATGTTTACAGAATAAGATATCTATGGTACAATTTGTTCATAGCACAAAATAAAAAAACAGTTCAGAGGAGAAGAAAATGCAGACGGTATCCAGTTATGGTGTGGAAATACGAAAACAGAATATCCCAATCCGCCAGACACTGGAAATCTATCGTCAGGCGGTCAGCTATCTGACGGAAATCTATGAACAGGTGTGGGCAGAACTGAAAATGATCCCGGAAGCAAAAAAACGCTTTAATGCAGCAGAACATCTGATTCACACAACGAAAAAGAACCATGCCCACTTTGATTTTGACATCCGTTTTCCGAAGATGCCTTCTTATCTCAGGAGAGCTGCCATCCAGCATGCACTGGGAAGTGTATCGTCCTATGAAAGCCGGATGGAACAGTGGGAGGCAGCGGGAGAACTCTCCGGGAAACCGAATTTTACCTGTGAAAACCATGCCATGCCGGTCTTTTACCGGGATGTGATGTACCGCGAAGGGACAGAGGGAAAAGATGAGGCATACCTGAAACTGTATGACGGGCATGACTGGAGATGGTTCCGTGTGTGTTTAAGCCATACGGATATGGAATACCTGCGCAGGAACTGGTATGGGAAAAAGGCATCTGCCCCGGCACTGGAGAAAAGACACCATAAATATTTCCTGCGTTTTTCCTATACAGAAGAAGTGACGCTTACTCAGACACCTGTAAAAGAGCAGATTATCTGCAGTGTGGATCTGGGGATCAATACGGATGTAGTCTGTACCATCATGCGGGCAGACGGAACTGTCCTGGGGAGAAAGTTTATTGACTTCCCCAGTGAAAAAGACCGTATGTACCGCACACTGGGACGAATCCGGAGATTCCAGAGGAAACATGGATCTGCGCAGGCAGGGGAAAGGTGGGCATACACCAGACGTCTGAATATAGAATTAAGCAGAAAGATCGCAGGGGCAGTTGCAGAATATGCAAGGGAGAATCATGCAGATGTGATCGTATTTGAGTATCTGGAAATGAACGGAAAGATATCGGGAAGTAAGAGGCAGAAACTGCAGCTTTGGAGAAAACGGGATATCCAGAAACGGTGTGAACATCAGGCACACAGGAAAGGGATGCGCATATCCAGGATCTGTGCATGGAATACGAGCAGGCTTGCGTATGATGGATCAGGGATAGTCCTGCGTGACTGGAGAAATCACAGCCTCTGCGCATTTCAGACGGGAAAAAGATATAACTGTGACCTGTCAGCTTCTTATAATATCGGGGCCAGATATTTTATCCGTGAACTTTTAAAACCCCTTCCGGCAACGGAAAGGTCTTTGCTGGAGGCAAAAGTCCCTGCAGTAAAGCGTAGAACCTCATGTGTTTATGCAGATCTAAGGGAACTCAGTTCTGAGATGGGACTCTTAATGGCTGCATAGATGCAGGCAGATATACAGCGGACTACCTGTAATGTGGGGACCTGCCATATCTGGCATGGGAAAAAGCGCATATCTGCGCAAACCTAAGTTACAGGCGTATCCGCCGATATTTAGTCTGACGCCTAAAGCGTCTGGAAGCACGTGACTTCAGTCATGTGAGGATATAATTCACGAGTGTGGAATAGCAATAAAACAGGAAAAAGCTCTGGATGGTGATAATCTGGTGCTGCGGCTGAAAAAACTGCGGCATCAGAATACCGGACAGGGCTTTTTGTAATATACGCATATGTGGAAAAATTCAGGGACATTAAGAGCTTTTTAAAACCGTATTTACAGAAAATGGAAATAAATATGGTATATTAAAAAAATAAGATGTAATATTCTTATATTTCTATAACAGTAAGAAATTGTACAGAAATGGAGGAAGAGTATATGAAGAATAAGAAAATGCTTGCAATGCTTCTGGCACTTACCGTGACAGCGGCAGGAACACCAGTATATGCCGCGGATTTTTCAGATGGAAATCTGGAAAGTGTGCAGGAAGTGGCAGAACCGGAAAAAATTCTGACGGGAGATACTGCTCTGGAAGAAGATAGTAATGCACAGGAGAATCAGGAAAGTGATGAATCCGGGGTTACGTCAGCAGAGGAAACCGATGAATTTACAGAAGAAGATGTGGCTTCTGCATTTACGGATGACACGGAGAATGAAGTGGCAGAGGCGCAGAGTTCGGATACGGAAAGTGGAAGTGAAGAGGTGACAGGTACCGAAGGTTTGGAGTATGAATATGATGCGGAAACAGATACCTATCATCTGGTAAAAGGTGTCAATGTGGAGAGTGTTATAATTCCGGAACAATATAATGGAAAAATAGTGAGCGAAATCGGTGAAAAAGCATTTGCAGGCTGTGACCGGATAAAAAATGTCAGGGTAAACCGGGACTGGGACCAGGAAACCATGATTATCAGACAGTCTGCATTTGAAGGCTGCATTCATTTGCGAAAAGTTATGTTAAATCGCGTGATTAAGGTAGAAAAGAATGCCTTCAGAAATTGTCCACAGCTTTCTGAATGTGTATATATTAGTATTGACAATCTCTTTATAGACGGGGGAGAATTTATCGAAAGAGATGCATTTGATCCAGATAACAAAGTATGTGTATATCTGGGGGATGAAAGTAACAATTTTAAAGGCAATAAGCAGTATTTTGTAGCTGGTTTATTTGATGAAGATTATGTATTTAAAGAAAGTGGAGTCACTTATGTTTGTTATGATCCAAATATGACAGGGGATATGGAAGGTATCAGCAGAGAACATGAGGGAACAAGGATTCTGGATGTGCAGGATGAACTGGAGACGGTATTTGTCAAAGATACAAATGTGACAGGAGTGGGAAGAAAAGCGTTTTATGGGAGCGAAAAAATCAAAGTTGTGAAACTGGGAAGTCAGAACAGATATATTGAAACAAAAGCATTTTTTGACTGTGAAAATCTGGAAAGAGTATATATACCGGATACTACAAATGACATTGCGGATGATGCGTTTGATGGATGTAATTCTCTGGTAATTTATACCCCTAAGGGTTCCTATGCGGAAAAATTTGCAAGAAAACATAATATTCCAGTGGTGGTATCTGCAACCTCGCAGGATATCCTGAATGATGTGAAACCGAATCTTCGAGTAACCAAAAAAGAGAAGGATGGAGTTACACTGAAATGGGAAATATCGCAGCCATATCTTGCAGAGGGATATGAGGTAGAAAGAAAAAATGCACAGGGAGAATATGTTCACTGTTCTACGATTAAAAGCAGTGAAGTTAATACTAAAGATATTGAACTATGGAATTATAGTAAATTTTATGGGAAAAATATCACTTTCAGAGTCAAAGCATATTTTGTAGATGAGGATGGAACAATCATATACAGCCAGCCATCAAATACTGTAAAAACAACTTTCTGCCCGGTACAGCCAAAGATTACATCTCTGACAAAGAAAGCAGGGAAAAAGTTAACTGTTAAATGGAAAAAGTCAGATTATGCAATAGGATATCAGGTATGGCGTTCGGTAGATGGAAAGAAAGGTGTTTGCATAAAAACAATCAAAGGCGGGGATGTGACGAGCTTTACAGATACAAATCTGAAAGAAGGCACTACTTATATTTATTGGATTAAGAGCTATCGTATGGACTATCAGAATAAAAAAATATATAGCAGGAGCAATGATTATTCCAAAAGTATTGTGTATTAGTGAAAAAATGATAAATAAGTAAAAACAGCCACCATATGATGAACATATGGTGGCTGTATTGTGGTTAGATGAGACTTAGCTTAATTGGAAAAAGTAAGTCCAGAAACTTTGCTTACAAGATCCGGCTTAGAAGTACTCTTGTTCTGAACAATATACATTATACCGGAAGAAGCAATACAAACAGATTCAATTTCTGAAATTGAAGAATTTGGAATGAAAACTTCGTCAGGGATAAGAGGCTCTTTGACAGATGCATTAGTAATCTTGTCAGGATTAATTCGATAAATTTTGGAAATTTCCACATCAGTACGATGGGTAATGAAAAATAATCCGTGATTAATATCATAATGAATATCCTGCAGAACAGTTACTTTACTAAGATAAAAAGGATTGTTGACCGTGAACTCTTTTTCAGAATCAAAACTTCCATTTTTGAAAGAGCCAATGTAAAAGTGCAGTGTCTGGCTAAATGCAGGTTCTCCGGCAAGTTGCTCATAGTTTAGAACAATAAACTTGTTATTTCCATAATATCCGATACCACCAAACATAGAATCACATTCATATGTTTCTACTATTTTTCCAGTAGAAGGATTAATTTTTGTAATCTGTTTTCTCTCAGGAGTAGTATACCTGTCGTAAGCTGCTACATATAAGAAGCCATTTACGAAAACCATACCATTACAATGTCCCAATTCTGTAAATAATTTTCTTGGGGAGAATGCTTCTGAAAAATTTTGGGAAGAAACATCAGAACTCTTAAAAAGAATACTGATTTTATCTCTAAGAACAGTATCTTTTGTAGTGTGAGTTTTAAAACAATACCCTGTATTTCCATCAAGAGTAAATGCCCCAGGATTGATGCAACTGTAGGTAGAGTTATTATAAGTTCCCACTGCATTAGGAATTTCTGTATCACCATTGCAGGAAAGTGTCATTTCCAGGATACCATCTTTTTTGAAAACCGGATTGGTCGCGCGGAAAATGGCATCTTTAGAATATTTTTCAAGGACGGATGGAGCAGAAGTTGCATTAGTGGATAAATACAAGGTTCCATCATCAGTAATATAGATGGATTTTACAACAAGTTTGCTGTAATTGCGGTTTCCGTTAAATTTGAATTCACTTGTTGGGTAATAGGTGTTTCCATTTTCTACAGAACTCAGTTCATCAGGAATTTTGGCGCAGAGAAGCATATTGTAGATAGTGAATGCACCGTCAGTTTTTTTGTTTGTGACAACAAAAAGACCGTATTTGGAGTGATAAAAAATATCCTGTGGCTGTTCATAACCGGCACTGTTATTTACATAAAAACGTTTCTTTTCCACAAATTTTCCATTGGAAAGGCTGCCAATCATATAGAAGAATGCACCATTTTTCTGCATCTTCTCAACGCCTACGATAAACAGATCTTCATTGTTAACTGTGCCATAATAAGTAATAGACTGAGGAATGTAACCATTGCCATCTTCTGTAACAGTATATTCCGCTGCGATTTTACCGATAGAAGAAACCGGCATCTTGATAATTGTGTTTTTATAGCAGGTCATATAGAGATAGTTATTATGGTAAGTCATACCATGTACAGCATAGGGAATAGAAACAGGTGTTTTTCCATTAAGTGCGTCGAAGCTGGCGGAAGCAATATTTTCAATTACAAAAATATTTGAACTTGTCTGGCTTCTTTTTGCGCAATAGGCAGTTTTTCCATTGATAGCGATACCTGCCATGTTGTCAGCACTTGGATCTGAGTCTTTACTTCCCTTGTCAGGAACAGCCGGTCCGAATACTTTGGAAATGTTGTATCTGGTTTTTGCATTTGTAGACATATAAGTGTCCTCCTTTGATTAATGTTTTTGTGCTGTTGTTTATCAGCTACACTTAATAAAGAGTCAGTAAAACTGAATTTGTAAACCAGGAAACTAAGATAGAAGAAATTTTTTTAAATGTAAAAAGACGTATCGTTTCTAAATCTTATTTACCGGATCAGTTTCAGGAAGGTATTTCGGTCGCAGGTGCCGGAAACAGTTAATCCCTGTGCTTTCTGAAATGTTTTGACTGCTGTCAGAAGACCCGATCCAAAAATCCCCGGAATCTCCACGCCGTTTGGATTGTAACCGTGTAAGAGAAGAAGGATTTCGGCAGCAGTTACCATATACTGACATTCTCCGGATGTAACATAATGTTTTCCAAGTGCTTTATCTGTATTTAAACCAAAGATACCATCGACCACCAGACCGGCACCATAATCTTTGTTCAGAGCTGTCTGGAAGACTTTGATACCGGCTTTTACTGTGGCAGTATCTCTCTGACCGGTGACAGGAATCTGAGCAGAGGTAAAACGATTCGCATATGTCTGACCTTTGCGGACATTTTCTGATTCAGAAGAAGCAGCTGGAGCCGATGGGGAACTGATATCTGTAGTTGCATCTTCTTTCATATAGCGAAGAACGCAGTCCCATCCATACTGATAAAAATAATAATCCTGGACCATGATTTCCATGCCTGTCTGATCTCCGGTTTTTCCACCGCTGACTTTTCCGTTCTCATTGATTCTTGCGGCTACAATTCTGCCATTTCCAATATACATTACTGTGTGATGCAAAGTATTAATGATCACATCACCGCGTTTCATACCGTTTCCGGTTCGGAGATTCACTCTGGAAGTGACATCTGTGAATCCACAGGCAAGAAACGCAGATTTCATATTTCCGGTATAGGCAGCTCCCTTTGTTTTTACAGGAACTCCAGCCTGCTGCCATGCAGAAATAATCAGGGAGGAACAGTCATAATCAGGTCCCCATCTGTACTGCTGATCGTATCCATGAGTGTTGTCATTTGCGATGGCCAGTGCCCATGTTACAGCTTTTTCAATTTTTGTCATTTTCATCATCCTCTTTCTTTTGGTTTTTATAAAGATGGCGTTATTTGCAACACCATAGCAGAAAGAGTAGAAAAATAAAAAAATAGAAACAAAAAAAGCACTTTTGAAGGTGATTTAAACCTTTCAGGGACAAAAAAGTGCTTTTTGAGGACAAAAACTGTATAAAAAGAAAAAAGAGTATAAAATCAATCCTGATGTGAAGCCTGATAAATCTTTATAATATCAAGCATATATTGAGCCTGTCTTTCATTCATCTGCGAAAGAACAGTAACGGCATCTTTGACTGTGGGACTCTGAATTGTTTCATTATGAGGAATAAGATCATAAAGGAAATAGCCGATTCCTACATTTAGAACTTTTGAGAGTTTTATCAGATTTTCAATGCTGGGTTGCGTCCTTCCTGTTTCGAAGCGACTGATCGTGCTGACGGAAAATCCACTTAATTCTTCAAGTTGTTCCTGTGTGATATTCAGATTTATTCTGGCTTCTGCAATTCGTTTTCCAATCGTGTTTTTCTTCATTGGTAAAAAATTCCTTTCTTTATCTGAGTTTAACAGATTGGAAGAAAGATGTATAAGGACATAAATGACGTGCGACTAGTAAAATTTGAAGTGTTAGAGGAGGAGAAAAGTAAAATATGACAGATGCAGACAGAACGGACAAAGCGGAAGAAAGAGAAAATATGTATATTATGATGTTTACACTCCAATCATTGCAAAATTATGGGCTTTCTGTAAAAAAAACTGTAGAGAGAAGTCTGGATTATTTGTGGGAATGGTATCAGGAGTCAGGGGAAGAAAGGTATCTTCTGTTGGCAAAGCAGCATATGCAGGCGTATGTAAATATGGGATTTGCACTTAATGAACAAAATCAGACAATACGTGATATAATAAGTATACTGGATCAGACAATAGCTGATTTCTACCCTAAAGATTCTTTACCTGGAAAGAGAGTGAAACTGACTAAAGCGCAGATTCGCAGTATGATTGGGAGATGGAGGCCGTCCAGGGAGAATCCTATGACAATAGGAGAATTGGTGGAGGATATTATTAAAAAAGTAAAAGAGCACCAGACGGGAAGGTATATTTACCGATATTGCAGAAGCGACTGTACTTCAGGAGAAGATGCGGAAATTTATGAACTGGTAGTAGGCAGGGAGGAGAGTTATTTTTATGATGTAAGGAAATTCAGATTTTATACGTTCATGGAGGAAACAAAGAAATGATACGAATTGCAATACTGGATGATGAGAAAGCAGATCTGGAAAAAGAAGAACAGATTACAAGACAGTATTTTTATAACAGACAGGCAGAATCTGAGATTGCAACATATCAGAGCGTGGAATGGTTTCTGCTGGGCCTCACCGAAGAACAGTTTGATATCTACATTCTGGATGCAGAGATGCCAGTAAAAAATGGAATTGAAGTGGCAAAGGAAATCCGGAAATTATATCCGGAACCGGTGATTATTTATGTTACGAATCATCTGAATTATGCGGTGGAGGCGTATGAAGTCAATACTTATCGTTATATTGCAAAAGATACAATGGAGAAGGGACTGAATGCTGCTTATGAAACATTGCTTCCGATTTTGCTGGCGAAAGAGGAAAGATACTATATTGTAAAGAAAAGAAGTGAATTGGAGAAAATAGCATATTCCGATATCTTCTATGTAAAAAAAGAGGGAAAATGTGCGGTGATTGTTCACAGAAACGGAGAAACGTCTGTCAGAGACAGTCTGTCAGCGGTAGAAAAGGCATTGGGTTCCAGAGAATTTATCGTGGCGGACAGAGGCTATCTTGCAAATATCAGACATGTGATGAAAATGAAGAGCAGAGAGCTTTATATGCGAAACGGTAATATTATTACGGTAGGAAGGGAGAGATTTAAGCATGTCAGGAAGGCTATTTTAGACTACTGGAAGGAGATTTAAAATATGTGGATGGTATTATTATATGGGGTGGCAACGTTTATGGAAACTGGGGTTGGGGTGTGGATGTTTGGTAGGATGTTTCCAGAACGGAAATCCAGTTCAGAATACAGATGGGCAAAAATGATACTTTTAACGCTCTTGATTTTGACAACATATACTATGCATAGAGCATATGGACAAGAATATATATATGAAAAATTTTTTTTTATAGTTGTTTATGCTGGAGTCATGATATCAGATGCTATCTTATATAAATATAGAGATTTTTTCAGAATCAATAAGAAGACCGAAAAAATAATTCTGTTTTCATATATATCAATAATGTTGACGTGGCAGTATTGGGTGTCTTATGTTTCTTTTGGTATTATAGCAATAGCTAATTTGTATCTTCCATTTTTCTTGCTTTTATTTTATAAGTGCGATTTCATTCAAGCATATTTATGGGAAGTTTTATATTTAGTCAATATTGGACTTGCAAAAATTTTGTATATTTACATTATAGGAATGATTAAACATAGAAGAATTGAGAATTTTCTTTTTAGTAAATCTGTACATTTTTATGCTGGTGTTGTGTATCTTTTAATATTCTATGTACTTTTTTTGATTATACAAAAAAATTTTTGCGTGGAGAAATGGTTAAAGGATTTACTGACAGACTGTAAAAAAATGATTTTATTTGTAGCTTTAAGCGAATGTAGTATTTTGTATTTTTTATTAACAATGAACTGGGGATACATAGAAAACAGAGAATTGATAATTAGTTTTGGAGTTATATCGGGAATTGCATTAATATTATTATTTGTTCTTGCACGTTTTTGGGCTAAGAGCATATATACAGAGAAAAATATTCTGGAAGTTAGGAATAATGTTATAGCAAGTCAGTATGAGGAATTAAACGAAAGTTATAAAAAATACAGATGTCTGATACATGACGAGAGACATATGATGGATTATATAGAAGAATGTATAGGGACGGGAAATTTCTCAGAAGCGCAGAAAATCATAAAAAAAAGCAGAAATAAATTCAGTGAGAGGTATTACTGGACGGGCATAACAGTATTGGATAATGTTATTTCAATAGAAAAAAGAAAAATGGATAATATGAATATAGAATTTCATATAGAAACAGATGTAACAGATATCGTTATGGAAGATATTGATATTATTATTTTGCTTGAAAATTTATTTGACAATGCGATAGAGGCGGTTGAAAAATGTGCAAATAAGAAAGAGATTAAATTCAGCATAAAAAATATAAATAGTATGCTTGTATTAAAGCTATGGAACAGTAGCTGTAAAAAGCCGAAAGTGAAAAAAGAAAGATTTGTGACTGATAAACATGATTCTAAAGGTCATGGGTGGGGATTGGAAAGTGTAAAGTATATAGTAAAAAAGTATGATGGAATTATTGAGTTTGAATATACAGAAATGTTTTTTCAAACGGTTATTATGATTGAAGGAGAATAAAAATGGACGAAAATATAAAGTATGAATTAGCAGAAGCAGAGAAATTAGAAGTAATAGATAATGCAGGGGTTGCTGAAAATGAAAAAAAATCAATTGTAACGGTATTGCTTAGTCTGTCATGTTGTGGACATATAATGAATGCTTGAAAATATTTGTATTAGAATATTGATTTTGGATATTTCTGAAAAGAAAAGCAACCATGAGTTGTATGGCTTTACAGTGCACGAAGAATATAACTTTTATATAAAACATTTCTGGAAAAATGAGTCTTATAAATGTGATTTGGCAATACGCTATGCGGAAGGAAGTCGACTTCAGAAATTAAAGGAAAAATATTTTGTAATATTACAAAATGAGATAAATGAAAAAATCAATATAGATAAGGATATGATAAGTAAAAAATTTCATGAAAATATGAATGAATTTCAGATGTTGAATAAGGATCAAGGAGATATACACAAAAATGGTCGCAGTGTATCAAAGATTGAGTTTGATAATGGCAGTATATTGTATTACAAACCTCACAGCCTTGACAAAGACATAAAATATCAACAACTATACAAATATTTATGCGAAAAAGCAGGAATATCCTGTCGGGAGGTGAGGTGCTTATCCAGACAGACATATGGATGGGAAAATAAATGGGCAAAAGATGGTCAGGTCTCTGGCACGGTTGGTCAGGCAAAACGTTTAGAGGGAATTACAATTACAGTAGATAACCCCAAATATAGCGGAGGTATTCGATATAAAACACATGTACAAAGTTTTGGCTGGATGAATTGGGCTGAGAATGGAGAACTATCAGGAACGTACGGACGTGCAAAAAGGCTAGAAGCAATACAAATTGAATTAACTGGAGAAATGAAAAATCATTATGATATTTATTATCGCGTGCATGCACAGTCTTTTGGATGGCTTGGATGGGCAAAAAATGGAGAGTCATCAGGAACTGCAGGGTATGCGAAGCGTTTAGAGGCAATACAAATTTTGCTTGTTCCAAAAGGTGGAAGTGCCCCTTCCAATAATTATCTTGGGATAAATGCAAATAGAAAACAGACGTTTATTTCAAAGTAATTAAATAGATTTCGTAGAATAAAAATTCACATGACTGTGACAGGTACCCCTCTTACTGGACATCCAGTGGCAGGGGTACTTTTTTATGTAAATGAATTGTAATTTTTTAAAATAACTAATATAAATGTTATTATTTATGATAATATAAAATAAGTTCTAGTATTTTTAGTTGTATA